>JAEEGL010596583.1_pt1 | contig 17052 bp, 6 predicted proteins | sample 9134231 | NCBI WGS metagenome assembly JAEEGL01 (sample SAMN16246548, study PRJNA631951) | gut metagenome | biome: gut microbiome; feature: rumen; material: fiber-attached | host: Bos | place: Iran: Karaj | collected 2018-10
AGCACAGCGGCAACGTCAGCATCACCACCAACGTCTCCTTGGTGACAGGCATCATCGCCCTCGTCACCCTCCGGGGCGGCACCCTCACCATCTCCGCCAACGGCACTGACACCCGCGCCATCCAAGGCTCAATGCTCAGCATCCTCGGCGGACACCTCACCGCCACTGGCGCCACCGGCATCTACGCCACGGGCTCCAGCGGCATCACCCTCGGCTGGACTAACCCCGCCGACTTCATCACCGCCAGCAGCTACTATGCCCCCCGCACCGTCAAAGTAGCCGACGGCCAGGCCCTCACCGACGGCAGCGGCCACATCTACACCGGCACCCTCACCGCCGACGACCTCGCCGCCATCGGCGGCCAGACCCTCCGGCCCTGCCTCGCCCTGGCCGACGCCGCCGACAACACCACCGCCATCGACGACCACGCAGGCCAGACCCTCGCCGTAGCCCTCAGCGGCCGCACCCTCTACAAGGACGGCTCATGGAACACCCTCTGCCTGCCCTTCGACGTCAGCACGGCCAGCGGCACCCTCAGCGGCAACAACGTACAGGCCATGACGCTCAACACCGCGACGAGCAACCTCACCGGCAGCACCCTGACGCTGAACTTCGACGACGCCACAGGCCAGACCATCCCCGCCGGCACGCCGTTCATCATCAAGTGGGACGAGAGTGGCACGGACATCGAGAACTCCGTATTCATGGGCGTGAACGTCAGCAACACCACGAATGACGCTACCGTCGAGGGCGTCCTCACCTTCACCGGCACCTACGCCCCAGTCAGCATCGGCAGCGAGGGCGACAAGACAAAGCTCTACCTCGGCAGCAGCAACACCCTCCATTATCCTAACGGAGAAATGACCATCGGCACCCACCGCGCCTACTTCCAGCTGGCAGACGGTATCACCGCCGGCGAGCCCGCCAGCCTCGTCCGCGCCTTCGCCCTCAACTTTGGTGACGAGTCCACGGGCATCATCTCCGTCTCCAAGGAGTCAAGGAGTGGAGCAGTCCCCGCCGCCTGGTACACCCTTGACGGTCGCAAGCTCGACGGAGTGCCCACCGCCAGAGGCCTCTACGTGAACAATGGCCGCAAGGTCATGATAAAATAAATTCATGAGAAATTCGTGGGTCATTATATGGTAATTACATGTTGAAAGACAAGCCCCTTGCTTCATGTTTTAACACGAATGACCATGAATGTCCCACGAATTATCATTACTATTAAATGTAACGTTATGAACAAGAAAGCAAACCAGCAGCCCCGGCTGCACACAGTGATCCAACCCTCGCCTTACGGAAATACTTGCTGAGTTCGACGAAACCATCAGCATATTGACCAATAAACCAGAGTAAAATAAAGGTGAAGAACCTTGTTTTTACTTGTTTTCCTTGTTTTAGCCTGTTTTTCCAAGACGCTTTAGCGTTAAAGCAAGTCTTGCTTGGCTGCGCAGCTCTATAAGGGTAGATCTATCTACTCCCCTCCCTAAGGGAGGGGCTGGGGGGTGGGTCTGCTGGGGGGGCTTTGTGGGTCTTCTTATTCTACCCCAATCTCTCCGGAGCCGTAGCAGCGGTGGTGGCGGAAATCGTAGACTACGCAGAACTGCCCTGGGGCGACGCCGTGGATGGGCTGTGCCACGTGGACGGTGTAGCTGCCCGGTTCGTCCAAAGGCTCCAGCCAGGCGGCGTGCCACTCCGGCGTGTGGCGAATCTTGATGGTCAGCGGCTCATAGCTGGGGGGCATCACGCCGTTCAGGCTGTGGAAGTCACGGACGACGAACTCCTGCCGGTAGGCCGTGGCAGGGTCGTAGCCATGACTGACGTAGACGATGTTCCGGGCTATGTCCTTCTTCACCACGAACCAGGGACCGCCGCCGAGGCGCAGGCCCTTGCGCTGGCCAATGGTGTGGAACCAATGACCGTGATGGACGCCAAGGAGCCGTCCCGTGCGGTACTCCACCACGTCGCCGTCCTTCTCGCCCAGGTAGCGCCGGACGTAGTCGTTGTAGTCAATCTTGCCCAGGAAGCAGATGCCCTGCGAGTCCTTGCGGCGGGCGCTGACCAGATGCTCGCGCTCGGCTATCTGTCGCACCTCGTCCTTCATGTAGTGGCCAATGGGGAAGATGGCCTTCTGCAACTGCCAGTCATAGAGCTGCGCCAGGAAGTCCGTCTGGTCCTTCACCGGGTCGGGGGCGGTGCACAGCCAAGGCCTCCCCCCATCCCCCTCCGACTGGAGGGGGGGGGTGGCGCAGTAGAAGCCTCCCCCAGTTGGGGGAGGTTGGAGGGGGCAATCTCCTTCTGCGCATAGTGTCCGGTGGCGATGAGGTCATAGTCCTTGCCACGCTTCTCATGGAAGGCACCGAACTTGATGAGGCGGTTGCACATCACGTCGGGGTTGGGCGTCAGGCCGGCGCGCACCTTCTGCATGGTGTAGCGCGTCACGCGGTCCCAGTACTCCTGCTGACAGTCCACCACCTCCAGGCGGCAGCCGTACTTATGCGCCACGGCGGTGGCCATCTCCATGTCCTCCTCCATCGAGCAGTCCCACTCCTCTTCCTCGTCAGGCGGAGCAATCTTAATGTAGAAGCAGTCAGGATGCAGGCCCAGACGTGCCAGCTCATAGACCGCAACGGAACTGTCGACGCCACCTGACAGCAGCACCGCAATGCGTTTCCCGTTTAGTTCCTCAACGTTCATAGCTACTTTACCTCCTCATCTCTTATTTCATCATTCTCATCTGGGCGTGCAAGCTATTCTCTCACCTCTTACCTCTTACCTCTCACCTCTCCCCTCTATCAACTGAAGCAAGCTAGCTTGCGGATTATCACCCGATGGTGATGACATACTCCGACATGAACGACGAGCCGGGCTGCAGGTGGTTCATGTACAGTTTGTCCTTGAACTCGCCCTTCCATCCGCGCGGGTCGCCCAGGCCGTACCACGGCTCTATGCACACGAAGGGAGCCTTCTTCTGATAGGGGCTCCAGAAGGCGATGATGGGACACTTGTAGCTCACGGTGACGGCCGGCGTGCCATCGGGGTTCAGCAGGCAGGCTTCGGTGGTCTGGCAGTCGTGAATCTTCACGCTGTCGTTGGCAAAGAACGCGTCGTCGAACAGCATCAGACCGTCCTTCACACTAAGGGGTATCTCCGTCATCTCATGCGAGCCGTCGATGTAGCTCTTCAGTGATTTGAGATTTGCTGCGCCAGTGCCTTGCGTCTTCAGTGCTATGACGCCCTTCAGCTCCTCGTCCTCCTTGCAGCCAGGGGCGAGGAAGGCAGGATGACCGCCAATCTGGAAGTGGATGTCGCGCGTGTCGGTGTTCTCTACATGCCACACCACGTGCAGCTTTTTGCCGCTCAGGCGGTAGCTGACGGCCAGGTTGAAACGGTAGGGATAGACCTTCAGCGTCTCCTCCGAATCATGCAGGGCGTAGGTCACCTTGTGCTCGCCCTGGGCGATGAGGGTGAACTTCGTGTCGCGTGCAAAGCCGTGGCGTGGCAGATGGTATTCCTTTCCGTCGACGGTGTAGGTGTCGTCGTTGACGCTGCACACAATGGGGAAGAGGATGGGTGAGCGGCGCGGCCACTTCTCGCCTCCCTGCCACAGGTATTCGCGTCCTTCACTGTCCTTGATGCTTTGGAGCTCAGCTCCCATCTCCGATACCTCGACCGTGAGATGCTCGTTTTTGATTTGTTCCATATTGATTGACAATAGCGTAGAATGGTTATGGGCCACAAAGGTACGAATAAGCGAGCAAAAAACAAAAGAAAACCACATTTTCTTTTGTTTTTTCGAGCGAGAGTGCCTTCGAGCGGAGCTCAAAGGTACGAAGATGCGGCGAGAAAACAAAAGAAAACCACATTTTCTTTTGTTTTTTCGAGCGAGAGCGCCTTCGAGCGTAGCTCAAAGGTACGAAAAAAGTAGCAGAGCAGAAGAAAAGTACTTTTTTCTTCTGCTCTGCCGAAACCATTGGCGGTCATTAGAATAAGGGAACTCCAAAAATCTCTAATGGCCGATTGGGTTTAATTATCTCACAATTATCTTTTTTCCGTTGAAGATATACACGTGTCCCCTCTGCAGTTTGTCCGTCTTCGCTATCCTGCCGTTCATGTCGTAAGCAGTCACATTACCGGCGTTTAAAGATTTGACGGATGCGATGTTGACTGTTTCCGACTCACGCTGAGCGGCAAGGTCGTCCTTCAACTGGCTGATTATGGCATCGACGGCAGCCTTGTTCTCATCGAGGGTCTTGGACTCGTCGTAGTTCAGGGCGTCGATGGCGGACTTGGCGTTGGCGATAAGCTGCTGCGAAGCCTCGCTGTCGCCGTCCTGCGCTAAGGCGTCGGCGGCAGCCTCCTGTTTGGTCTTGTAGGCATCAAAGGCAGCCTTGTCGGTTTCATCCATTATAAAGTTGAGTACCTGCGGACTGCTGGGCAGACCAACGACATCAAGCGCCTTGAAGGTTAAGGAGAAATCGGTAGTGGCCTCAGTCTGCGAAGCCTTCACGTAGACTTTGAAATTGATGGTCTCGCTCACATTTCGATTGCTGCGTATGCGCAGATAGCCGTAAGTATGATTCTGGACGGTGCGCCATTTGGCCACGCCGCGGCACTCGTCGCCGCAGAATGCGGCCACCTCATAGCCATCGTAGTCGGTGACGGCCGTGCCGTTGTCGGTGAGTGCCACGTATGCAGTCATGTCATACTCATAGTCGTGGGCGCTGACCGTCCAGTGCGCATCGTCCGCCTGTGCTCCCAAGGTGAGGAGGGAGCACAGGGCGGCAACCATTGCTATTCTTATTCTCTGTATCATAGTCTTCATGGTTTTATATTACTTGATGTAGCACTTCTGTCCGTTGACGATATAGACACCCTTCGGCAGCCGGTACAGCGTCTTGAGCGTGGCATCGCGGCTGACAAGTATGCCTTCCAAGGTGTAGACGGTCATGCGTGGACTGTCGCTACTGAGCTGGTTGATGCCAATGGTACTGCCCAGATTGAGCACGTAGGGTTGGCTTCGGCTGCCCACGACGTCGCTGCGGAAGGTGATGGAAGGCTTGGCCTCGTATTTGTCGCCCGTTTCAGACTCTTCCACAATGAAGGTGATGTCCACAGGATCGTCGCCATAGACGGTGAGGTAGTGGTTCTGCCCAATAAACTGGCTGATGCCACGGAGCTCTTGACCAGCGAAGGCATAGATGGTGTACTGTTGCCCGTTCAACTCGCTGCCGTCACGGTAGATGCGTGCCGTGATGTTCATGGTGCTGGGATAGCTGTGTGGGTCGACAACATCCTCATGGGTAACATTCGTCACATTGACCCTATTGGTTCCATAGCTCCTGCTTCCTGCTGCGTTGTCGAAAGTGAACCGCAGCTGTTTGCCAGAGGCCGACTTGTAGAGATATCCCTCACCTGGTGTCAGCGACAGGAGCGTTCCCTCCCAGCTGCCATCCTCATAACTAGAGAATCCTCCGGTGAGCGAGGTGATGTAGTCACCATTCTCGGTGTTCGTCAGCACGTCGAGTGTCCGGCTCTCGTAGTAAGGATAGGCTATCCAGTTCCATCCCTTTTCCAGGTCGATACTGCCGGCAGCCAGATGTCCGCGCAGGGAACGTAAGAAGCGAGTGTCTGTCTGTACCTTGTAGGCCTGTCCGGGCATAATTGCGTCAATGCCACCGACAAGTCCGAATTGCGGGTCACGTAGCAACTCATCGGTCTGGCTGAGGATGCGGCTGGCATACTGTGACATATCGCCTAAGGCCACTGGTTCGTTGATGTAGCTTGATATCCAGCTCCAGCCCTTGGGCATGGAGAGCGTCATCAGGAAGATGTCGCGTACGAACAGCGCCTCGACCTTGGTGGCTTTTGTCACGGCGAGTGTCAGCGTGTCGCATGGCGCTACTTGTACTCCGTCGACCACCCATTGCTTCAGGATGTAGTCGGCATCGGGCTTGGCCACGATGTTCAGCTCAGTCTCGTATTCATAGTAGCCTGTGCCGTTGCCGGCAAGTGTTCCGCCCTCTCCGCTGACGGCGACATCCACCTTGTACTCCAGTTTCTTGAAGTTTGCCACGTAGTTGGCATCGGCATTTATGACGGTCTGGAACTCCGGTTCGGTGGATACGACGTTGCCGTCGAGCGTCCAGTTGACGAAGGCAAAGCCTGTGTTGGCAGTGGCTGTCAGTAGGACGGTGTTGCCGTAGTTCGCCTTGTCGGTATCAGCAGTGGGAGCCTGGCGGCGGGTCGTGTTCGGGTTGTTCAGCATGGTCCACTCGATGCTGCCGCCATTGGCCGGCATGGGCGTAGTGCGGAAGTCGACGAGTCCGCCACGGAACAGCACCCAGTCAATCTTGCGGCCGTAGAGACCCTGGTAACCCTCGTTGTCGCTAATGCCGGCACCCTGAACGGTGAGCACGTAGTAACCGTTGGGCAGCGTCTTGTTAAGCTCTGCCAGATTCAGTACGTAGGTATTGGACTCGCCGTCCTTCGGTGTGATGGTCATCTGAGTGAGATCCTGACGCTCGCCCTGCACCTGGAAGGTAACGTCGTCGGCATCGAAGGTGGTGGCATCGATGGGCTTGTTGAACGCCACCTTCACCTCGTCGACGTCGGCAATGACGAGACCCTCTTTCTCGTAGTCCTCCTCGTAGACGGGGCCGCTGAGTGCAAAGTCAAGCTCGGTGTCGGGACGCTCCTCGTAGGTCAGGACATAGGTTTCGCCTGCTGCCGCCATCTCGCCTACGATGTGCAGACGGTGGTCATATAGCCATTCCTGTCCGTCGCGCAGTGTGCGGTTGGTCTGCCAGCAGTTGTCCAAAGGCAGCTCTTGGCCGTCGCTCTGGCGAACGACCTTCAGCAGCTGCTGCTTGCCGGCAGTGGGGTCGAGCAGGTTGGCATAGTTCCAGCCAGCCTGGCCGGCGATGACGGTGAGCAGGTATTCGGTCTTGCTCTGCTTCACGGCCGAGGCGCTCTTTGCAATGTAGACATCCTGCTGTGTGGCATTAGTGAAGTACACCTGGTCGGGCAGGTCGTTGGCATCCTCAATGTCGTTGCAGAGGAAGGCTCTCTGGGTAGACGACGACGGTGGTGTGAAGCCGTGTATCAGTTCGTGGATGGTAACCTGGTCGAGTAGCGACAGGTCGGGGTTGTCATAGCTGGTGACATGGGTGGCCTCCACCTTGTACGAGGTGAAGTGACCCAGCAGCGTTGACTGCAGCCACCACTGGGCGTAGGCCTGCGAGTGGGCAGGAATGTTGCCCAGGTCGTTGGCAATGGTCTGGCCGAAGGAGAGGGCAGCAGGACCACCGTTCACTTGCGAGCTGACAATCTCGAAGTCGATGGCGAGGCCTTTCTCGTTCTCAATAATCTCCGGCTGCTGCGTCACCATCTTCACGTTGGTGGCATCGCCATAGCCCTTGTTGCTGATGAGCAGGGCAAACTCACCCGGCTCTATCGGCTCTACGATGTCGGGCGTCAGTGCATCGTCGCCATAGAGGTCGCGCTGCATGAAGTAAGTCAGGTCGAGCTCTGGCGACGGCTTCACCGTCAGTGTGACGGGATAGAGCTCGCGTGTCACCTCCAGTCCGGTGTAGGGGTCGGTATACGAGAGTGTTCCTCCAAACGACCACTCCACGGGCTCAGTCGGAGCGGCGTACTTCGTGGGAATGAAGAGGATGGTGGCCGTTCCCTCGCTGTTGGGTGCCAGCGTCCAGCCGCCGTCGAGCGTCAGCGGGCCTTCCATGCCCTTCAGGCTCTCGGCGTTGATCTGGAACTCATGGGCGGTGGCGACGTTGTTGTTCATGTCGCTCACCACGAGGTTGAGCTTCATGTTCTCCATGGCCACCGTCTCGTTGCCGTTGAACACGGTCAGCGTGCCGCGGAAGGCCTGACGCGTCATCGTCATCGTCTGCTTGATCTGCAGGGTGATGGTCGAGCAGACGCTGTTGCGCGGTTCCTTCATCCTCTCCTGCAGGGTAGCATAGGCATCGTTGAAGTATTCTACGGCGGTCATGCCACGGTGGTCCATAGCCCACTGGTTGGCTTCTTCCGACGAAGCCTTGGCTGCCTCTATCGCCTCGATGTGAATGCGGTTGCCGTCAGCAGGCTCAGTGCCGTCGCTGTCGTAGCGGCGCGTGTTGATGACACGCTTGATGAAACGGTCGAACACCTCGTTGGTGACGCCCTCAGGCTTCAGGTAACGCAGGTCATCGGCTATGAGCTTCTCGTTGGGAGTAATGCTCACCACTTCCAACAGCTGCTCCAGCTCGGCACCCGTCGACTCCAGCCACAGCGTGTCGCCCATCGCCTCGCTGATGACGTCGAAGGCAGCCTCCCATTGTTTCTGTGTCAGGTAGGCGGCACGCAGGAACTCGTTGATATAGGCAATGGTAGTGGGGTCGGTGTCGAGAATCTTCGCGGGAGCCATTCTCCTGCCGCCTGCCATGCTTGTCTTCCAGCAGGTCTCTACGGGATTCCACAGACCCTTGAAGCATGCTATCACAGCAATGATCTTGCCCACGGTAGCATTGGCCAGACATCCGCCGGCAGCCAACACGCAGTCAAAGATTTCACTGAATCCCAATTTGAAGCCGAGCACACACTCTGTCAGTCCCACACCGCATCCTGCTGGTGTGAAGCCCACGGCACAGTTGCCTATGAACGTCAGTATCGACATGGCACAGGGATCGCACTCGTTAGTGATGGTCACCATCTCGCCCGACGAGTAGCCGCCATAGCCGCCCCATCCGCTGCCGGCGGGATTGCCGAGGCCACCGCCTCCGCCGCCACCGCCGCCACCGCCGTTCATGGCCGATGCCGGACATTCCTTATACTTGATGGGTTTCTCCACCTGATGCCACTTGCGGTCGTAGCCGCACTCCCACTCGTAGTCGACGCCCATCTTGTCTACGCAGCCGCTACTGCTGTTGGCACGCCGCATCCTGCTGTCTGACGGTGTCAGGCGAGTCACCCTGACGGGCACGATGTAGCTCTGCTGTGGGGCGAGGGTCAGGCCGGTATTCTCCACCAGCGGCTCCCAGAGGTAGATGCCAGTGCGTTCGGGCAGCGTTATCTCTGTGTTGAGGGCGTTGATGAGACCCTTGTTCGTGGCAATGGCGTAGAACACCAGGCTCTCGCCCTCGGCCAGCGAGTCGGCGGGGATGCGCGTGGGCACTATGAGGTCGACCACCGGTGCCGGCACGTTGGTCTCGTAGGTCACCGTGGTCACAATGTCGTAGACGTCCTCTACCTCGGTTTCCTCCACACTCCACGACACCTTAATGGTCTCGACGCTGAGGTTCACCACCTTCGTGGTTGTGACGCCCGGGTCGACGATGATGTTGTTGGCATAAGAGTCGTGTTTGTCGGCGGTGACGGAGAGCTTATAGTAGCCTTCGGGCAGATTCTCGAAGGTGACGATGCCGTTCTCGTCGGAGAGGCCTTGTGCGGGCTGACCGCCGATGGTGACAATGGCATTGGTGACGCTGTTGCGCAGCACTACCTGAGCATCCTTCACGTGGGGCTTCTCATCAGTATAATAGGTATACTCATCGGCCACGACCACTTTCAGCGTTCCTGTCTGGTCGCTGACGGGCGTAATGCTGAAGTTGGCGTAGGTGCCGTTGCCATACTCCACGTTGAAACCGATGGTGCCGCTCACGGGCACGTTCAGCTGCATGTCGTCGGTAGGCTTCAGGCGCAGCACAATGGTGACAGTGTCGCCCTTGTTGATGCCAGCTAATGTGGAGCCTTGGGCGCAGCTAATCCAGTCGGGCAGCGCCAGACTCACCTTACCGGTATTACCTTGGCCGTTATTGATGAGTGTCACAGGGTATTCGCGCACCTGTCCCTTGGTCATTGTAGTGGTGATGCGCTGGTTGGGACACACAAGATTGGCCTGTGCCATGCGGGCATAGCAATAGAGTGTAAGGGGCAATTCGATGCCCTCGTTGCTGGTGATGAGCAATTTCACCGGCTCCCACTGGTTGCCGGTAGACTGTGCATTGGCCGTGAGCTTGTAGGTGAGCTGTGCATCGTTGACTCCGCCCTCGATGGTCGAGGGTATTGAGGCCTCGATGTCATAACTCTCGGACTTCTCAGTTACCTCCACCTTCAACCCCGTCAACGTCAGCACACCGGGGTTGACAAGCTGAATGATGCTCTCGGTGGTCTCGCCAACGGTCAGTTGGTGCTTAATGTAAGAGGTGTCGTAGCGCCGCAGACCGTAGATGTCGAATGAGGTAAGCTCGTCCTTGGCCTTCGCGCCAGGATAACATACACCGGCAATGGCATGGCCTGAGAACGTGGCTCCCAGCTCCCACTTGTAGGTGAAGGCTCCCTGGGCGTTGACCCTAACACGCTGCTCCTGGCGCGTGCCGTCGCAGACGATGTATAGGTCTACCTTGGCATCTTCGGTGTCGCGTCCGCTGAGCTGACCCGTGAAGACGACGACGTCGTTCTGGTTATAGCGTTCCTTGTCGGTGCTGAGAGTAGCCATGAAGGGCGAAGCAACTTCGACGTCGACGGTGGCCGATGTATTATTGATGTTTGAAAGCTCCTGAACGGTATTGTCCTCGTTGATGACGGCGTAGAGCTGGTGCGTGCCCACGTTCTTGGTGGGTGTGACGCGCTTCTCCAGCGTTCTCACCTCACCTACGGGCAGGTCATCGTCGATGGTGAAGGTGGCCAGGGCATTGGTGGTGCCCTTCTCGTAAACCTTCACCTGTGTGGCGGCGGGCAGCACGGCGCTGTTGCCCTCATTGCCTATCTGAAGTGTCATGGTGACGGCATCACCAACGAGCAGTTCCGTGGGTGTCACACTAATGTCCTTCACAACCGCATCGGGCAATGTCTGGTCGGTGATAAGCACCCAGCAAGTACCAGAGGCATGGTCGTCGGCAGCGACGGTGAAAATGACGGTATGGCTGTCGCCGCTGACGGCATTGAGTTTCGACGTGACCTCTACCTCCTGCGTTTTCTCACCAGCGGGGATGGTCACCGTGTGTTCATACTCCAGCTGGTCGTCGTAGTCGCTCGTGATGTTGACCGTGACAGGCTCGCTGTTGTCGCTGGTATTACGTGTGACGGTGAGCGTCATCGTGCCACCCTCTTTCACCGTGGCGGCCGAAGATGAGAGACGCAAGGCCTTGCCATCATCGTCAAGCACCTGCAGAGTGGCGCTGATGTGACCGGCCTCCTCGCCGCTGGCATCACAGCTGCACGATGACATCCATACAGCGGCGGTGATAGTGTAGGTGCGGTCACCCTCCTTGTCCTGATTGTCCACAGGGCCGAAGTTGAAATGTATCTCCTGGGTGCCACGGGGCATCTCCAAAGTCCGGTTGCCGAAATAGAGGCCGCCATCGGCATCGTCGGTAAGTTTGATGGTCACTTTCTTGTCAATGTTCGACGTGCGCTTCAGTACGCCGACTACACTGACGGGACCGTCACTCTCCTGTACCTGCGTGGGTGTGAGCGACAGCTGCAGAACGGGCAAGTCGTCGTCGTTGAGCACCACCAGTGCAGTGCCCTTGTTGTGGCGTGGTGCCGATGCAGTGAACTGGTTGGTGAGCGTGCCGTTGGGTGTGTCGTCGTTCACCACCGTCACCGTTGCCTGTGCTGTGGTCTGTCCAGCAGGGATGATGACGGCCGAAGGGAAGGAAAAGCGCTTGCTATTCTCGCTGGTGAGCGTGACGACGAGGGCTTCCTTGGGTGCGCGCTCCGTCTCAACAGTGAGGTTGAAACTATTGTCGGTGCCCTCGGTAAGCTCATTCTTCGAAGGTGTGAGGGTGAGCGATGGCAACTCGTCATCTTCAATGACGATGCGAGTCGTTGTCGGTTCATAGTTAGCGCTGACAGGCGTGAAGGTGAGGTTGATGACGGAGTCGGCGTCGAGCACGTCGTTGTTGCTCACTGAGATGTAGAACACGGTACCTGACTGTCCGGCGTTGATGGTAACAATCTCAGGAACGTTCAGTCGCGTGTCTTTCGATGGGGTGCCGTTGTCATTGGTTTTGGATATAGTGAAACTCTGCAGGTTGGTCCAGTCGCCGCTACGGCTCAGCTTGCAAGTGATGCGCTGCCACGTCTGTGCCTCACTGACAGATTGTGGCGATGCCTCGATAACCAACTGTCGGCCAACGGTCAGGTTGTTATCGCTCTTGGCCGTGTTGTTGTCGCGCAGTGAGGGATGCTCACCGGTATCATCATTGGGTATGATGGTCACCTGAACTTTTGCCACACCGTCTATGCCGAGCAGTGCGGGCAGCGTCAGTTCTGCCTGTCGGCTTACCTCGCTACCATTAGCCAACAAATCGCTAAAGCGTGTGGTGGCCAGAAGCTTACTGACAGTACCGCTGAGGTTGACGAGTGAGATTTCCTCACTCCATCCTCCTTCGGTGGACACCTTGCCGACGTTTTTCACCTTCCATGCCACATGGAGAGTGCCGCCGGGGCTGACGCTCGTCTCAGTGAAAGTGATGTCGGTGGGCTCCAAATCGGGGCGTGGTACTTCCTTGATGGTAATATCACCGTTATCTGCGGCAGTGAGCACGTTGTTCATATGCGTGTCACTGAGTGTTACGTCGGTCAGTTTCACCGGTAGCACCGTGCCGTCATTAAGATCGCCGGGTACGGCTATCTGTAGGGTGAGCAGCGTGCCGCTGTCGTCGAGCAGTAGTGAGTTATCGCTGCTGTAGACAATGACGCGGTACTTGGGAGGATAGCTTGAGCCAGTGATGCTATAATAGCTATAGTCATAGACAGAACTCAACTTCTTGGTGGTGACGATGTGTCCCGCAGCTCGTGTCTTCGACAGGCTGACCATCACTGCTTGGTTGTCATCGACGCTCAACTCGTAGGGTACCGTGATGTCGAACTGCACACCAGTGATGTCGCTGCTGTTCTCCAGTAAGATGGGCAGCGTGACCGTCTTTCCGGCAGGTGTTTCCACTCTGTCGACGCGTAGCACGTTTGTTTGTGCCTGTAGCAGTGCGACCATCATGGTCATCACCGCTATAAGAGAGAATCTCAAGTATTTCATAGTCTTCTGCTTTTTATTTCTTAACCTTATACTGCTTCCCGTTCACGTTGATGATATAGATGCCTGAGGGCAGTGTGGGCCACTGACCCACGCGGCGACCCTGCAGGTCATAGACCTGACCAGCGTATTGCGAAGGAATAGTGATGAAGTCGATGGCGGTAGTGGTGCCTTCGATGTTGACGCCCAGTCGGTGTGCCTCGCTGTCGGCCAGCCGAACGTCGCTAACGGTGGCTTCTGCCGGCAGTGTTTCTAAAAGCTTGTGCTCGCCCGGAGCGAGGGTGTTGCCCACCGGTGAATAGATTACCAACTTCACACCGTCCTCCATCTCACGTATGTCGACGGTAAAGCGAGTGCGCAGCTCTTGTGCCACGCTGACCTGATACTTGTTTACACCGTTGATGGTAAGCTGCAGTGCAGCCACTTCGTCGGCATTGGCCAGCATCACGCTGTTGCTGTGCAGTACGAGGCTATTGCGACTGTCGTTCAACATATTAGTACTGCGCACACGCGAGCCGGCTGCATCTTCATTGTAGGCCATGATGAAGTTTACGCAACCAACGATGTCGCTGACGTTGATTTTCTTGTCGCCGTTGGCATCGGCAGCGGTGTAGTTATACATGCTGTTACCGGGCTTCTGGCCATTCAAGGCATAGTATATGACGTTCTGTAGGTCGGTGACGTCGACTGTCTGATCGGCGTTCACGTCGCCGTCCTTCCAGTCCATGCGGAAGATGTAGGTAATGTAGCTATAGTAGGGCTGACCGTGGGTGTAGGCCACGAGCTGTCCCTTTGGAGCTTGTAAGATGTTGCCAGGGTACACATCCCAGAGGTCGTCGGCCTTCGTCAGTTCCGTGCCACTGGTGGCAAGGTATCCGCCACCATCGTAAAGTCTGTAGAGGCTGGAGAACGTAAAGTTGTAGTCGCTCGCCTCGTGGCGATAGGTTTGCAGCGTGTTGCTCTCGATGGAAATGGGTACGCCCGGTGTGAAATCGATAACCACCTCGTCCATGAGGTCATCAGGCACCGAAGGTTGCATCGTCGTATAGTCAACAAACTGGTAGCCACGGCGCATGTTGTAGTTCGTCAATTTCGTGTTGTTGGTCGTCTGCGAATAGGCTGTAAGCCAGTTATAGCTCACGTTCAGGCTTGTCAGCTCTGGCAGCTTCGACACGAAGGGATAGAGGTCACCACGCAGGTGGTTGCCTTCCAGATTGACTGTGGTAATGAGGTTGTTCTCGCTGTCGAGCAGTGTGTCTACCCTGGCCTCGATGGCATTGTGGCTCAGATTAAGGGTGCGCAGGCTATCCATTAGGAACACTTCCTTGGGTAACGGCCCTGTCAGGCCTTGACCAGACAGGTCGATGGCAGTGATGGCAAATGTCTCCTCGTCGTCAGCCAGTGCCTTAGTGGTCACGCCTTGCCATTTGCCAGCCGAGTGAGTGTTGGTCGTCAGGTTCCATGGCTTGGCCCAGTTGGCGCCGTTGAGCTGTTGATATAATTTCTTCATGACAGCGAAGTCAGCATCACGCAGCTCGTCGCCCACCTCGAAACCGATAATGCTCTTAAAGGTGTTCCAGACATCGGTTTCCTTGTAGGTATCGACCACATCCATGGGCACCTCAAGCACACAGTTTGTACGGTATGCACTGGTGTAGTTATAGTAGTTGTTGCTGATGCCCGGTGGCATGCCGGCATAGATGCGCAGTGAGTCGAGGTTGGTGCATCCCTGGAAGTAGTCGAAATAACTGTTTTGGGTATAGTCCATTTTTCTTCCAAGTGCTGCTTTCTTGAGTTTTGTGCAATAGGCAGCAAACTGACTGCCGACCGACGTGACAGTCTTGGGTATGGTGATTTGTAAGAGCTGCGTATTGTAGAAGGCTTGTGAGCCTATGGTCTTCAGCGACGGCGGTAACTGAATGTCGGTGAGTCCACTGGAGTAGAACGCCATGGAATTGATGTTTTCAAGAGCTTGGGGCAGTTGTATGCTCTGCAGGGCGGTGGTGCCATAGAACATGCTGGAGGGGAGTGTGGTGATGTCTGATGGCAGTGTGACGCTTGTGAGCTTATCACAGTCGTAGAAGATACTGCTGCCGTAGGTGGTGATGCCTTCCGGGATGACAATACTTGTTAGTCCGCTGCTCTGGAAGGCATAGCTCTCGAGGGTGGTAAGTCCTGCGGGCAGTATCAGCTCGCCGAAAGCCTTGGTGTTGTAGAAGGCTGAGGAATGGATGGTCTTCAACGAGGCCGGCAGCTTTGTAAGCACAAGCTGCTGACAGTCACTGAATGCGTTGTAGCCTATTTCAGTGATGGCGTCGTTGAGGTCTATGGCCTCGAGTGCGGTGCAGCTGGTGAAAGCATAGTTGCCGATGTTACGCAGGCCGTCATGCATGGTGACGGTGGCCAGCTTGGTGCAATACTGGCAATAGCCCTCTGGCACATTCGTGAGACTGGCTGGCACGTTGATGCTTTCCAGTTGTGAGCAGTTAGAGAATGCGTATGTGTCTATGGATGTGATATTGTCAGTCAGCATGACGTTGGTGAGGCCGGTGTTGTAGAAGGCCTCATAGCCGATGGTAGTCAGTGTTGGCTGACTAAGATTGATGCTGGTCAGGAGCGGACAGTAGTAGAAGGCCAATCTGCCAATCTTCGTGGTACCATTGGCCAGGTTGACGCTCTCAAGATGTGAACAGTTCCTCAGCACGCCCTCAGGTATTTCCTTGATGGCTGAGGGGAAAGTAAACGTCGTTAGTGCTTCGTTATAGGCGAAGACGTTGCTACCAAGGGTGGCGACGGTCGACGGCAGGTCAATGGTTTCCAGTGTGCTGCACTGGTAGAAGGCACTATTGCCAATGCTCGTCAGTCCTTCGTTGAAGGTGACAGAGGGTATTGCTCTGCATTGGTAGAAGGCGTAGTTGCCTATGGTCAGGCATGTGGCAGGTATGGTGATGGCTGATGCCAGCTTGTTGCAGTAATAGAAGGCCTCATTGTCGATAGTCTCCACCTTGGAAGGCATGTTCACGCTCTCCAATTCTTGGCAGTAGGCGAAGGCCTGCGCACCGATATAACTAACATTATTGGGCAGAATGACGGTTTTGAGATGCTCGCAGCTATTAAACACTGACTGCTCTATGCGTGTCACACCTTCGGGAATGGTAACGGAGGTGAGTGCTGCATAGGAGAAGGCATTCTTTCCAATAGTGGTTACTTGGTTGGGAATGTCTATCTGCGAGAGCTGATTGTAGGTAGTCGACATATAGAAGGCATTCTCGCCGATGGTGTTGAGCGCTCCGGGCAGCTCAACGGTGGTCAGTTTGTTGCTTTGGTAGACGGAGTAGGCACCGATGCCTGTGACACCTTGAGGCAGGATGAGCTGTTTGAGCTGCTGCATGTTGCTGAACATATAGGGGCCTACGGAATCGTTTCGTGTGCTGTAGGTTGTGCTGCCGCTTTGCGTGACAACGCCGCCGTTGACATTCCAGCGTGCATACTGGTCACCGCCCTCCACAATCTGTGCATTCCTAAGGTTCAAAGTCTGAAGGTAGGGCATGGCCTGGTGAATATAGTTGATATCGGTGCCGTTGATGGGGCCACTGACGCTCAACGATAAAACGTCAGCCGTTGTGTCGGTCAATTTGGCCAGCTCGGTGGCTATCTGTCCGCCAGCGTTGGTGGTCACGGCAAAGCCGCCATTGGCTCCGATGGCCATAATGTGGAACTTCTTGGTGTATTCGTTGGCCTTGTAGGCATCAACCATATCGGCATTGACGTAGAGTATGAGCGACGTGGGCAGCGAATAGTAGTTTGCAGCGAAAGGAATGTTGATGCCAGGCAGCGTCATTGATTCCATGTTTTCACAGTTGTAGAACAGATAGTAGTTGGTGCCGAAGGCATCGGCTATCAGCCCTGTTCCAAAAGTGATGTTACGCAGGCTGTTGCAATATTCGAAGGCGTAGTTGCCGATGGTCTGAATGGAGTTGGGTAGCGTCACCGTCTGCAGGTTTTCGCAGTCG
>JAEEGL010723284.1_pt1 | contig 17052 bp, 19 predicted proteins | sample 9134231 | NCBI WGS metagenome assembly JAEEGL01 (sample SAMN16246548, study PRJNA631951) | gut metagenome | biome: gut microbiome; feature: rumen; material: fiber-attached | host: Bos | place: Iran: Karaj | collected 2018-10
GGCCATGGTTCTGGTTCTGGCATTGGCCGGATCGGAATGGACCGGAACGGGTTTGCCATCGAAATACAGAACAGGCTGGTCATAATAATGGATCATGGAATCCTCCGAAGCTATCACTATTATCAGCTGTATCTTAACACATGCTCCGGTTAATGACAAAGACGGCAGGGTGCTGACTCCTGGGAATGTCCGGATAGTCCGGATGGAATTCCCCCCGATACATCGGAACGCAGGAGGGGATTTCTTGACAGCCAGCAGATCGGATGATACCTTACAGACAGTTTCCATAGAACATTAGCATCGGAGGAGTTGGCATGATACTCATTGCAGGAGCAACCGGATATGTGGGACGTTATCTTTCCGTTGCACTGAAAGAGCAGGGGAAAGAGGTTCTGGCACTTGGACGGAATCCGAAAGTTGAGGAGTTTTTCAAAAAGGAAGAGGTTCCATTTCAGCGCTTTGACCTGCTGAACGATGCCGATTACGACGCGCTTCCTAAGGAAGGGATCGATGCAATTGTAAATCTTGCGGTCTGCCTGCCCGAACACGAAGTCCCTATGGAACGCTTTTTTGATGTCAATACACGAGGCAACTACAAACTTCTTGAGTTTGCACGGAAGAACGGGATTCGCCGCTTTATTATGGCCAGTACGCATAAGGTATACTATGACATCTATGCCCCGGTTATTACGGAGGATATGCTTCCGAGTTTCATTGGCCCGCATTCTCCATATATTATCAGTAAGCTGACAGCGGAACATTTCATGCAGTATTACAGCAAAGATTTCGGAATGGATGCGATTGTCCTGCGTTTTACCGGTGTCCATGGTTATGGGGCGCTGATGGGGTATCTGCGGAAGGATGGAAGCTATACTCGGACTGCTTCGGAGTGGTTCATTGAAAAAGCGTACCATGGGGATCCGATCGAAGTCTGGGGAGATATGTCTATCCGTCGGGACCATGTCTATATCAAGGATGTCGTCGGGGCACTCTGCGCGGCAATCGCTGCGCCAGAAGGAACAAAAGGAGTCTACAATGTAGCAAGCGGCGTGGCTCATAATCAGTATGAGGACGCTGTTGCCATTGCAAAAGCGTTTGCCACGGAACGGGGAATCAGTACGGTGACGCTCTGCCCCGAAAAACCCGGACTGACCAGAGGATACTGCTATAGCATTGAGAAGATCCGCAGAGATATGGGATGGGTACCGAAGTATGCGGATCTGGACGTTCTTTATGCAGATTACCGGAAAGAATGGGAGGCCAAGCGGTTTCATAATTATTTCTACATCCGGCCTGAAGATAAGCCCCTCAGCTTTGACTGATTGAGGCTGGAAAACACTCTTGACACCGCAAAAACAGGGAGCATATAATACAATTTGTCCGCAGGAAAAATCAGCGGCATGGCGGCGTAGCTCAGTTGGCTAGAGCATTCGGTTCATACCCGGAGTGTCATCTGTTCGAATCAGATCGCCGCTACCATTAGAAAAGCCCGTAACTACGGGTTTTTTCTTTTATGGGCTTATGTTCTTGATTATGAATTGCAAATGCTTTTTCACAAGTCAAGCCGTCATGTGAATAGAACAAAAAAAGATTCAGGACAAAGGTTTCCAAGATCATGTTTTACAAAAAGAGAGTGCTCAGAAATGCCGGGGAGCCACTCAAGCTTTATTGACAATGATTTTTTAATTGATATTGTTTTATCAAACAGGGGAGAATGTAAAAAGCGTTTTGGGCGTCCGGGACAAGGCTTTTCCTCATAGGCTGCTAAAGCGGCTCTGTTTTTTTCTTTTTGGATTCATTTAATTCATGCTTGTTATCTTTAATATGGAGGTACTTCACGATGAAAAAACTGATCGCTGTTCTTGGGGTATTGATTCTATAGCTGACGGTATGCGTCGTTGCCCAAGCAAATAGTGAGCAACCGGAAGAAACTGAACAAGAGACAACAGAGAATTCACCAGAGATCCTGGATACTGAGATCAATAAAGATGAGTTTGATGCACTGGTTGCTTGCGGTCCAGTTGCTGATGAATCGCTGATCGCTGCCAGCGAATGGGCTACTAATGTTAAGGACCGCGGCAGCCTCCGTGTCGGCACGACCGTCTCCTCCATGCTCTTCAGCAGCCAGGAAGATGCTGGTTCGGGGATCTACGGCTTTGATGCAGGCTTGTATCAGCTGCTTGCCAGATATATCTTCGGTGATTCTTCCAAGATTTTCATTATTCATGTCACGTCTCCTCTGACATCTGACAGGACGCGTGAAGGCGTTCTGCTCAATGACCGTGCCGACGCAGTTTTCTCCACGTATTCCATTCTGCCCGAACGCGAAGAGATCATTTCCTTTGCGGGGCCGTACTTTACGACCAGACAATCCATTTTGGTGCGCGCTGGGGATACGCAGATCAACGGGTATGAAGATCTTGCAGGGAAAAAAGTGGCTGTCCAATACGGGACCAGTGTCATCCCTGTGATGGAGGAATACGCGCCGGATGCGATTCGCATAGAATTGAACGGTGACGATGAATGTCTGGAGGCGCTCACCAACGGGAAGGTGGATGCCTATGTGTCTGACTTTACACTTCTCGCCAGTGCGACCATCGAATACCCTGGTTGCTTTGAAATCCGCGGCGAGCTGTTCGGACCGAACGACAACTACGGCGTCGGCCTGCCGAAGGATTCTGACGGTGTTGCCTTCGTTAACGAGTTCCTGCGCACCATCGAGAAAGACGGCATCTGGGCAAAACTGTGGAAGATCTGCTTTGGCGATCGCATCAACGGAATCGAGGAGATCCCTGAGCCGCCTGCAATTCCGGAATAACGTTCAAATAATGACGTTTCCGGGCGATTGATTATAAGGAGGATGCTAGTTTTTTATACGGTGTGACAACTAAAACCTCAGAGAAAAACAACTTTTAGGGCTTCTTTTAGTGAAGGCTCTCGATCAATTCATTAAAAAACAGACCGGAATCATCATGCAAGCTGCATCAATCCGGTCTGTTTTCATTTCAGAATGTTTGATAAACAATATGCCCTAAAGACGAATGTATGCTGGCGGCCAGATCAGTCTTTGATTGCTATAGCCTCGATTTCGACAAGGGCACCGTTTCCAGGAAGCGCAGCAACCTGGACAGCACTTCTTGCAGGGCATTCCTGCGTAAAGGCTTTCGCATACTCAGCATTCATCTTGGCAAAGTTCTGGATATCCGTCAGAAAAACCGTAGTCTTTACTACATTGTTGTAGGAAAGACCTGCTTCGTTAAGAATCAGGAGCAGATTGTTCAGTGCTCGTGCTGTTTGTGCGGCAATGCCTTCCTCCAGCTTTCCGGTCTGAGGGTTCACTCCTACCTGCCCGGAAATAAACACCAATCCGTTTGCTTCTACCCCGGGAGAATACGGACCAATGGGTTTTGCTCCGGAGGCAGGGACCAATACCTTCTTCATAACATGCTCCTTTACTGCTTTAGAAGTAGCTTGATGGAATACAGAATAATCCCAATCAGGAATGTAGCGGAGAGTGAAAGAATGGCTACTTTGGTTGTACGTTCCGCCATCTTTTCAATGGTTTTAGTTGGCCAGATTCCCAGGATAATCGCAATTACCAGTCTTGCAGGATCAGAAAGCCAGCGATCTGTCATAACGAAAAGAAGAAGTGCCATGACGGTTCCGAGCAGGACCCCCCCTGCAATATTATAGGCAAACCAAACTTTCCGCGGGAGATGATTCATCTGGTAGCTGAACTCCGTCTGGTAAGGATAATCCTCTCCCTTCTGATCGTCCAGATTCTTAAACCGGGACAGTCCTTTTTCCATCGCAATCTCCTACGCGCCGAGATAAGTCTCTTTTACGATTGGGTTGGTCAGCATATCTGCCGCTGGCCCTTCAATCCTGACTTCTCCGATCTCATAAACATATGCGCGGTGGGAGAACTTCAATGCCATCATGGCGTTTTGTTCCACCAGCAGAATGGTCTTTCCGGCCTTGTGCATCTCGCCGATGACCTGGAAAATCTCTTCGACGACCATCGGAGCAAGTCCCATGGAAGGCTCGTCCATCATGATCAGATCTCCTCCGGTCACCATCGCGCGCCCGACTGCAAGCATCTGCTGCTCACCGCCGGAAAGCGTCAGCCCCGGTTGGTTAATGCGCTCTTTCAGTCTCGGGAATCGATCAAATACGGAATCGATATCCTTTTTGACGCCAGCAATGTCTTTCCGGAGGCTCGCGGCCATCTTCAGGTTTTCATAAACGGTCAGGTTGGTAAAGATTCTTCTTCCTTCCGGAACATGCGTGACGCCCATCGCCACAATTTTATCCGGGGATGTTCTGCAGATATTTTCCCCTTTGAAGAGAATCTCGCCCTGGGAAGCACGTTCCAGTCCGGAAATTGTCCGCAGCGTTGTGGTCTTACCGGCTCCGTTGGATCCGATCAGAGCAACGATTTCGCCTTCGTCCACATAAAAGCTTACTCCTCGAAGCGCTTTGATGGCACCGTAACTGACGTGCAGATTGTTGACCTCAAGCATGCGCATCCGGATCACCTCCCAAATATGCTGCGATAACAAGCGGATCGTTCTGGACATACTCCGGAGTGCCTTCGGAGATGGTTCGGCCGAATTCAAGAACCTTGATCTGCTGCGCGATTCCCATGACTAGTTTCATATGATGTTCGATCATCAGAATCGTCTGGTTCATTTCATCATGGATCCGGTGAATCAGCGCCATAACGTCATCAATTTCTCCGGGGCTCATACCTGCAGCAGGCTCATCCAGAAGCAGGATTTTCGGTTTGGTGGCAAGCGCGCGGACAATTTCGAGCTTCCTCTGTTCGCCATAGGGAAGCTGTGTTGCGAAATAGTCTTTCTTGTCCTCTAGCCCGAATAGTTCCAGAAGTTCCAAAGACTCTTTTGTGATTCTGTCTTCTTCGGCATAGTACTTTTTGTTCCGGACCATCATGTCCCAATACCGGTAGTTACAGTCGAGCGTGTGTGCCATTTTGACATTGTCCAGAACGGTGCTTCCCCCGAACAGACGGATATTCTGGAAGGTTCTGGAAACGCCTGCCCGTGCGAACTGATAGGGTTTCATCCCCTTCATGTTCTGCCCGTCCACATAAATCTCACCGCTTGTTGGAGCATAAATGCCGGTGATCATGTTGTAAACGGTGGTCTTTCCTGCTCCGTTGGGACCGATAATCGCCCACATTTCGCCCTGCTCGATGTTGATGTTGAAATCTTCAACTGCAACAAGGCCACCGAACCGGATTGTCAGATTAACTGTCTTCAGAATGCTCATTTTGCGACCTCCTCCTTCGGCTTCCTGCGGAACAGGCCTTTGACCCAGTTCGTGAAGGTACTCACATGGAACACCTTGATTCCACCGGTCTTCAGCTTAAGGAAGGCAAATTCTCTTCCACCGAACATGCCGGTCGGCCGGAACAGGATGATGATCAAAAGCAGCAGCCCGTAGATGACCAGACGCCAGTTTCCGAGGAAACGGAGGATTTCCGGCAGGACCGTCAGTACAAGAGCACCGAGCATGGATCCCGAAATGCTTCCCACACCGCCGGCATACAGGTAGACCAGGAAGTCGGATGACTTGGCATAGGAGAATACATCCGGATGGATATAAACCAGCAGGTGTGCATAGAGAGATCCCGCGATGCCAGCGATAAATGCCGAAGTTCCGAAAGCGATGGTCTTGTGCTTGAAACAGTTGATACCCATCGTATCGGCTGCAATTTCATTGTCACGGATGGCAAGACAGGCTCTGCCGTACATGGAATCCATGAAGTTTCGGCATGCATAGATTGCCAAAAGCATGAACAGGAAGCACCAGAAGAAATTTGCAAGCTTCGGGATTCCGGTCAGTCCGAATGCGGCGCCGGCGATTTTGGCAGGTACAACACGCCAGATGGAACGGATTACCTCGCAGAAGCCAAGGGTGACGATAGCAAGATAATCTCCATGAAGTCTCATGGCAGGCATTCCGATAAGAACGCCACAGATGCAGGCAATAATTGCTCCGAGGAGGGTTACAGCGATGAACATGATTACCCGCATCGGAGGACTCATGGCACCGACTTTGAGAAACGTTGTAGTGATCATGGCTGAGGTATAGGCGCCTACAGACATAAACCCCGCCTGCCCAAGGGAGGACAGACCTGTCATGCCGTTCAGAATATTCAGTGATTCTGCCATGATGATATAAATGCAGGCAAGCTGAATGACCTGCAGATAATAGTCATTCAGAATTCCGAACCGGTTTAACGTCATGACTACCAGATAGATCAGAGGAAAGACGACGAATTCAATATTTCTCTTTACTGCACTCATAGCCATCCCCCTTATACTTTCTCTGTCATCGGCTTACCGAGGAGGCCTTCCGGTTTAAACAGCAGGATGCAGATCAGAACCAGGAAGCAGAACCCGTAAGCGAAGGCAGACCAGACGGCCGTGATCAGGATCTCGGTGATTCCGATTACGAACCCGCCGAGAACAGCTCCGCGGATATCTCCGATGCCCCCGCAAACTGCAGCGATGAAAGCTTTGTTCCCGAGGGTGATTGCCATGGTCGGCTGCACGACAGGATATGCAGAAGCATAGAAAGAACCGGAAACTGCAGCAAGGAACGCCCCAATAAAGAACGTGGCGGAAATAACGCGGTTAATATTGACTCCCATTAAGGAGGCAGCATCCTTGTCATTGGAAACAGCACGCATCTGCATTCCGATTTTGGTTTTTTCAACCACAAACCAAAGGATAAGCATGATGATAATGGCGAGGATGATGCTGATGACACGTGTAAAGCTGATGGATACCGGACCGATTACAATCTGGAAGTCCTTAATCAGCTCGGGGAAATATCTCGGTGTAGGACCGATAAACGGAAGAGCACGGAAAAGATTCTGTGTAAAAATCGATACGCCGATTGCTGAGATCATGCACATGATCGTCGGCCTTTTGCGCAGGGGCCGATATGCGACCCGCTCGATTCCTACACCGACCATGCCGACTGTGCTGGATCCGAGCAGGATAATCAAAAGAGCAACTGCAGGCCCAATCAGCTCAGGCCCGCCGAAGACAACGGTAACGAGAAAATAGACAATGTAACAGCCCATCATCAGGAAGTCGCAGTGGGCCATGTTAATCATTTTGATGATTCCGAACACCATGCTGTATCCGATTGCCAGCAGCGCGTAAATACTGCCAAGCTGTATCCCGTATACAAGCATCTGTAAAAAGTTTGCCACGGTTTTATCCTCCCTCATCCTAGACATAGAGGCGGGTATTTGCCCGCCTCTATGTCTGATGTTAAGTACGGGTACTAGTTGGAATCACCGTACGGTGGGACCGGTTACGCAGCGCTGACGCTGGTCAGGTAGGTACGGACACCGATGTCGGTGATCTGAATGATGGCGCAGTCCTTGATCGGGTTGCGGTCTGCATCGAAGGTGAGATGACCGCAGGGGAGATCAATGTCGATGGCAGCCATTGCATCGCGGATTGCAGCACCGTTGACACTCTGGCAGTTCTGGATAGCGGTCAGGACAATCCAGGTAGCCTCATAGGTCATCGCGGACGGGAAGCCCGGCTCAAAGCCGTTCAGGGCTACGAAGGAGTCATAGAACTCTTTGGCGGTCGTGATGTCCTTGGAGTAACCAGAGGTGTAGATCGCTCCCTGGGTTACTTCTTCCTTGGCCAGGAAGTCATAGTCCCAAGAGTCGCATCCGAACAGCTGGCAGTCAATACCCATGTCGCGGATCTGCTTGCACATGTTGATGACGAAGTTGTTCTGATTCGGGATAAAGATGCACTCCGGATTGGAGTTCTTGATCTTGGTGAGCTGTGCGTTGTAGTCTTTGACATCAGCGCCCTGGAAGGTCTCGCTTGCAACGATCGTGCCGCCGCCTGCTTCAAAGGCTTCGACGAAGGCATCCTTCAGTCCGGTGGAGTAGGCATCCGCGTTGTTGGAGATAACCGCAGCGGTTTTGAATCCGCACTCATTCAATGCATAGTTCGCCATGCACAGACCCTGGAACGGATCGATAAAGCAGGCACGGAAGCAGTAGTCACCGATCTGGGTTACACGGATGTTGGTTCCGGTGTTGGAAATCGCGGGGATACCGGCAGCCTGGGAGATCTCATAGGAAGAAAGGCAGTCAGAAGAGTTGTTCGGACCAACGACCGCAACTACCTTGTCCTGATTGATGAACTTCTGCATGACGTTGACAGCCTGTTCCGGCTTTGCTTCGGTATCGCCGAATACAAACTCGATCTTGACAAGCTTGTCACCAACCTTGAGGCCGCCGGCAGCATCCAGTTCCTGGTTGATCAGTGCGATAGCGCCCTGAATGTTTTTGCCGTCTTCAGCCTGTTCACCGGTCATGGTTCCCATGACGCCGATTTTAATGGTGTCCGGTACGCCAGCATCGGCAGAGCCGGAAGCAGCGGGTGCTCCTGCTTCGCATCCCACAAGGGCAAATGCCATTGCCAAAGCAAGAACAATAGCTAGGGTCTTTTTCATGTATTAGTTCCTCCTTTTTTTTTATATAAAACCATTTCGGTTTTATTCCTGCAAAGAATCATTGGTTACAGCCCGAAAAGCTGTTTGTAATGGGCAAGGAGATCAAAACTCATCCCTGCGCCACCGCATGCAATAACGACGATGTTCTCAAACGGTTGAATGATGTCGGGAAGCTCATACGCTACGGACATGGGAGCTCCGCAGGCCAGTTCCGTCAATATCCGGAAATCGTCTGTAAACTCGAGAACCGCATGCACTGCGCTCCGATCGCTGACAAGGTGCGAGATAACCCGGTGATTGGCGGCGTATTCCATCGTTTTTTCAGAAATATACCTGCCGGCAAGGGTATTCGCCAGGGTATCGATGTGTTCAAGCCTGACAGGATGACCGGCTTCCAGGGCGCGTCTGAACTTCGGCGCTCCTTCCACTTCCACTCCGATCATGGTCACATCCTGCCAGCCGTTCCGGTCCAGACCCTGTGCAACCCCGTTGAACAATCCGCCTCCGCCGACGCTCAGAACAATCGCATCCGGTTTCTTGCCATCCATCTGCTCACAGATCTCGTCGACAATGGTGGAATGCCCTTCCCAGAGAACCGGATGGTCGAACGGGTGCATAAAGAATGCTTCCGGATCTTTTTCCGCCATCTCCATGGCATAGGCATTGGCATCATCGAAAATATGCCCGCGAGTCAGCACCGTAGCGCCTTCCCTGCGGATCACCTCCGCCATATAGCTGCTTGCAGTGTCCGGGACAACGATGGTTGCTTCCATCCCAAGCTTGGATGCGCAGTATGCTGCAGCATGTCCGGCATTGCCTCCGCTTGGACTGATAATTTTCCGAATCCCCTGGGCTTTCAGCTGCTCGCAGAGCAGGGATACGCCGCGGATTTTAAAAGAACCGTCAGGCTGATAAGACTCCAGCTTTACCCAGAAATGCTTGCCGCTTTTCTGGTTGACCCGGGTCAGCTCTCTCAGCGGGGTTTTGACGAATAAGCTCATTCCTGCATTCCTTTCCGCAGCATTTCCTGATGAAGCGATCCCAAAGGCCGTTTTTCGGCCTTTTGGATCATTTTTGTTTATGCCTTGTCCTTATAGCGGCGCACTTTGCTGGTCGTATATCCTGCCTTGACACAGCCTACCGCCATCATCAGCGCACAGTGTATTCCGTCAAGAACCGGAACGCCGAGAGCCTTGGACATTTTCTCGGACATGCCCGCAAATCCCGCACAGCCGAGAACGATCACTTCCGCCATGTCTTCATCGAGCGCAGTTTTTGCAGCGTTGAGATAAACGCCATCCATATCCAGACCGGCCGTATCCCCTTTCGGAGCCCGTACCGATGCGCAGGATCCGTCCAGATGGTATTTATGGATCAGCGCACGTTTGTTGGGAATGGAATGCTTTTCTGTGCTGACTACCGAAAAGGAATGTCCAAGCATGCTGGCAAGGTGCATCGATGCCTCACCAATCCCAATCACGGGTTTTTCGGTAATCTGCTTGAGCAGATCCAGATTGGGGTCACAGTGACAGGCAACAATGAAAGCATCATATTCCTGCTCATTGTCGCGCACAATTTGCACCATACCGGGAGCACACTCAAACTGATCGCTGTAATAGTCGATAAATTCCGGTGCACCAGGAGTCAGAACCGTTTTGACCTCGAACTCTCCGTTGGCATATATTTCTGCACAATTCTGGATCGCCGCTGTCATCTCTGCGCTGCTGTTCGGATTGATAATCAGAATTTTCATGCGAATTCCTGGCCTCGATTCTCGGATTCGAATTATTTCTCGTTTTTCGTATTGCGGTAGAAGTTCTCAGGATAGGTATAAGCCTCGTTCCACACATCTACCGGGGCGAGCGCTTCAACATCCAGAAGCTCCGTAATGAAGCACTGCATGCATCCCTTTACCTTTGTTCCTTCGACCATGTGCCCGGTAATTGTCGGGGCATCCCAGCCGCCGCCCGCTACAAAGTGCATGGCAACGTAGGGTTCCGTTTCACCTGTTTCCTCACCGGCCTCATTTTTAATCGGACGCTGGCTGATCATGCCGCCGATTGCAGTCAGCATGGTCAGATTGGTATTAACGGCTGTCCCCTCAAGGTGCCAGTTTTCAGGATCCTTATAGTCCGGGATCCATACATAGTACTTGCAGGGCTGGAAGCCGCCCATGAATGTCGCATGAATTTTTCCGTATTTGATATTGTTTTCCCGGGCGAAGCGCTCGATTGCCAGCGTCGGATCGGCACCGGTCATCATCCGGATCAGGAACTCGCGGCCACGGGTCATTTCACAGCAGTGATACTCGCTCGGTACGCTTGCGTCTTTCTGCCATTCCGGCAGTTCAAGAGGTTGCTTTTTTGCCATTTTGCTTAACTCCTTATCAATAATTTTCAGGTTTTCCTTGTTTGACATTGTAATAAAAGTTTTCCGGATAACCGTATCCTTCATCATGCACTACATCGATCGGAGCAAGCACATCAATATCCAGAAGCTCTGTAATGAAGCACTGCATGCATCCTTTTACCCTTGTTCCCTCGACCATATGTCCGGTAATCGTCGGGGCATCCCAACCGCCGCCTGCAACAAAGTGCATGGCTACGAAGGGTTCCTCTTCTCCCTCTTTCCCGCCGGGAACAGGACGCATCCCGATCATGCCGCCGATTGCAGTCAGCATGGTCAGGTTTGTATTGACGGCAACACCTTCCCGGTGCCAGTTTTCAGGATCCTTATAGTCCGGGATCCATACATAGTATTTGCAGGGCTGGAAGCCGCCCATAAAGGTTGCATGAACCTTACCGAAGCGGATGTTGTGCTCCTTAGCGAAACGGGCGATGGCAAGAGAAGGGTCAGCACCGGTCATCAGCCGGATCAGGAACTCACGTCCGCGTCTCATTTCGCAGAAGTGGTACTCGTCGGGCGTTTTTGCATCAAGCTGCCAGGCCGGGAATTTGATGTTACTCGTATCGATCATGTTGCACCTCCAAAGATATTGATATTATGAATTGTCATATGAGATGACCAATTAAACCAGAAAGAAACTAAGTAGCATCTGAAAATGCAGGCCGGATTACTGAAGGACTTTGACAGAACCTGAGCTGCCAATCGGCCCATTCTATAAGCCCGAACCGATATAGGCATTCGAAAATAAGAACTGAATTCTGTTTACTGTAATTTTAACTCTGTTCCCAAAATAGCACAATTCGTCTGATTGTCTGTAGCGACACTTTATTATGTATGATATTATAATTTGTAATACCGTCTGCCTTGTACAGATACTATCATCCTCAGAACGGAGTATGATTTTATGAGCACGAAAAAATGGGCGACGTTACTCAAGGCAATTCAAACCGGCAGTATCAGCCGGGCTTCTACCCAGCTTGGATATACCCAGTCCGGGATAACCCATATTATCAAAAGCCTTGAAGCAGAAGTCGGGTTTATGCTGCTGGAGCGGAGCTGGGACGGGGTTCGTCCGACCTCGGCGTGTGAAGAGCTTCTTCCGGATATTCAGAGACTGGTGGATTCTGATATAGTGCTTCAAAAGCATCTCGGAACCATCCAGGATGCGAAACGGGAGCATGTCAGTATCGGAACTTATGCCAGCATCTCCACACACTGGCTTCCGGGCTTGCTTATGCGGCTGCGCCACGACATACCGAATGTGGAAATTGTGATACGCGTCGGATTCTTTCGGGATATGGCAGAGTGGCTTGATCAGGGAACCGCGGATATGATACTGGGCGAACGGTATGAAGAACGCCAGGATTTCAGCTGGATACCTCTTTATGATGATCCGTTTTATGCGATTGTTCCGGAAACCCATCCGGCTTCCGGGGAACCCTTTTTCCGGCCGGAAGCATTCTATAATCTTCCTCTGTTTTATGATTCCGGAAGTCCGATATCTAAAAGGATAGTCAAATCATATGAATCCTTTAACCGGCAGGTGAACATCAGCTCGGAAGACGAGGCTGTGATCATCTCCATGGTCAGGCAGGAAATGGGCTGCGCCGTCCTTCCGGAACTCTGCCTGCGCGGAAGGACGGATCATATTTCTGCTCTGCCTCTAAAAACACCTCTCTACCGGAGTCTCGGAATGACCAGGAAAAAGGATCATCCGATCGGAGGTGCCCAACAACGTCTTATTGAACTGCTGAAAGAATTTATCCGGGAGCAGAAGCCTTCCATTTAATTCTCCGCTATGACGGCCTTTTATCAGGGCCGGGTGCTGCAGAAAGCATCCGGCCCTGACCATTTAGACATTCAGCACCACCGGGTCAATTCGCACAGCACTGTCAACTTTTCTGAGGATCACATCCATCGGATATCCAAGCAGTTTCCCAAACTCGATCGAGATGTTTCTGCGGGCTTCTCCGCAGTATTTTCCGGCTGCTTTCAGATCTGAGATCTGACGCTCGAGATCCCGGTACTTCTCTGCGACAGAATCATCGCGATAATACAGAATGGAATTCTTGCCTGCCGTAAACGCTTCACTCTGAATATCTGTAATAATCAGGTTTTCAACTGTAAACCACTTTGTGCCGAACCCGCGGCTCAGTTCGTCAGAAGCTTCCTCCATCAGGGACAGATCGTCCGGATCGATGGGAGGACTGATGGCTAGAGGCTTTACCCCGCATGCGATCATCTCAATAAAACTGTTTATCATGCCGATTTCATAAGATTTTTTGTCAAGAGAATAATTCACGAACGCTTTCTCCCTTCCAGCATTTGTTCCCTCTTCTTTCACCGGCCATATCGCGATTTTTTCCTGTCCGCTGCATCTGCAAAGCCCGGCTGAAAGGCGCTCAAAGAAACAATCAATAATATAGCATAATCTGAGGGAGCATCGCAGGATCATTCCGATTTGCTGCACCGTATTGCTGCGGCCCAAATCAGGATGAAGCGGAAGAGCGGCGGATAAGCGATACATTATGCTGCGGAAGCGGGACGGTCAGGTTGCTTGACACCCACAGGGAGCAATGCTATGTTACTTGATAACTTTAAAGAAATAACAGGAGAACCGGAATGTTGTTTGAGCCTGAAAATCTGCAGTTTTCTGAAATACTCCCTGGAAAAAACGGACGTAAGCCCGCTGCCGAGTATTACTACGCCGGACACTCCATTCTGGTATATCCTCAGGTTTTTCCGTTCGGCGGAAGCGATCAGGAAGATATTTCTCTGCATTATTCCGTGGAGGACGAAGTCCTCTCCGCCTTTGTCAATGATGAAGAATGGCTGAGCGGAGCGCTTGCCTTTTTTGAACAGGATTATCCGGTCCGTATCGGGAAATAACTTATTCCGGACATGGGAAAACCATCGGTTTTTTCCCATGGCGGTAAGGTGGTTTATATGGTTGAATTCTTGGTGCTGCTTGGATTCTGCATGATTCTTGCAGTCGGCTTCATTTTCAACTTCTCGCTGAACCTGTCTCTTTTTTTCGGCCTGATCCTGTTCAGCGGATATGTCGTGTTTTACAGGAAGAAATCCATTCGGGAATTGTGCTCTATGGTCTGGAGCGGAATCCGTACAGTGGGAAGCGTGATCCCTGTATTCGTGCTGATTGGGATCCTGACTGCTCTCTGGAGGTCATCCGGTACGATAGCATCCGTCATTTCCTATGTTTCCGGATTGATTTATCCCAGTGTTATGCTGCTGGTCAGTTTTCTTCTGTGTTCTCTGGTATCCTTTCTGACCGGGACGGCTCTGGGAACTGCTGCCACCATGGGGATTATCTGCATGACCATGGGAAAGGCCATGGGCATACCGCCCGTGATCCTGGGCGGGGCTGTTCTTTCCGGGGCATTCTTCGGGGACCGTTGTTCCCCGGTTGCTTCCAGCATGCTTCTTGTATGCGAGATGACGCATACGGACCCATATGACAATCTCCGGCGGATGGCTGCTTCCGTTGCTGTGCCGTTTCTTATTACTGCGGTCCTGTATGCCGTGATCGGGGCATTTCTGGACGTGCAGAGCGGAAGCATTCCGATCCGTGCAGTTTTTTCCAGGGAATTTCTCATTCATCCTGTTGCCCTGATTCCTGCTGTTCTTATCCTGTTATTGGCTCTTTTTCGGATTAATGTCAAGATTTCCATGATTGCCAGCATCAGTGCGGCGGTTCTGATCTCTTTCTTCCTCCAGCATCAATCCATTCCGGAACTTGCCAGAACCATCGTACTGGGGTTCTCCGCCAGGGATCCGGAGGTAGCCTCCATGCTGAACGGAGGAGGATTGGTTTCCACGGCAGATGTTCTGATCATACTGGTGATTGCGGCTGCTTTCGGAGGGATATTCCGGCATACACAGCTCCTTTCAGGGATCAAGCAGCCATTAGTGAAGATTGCAGAAAAAAGCACTCCGTTTGCCGCAGTTTTCTGTGCGGCCCTTATTTCCTCGATCATTGCGTGCGATCAGGTCCTTGCGATCGTAATGACCTATCAGCTCTGTGAGGAAATTGAACCGGATCCTGCCAGAATATCTCTTGCCCTGGAGGATACGGCCTTCTACCTTTCTCCTTTGATGCCCTGGTCAGTCGGAGCCCGGGTTCTGGTCCCCGCTTCAGGCGCGCCGCGCGCCTCCCTTGCTGTAGCGTTTCTGATGTACCTGCTCCCACTGTGCTCCCTGATCCGTTCTTTCATGAGGAAACACCGTACTGCCGCATAATGCCGACACCGGCGTGAAAGTGGCAGGGCCCCTTTGCATTGTCTCAGATCAGAAAAAGCATTTCGGGGAAAAACAAACAAGCCGGCAGATTATTCTGGATCTGCCGGCTTTTGATTCCGTGCGGATTTAGCGGATAAAGGACGTCGTGATGCGAGGTTCCGGTTCCGGAAGGCCGTAAGCTTCTTTGCCCAGGGCAATGCTTTTGATCAGGAAAGACATGTTTTCGGCCAGAGTGCGCATGACCTGGAGACCTTCCCCGTCCTGGGATGCTTCGCCGGAAGCAGCTCCATGAATATTGTTCCAGTACTGGCTTGAAGCAACCGGCATACCGGAAATGGTGAAATATTTATTCAGTTCATCAAAAGTGGCCGTGGTTCCGCCGCGCCGCGCGACGCAGACGCATGCTCCCACTTTCATCCGCTTGTCAAAGCGGGAACTCTGAAAGAGCCGGTCAAGAAAAGAAACCAGGGTGCCGTTTGCGGATCCGTAATAGACCGGGGTGCCGACTACCATCCCGTCGCATTCTTTCAGCAGAGACGAAGCTTCGTTGACGGGGTCATCATTATGGACGCAGTGACCGAGCTTGCCGCATGCGCCGCAGGCAGTGCAGCCGCGGACGGGCAGAGATCCGATCTGCAGGGTAACGGTTTCAATTCCGTTGCGTGCAAACACCGCTTCCATTTCTTTAAGGGCGATCGCAGTATTTCCACCTGCTCGGGGAGATCCGTTGATCATCAGGACTTTCATGGAATAACCTCCTTGGGCTCTGTGCCAGAATGATGGGGGAACTGCTAGGGGCGGCAACAGAACGGCTTAAAATGCAGTTTAGTGGAGAAGGGCAGAAAAGTCAAAAATCTCTTTCTGATTACTCCGGGGAAGCAGAACGGATATCCGGGATTCCTGAGACGGCTGTTCCATATTCATCAATCTGCTGATTTGCAGCATTCCGAGGCTTTCATGCATTCAGGAGCACCTGGGATGTTGCAGCATGGAGGAGCCGCAGTAATGAATCAAGTTTACAGAATGATATGAGGCAGTCAGACCGTAACGGCAATAAAATCAGCCAAGTATGAATCAGGGAGCGCTCCCATTGTTACGGACCGGGGAACTGGGTTATAATGCAGCCATGAATCATACAGTTTTCCATGGAGACATTACAGTTCGGATCCGGGCAAATGAACGTTTCTTTGGACCGGGCATTGCCCAGCTGATGGAAACGGTGGAGCAATGCGGCTCCCTGCGGCAGGCGACCCTGATGATGGATATGTCTTACAGCAAGGCATGGCGGATTGTACGCAACGCGGAAGAAAATCTTGGATTCAAACTGTTTGAAACGAATAAAGGCGGATTTGAACGCGGCGGTGCGGTCCTGACGGAAGAAGGGAAACGTTTTTTGAATTCCTACCGCAGTTATCAGAAGGCGGTAGAAGAATTTGCCGAAGACGCCTTCATGGATTATTTCGGATAAGAAACCAAAGACAAACTCCCCGGCCTATCGCATATGATACGGACCGGGGAGCTTTTTTTAACTGTAGAAAACCTTGATCGCCCGCGCAGTGCCATCCTTTTCATAATAGGTGATGGAAGCATGCACGCCGGGAGATCCGGTGCCGGTTACAGTTGCAGTGGAAAGGTCACAGACAAATCCGTTTGTAAGAATCAGCCAGGTCCCGCTGATGCTGTCGACGGTTCCGGAAGTGGTTTTTATGATTTCCGGGGGGGTGGTAGGAGAAGGAGCCGGCGGATCAAGCACTTCAATCACCTTGGCGTTCGGTGTATTCGATGCATATCCGTCATAGGTAACCCGGATCCGGCAACCCTTTTCAAGCGGGTCGCCGCCGGTATAGCAGGTTTTGTGGGTAAGAC
>JAEEGL011190123.1_pt1 | contig 17051 bp, 11 predicted proteins | sample 9134231 | NCBI WGS metagenome assembly JAEEGL01 (sample SAMN16246548, study PRJNA631951) | gut metagenome | biome: gut microbiome; feature: rumen; material: fiber-attached | host: Bos | place: Iran: Karaj | collected 2018-10
CATTGTCCATGAGATCGCCGCCGAGGCTTCCTTACTGGGAGCAGACCTGATGTACATCAACGTTCCGTCCGGGTACCATGAAGGTTATGCTCTTCCCTATGCTCTCCATGATGGCTCGGTTTCGGGCATCATTATTATTAATGTCTACGACGAAGCGATGCTCCGGCTGATCAATACCCTGGCCATTCCCAAAGTTTTTCTTGACACCATGCCCTCCGTTCCCATCACTGACCTTTCCGGCGACCTGGTTCTCATCGAGGGAAGAGTTCCCGAGCGGCTGATCACCCGGTCTCTCCTCGACAGGGGATTCCGGCGCATCGGCTTCATAGGGGACATCTCCTACGCGCAGACAAATTACGACCGCTATCTCGGTTATCTCGATGCATTCCGCGAGGCCGGCCTCATCCCGGATCCGGGACTGTCGGCCACCGGCAGTATTACCATCTCCAGAGAATATGAGGAGCTTGGCGCTTTTCTTGACAGCCTCACCAGTTCCTCCGGGCGCCTTAACGCCGACGGCTTCGTCTGCGCAAGTGACTTCCTCGCCCAGTTCATACGGCAGTACTGCGACGCCCATAACATCACAACAGAGCGCGGCCTGATTCTCACCGGCTTTGACAACAGCACGGAGTACAGCAATATCGCCGGGAAAATCACTACTGTGGACGTCAAGGGCAGCTTCATCGGGGCAAGGCTCGCCAACAAGCTTCTCTTCCGCATCTCCCACCCCGGAACCGCCCGCGAACTGAGCTATGTTTCCACCGAGGTAATCTTCCGCAGCTGAAAAAAAGCGCAGCTTCCGCCGGCATCCCGGCGAAGCTGCGCTTCATTATTCGGATGATTATTCCGATCATTATTCGTAAAACACCGTATTCCGGAAATAAAAAGCCTCCGCACTCAGCGGAGGCCGTAGCTCGTATCGGAATCGAACCGGTGTTTCTGCCGTGAGAGGGCAGCGTCTTAACCCCTTGACCAACGAGCCATATTCACTTGCGCCTTTGTCGGACGCAAGTGATAATATACAGCATTCCAGGTAATAAATCAAGCGTTTTTTACAAAAAATCGAAAAGGCTGATCTGGTCGCTCTCCGGAAGACTGCCGAGTATTCCCAGGCTGTCCAGGAGATCCACAAGGTTCTTGGATACCTTCGTCCTGTCGCGGAAGTTGTCCCTGGAGGTGAAGGGCCCGTCCTTGACCGCTTCCACAACCGCGTCCGCCGCCTTTTCTCCCAGGCCGTTTATTGTCTTAAGCGAAGGCATCAGTTTTCCGTCCGTGATCTGGAACAGTCGGCTCTTCACCGTGTTCAGCTCAATCGGCACGAACTCAAAGCCTCTCTCATAGAACTCCCTGACGATGAGCATGTCTCCCATGGAAGACTCCTCCTTGGGAGTAAGCGAATCCTTCCTGCGGTTATAATCCTCCATCACGGAATAGAGGTGCCCCTTGCCCTGCGCCATGATCTCGTAGTCAAAGTCGGTCGCACGAATGCTGAAATAGGCACAGTAGTACGCCAGCGGGTAATGCACCTTGCAGTACGCTATCCTCAGGGCCATCATGACATAGGCCGCAGCATGTCCCTTGGGGAACATATACTTGATCCGGCGGCAGGAATCCATGTACCACTCCGGCACTCCGGCTTCCTGCATCGCCTCCACCATCTCCGGCTTCAGTCCCTTGCCCTTTCTCACGCTCTCCATTGTCTTGAAGGAAAGAGACTTGTCCATTCCCCTCGCGATGAGGTAAACCATGATGTCGTCACGGCACCCGATGCAGGTCATAAGCGTGCAGTCGCCGGCCTCGATGTGGGTCTGGGCATTGCCGAGCCACACATCGGTTCCGTGGGAAAGACCGGAAATCTTCACCAGCTCGGTCATGGTTGTCGGCTTGGTGTCCTCCAGCATGCCCATGACGAATTTGGTTCCGAATTCCGGAACCCCAAGGGTACCTACATTGGTACCGATCTGATCCGGGGTGACCTTAAGTGCCTCCGTGGTCTGGAACAGGCTCATCACCTCCGGGTCGTCCAGGGGGATTTCCATGGGATCCAGCCCCGTAAGATCCTGGAGCATCCTGACCATGGTGGGATCATCATGGCCGAGGATATCGAGCTTCAGCAGGTTATGATCGATCGAGTGATAGTCAAAGTGCGTCGTAATGATGTCGGTCGTCATGTCGTTGGCCGGGTGCTGCACCGGTGTGAAGGTATTGATATCCTCTCCCACCGGAAGCACGACGATTCCGCCCGGGTGCTGGCCGGTGGAGCGCCTTACGCCCACAAGGCCCATCTTCAGTCTCTCAATCTCGCACTTTCTCTTATCCGTCCCCAGGCGCTCAAAATAGTTTTTGACATAGCCGAAGGCGGTCTTCTCCGCCACCGTGGCGATCGTCCCGGCCTTGAAGGTCTGTTCCGCGCCGAAAATGACCTTGGTGTATGCATGGGCCTTGCTCTGGTATTCGCCGGAGAAATTCAGGTCAATATCCGGTTCCTTATCCCCCTTGAAGCCAAGGAACGTCTCGAAGGGGATATTGAAGCCGTCCTTTTTGAGCTTCGCCCCGCAGACAGGGCACATCCTCGGAGGCAGGTCGATGCCTGTCTTTTCCTCGTAGGAGCGCACAAGCTCCGAATCAAAGTCGGAGAAATGACACTCCGGGCAGTAATAATGCGGAGGAAGGGGATTCACCTCGGTAATTCCCGACATCGTCGCGACAAACGAAGAGCCCACCGATCCGCGGCTTCCGACAAGATAGCCGTCCTCATTGGATTTCCAGACCAGCTTCTGGGCGATAATGTACATCACCGAGTAGCCGTTCTTAATGATGGAGCTCAGCTCCTTCTCCAGCCTCTCCTCCACTATCGACGGGAGAGGATCGCCGTAAAGCCTGTGTGCGCGGCTGTAGCAGATCTCGCGGAGGGTCTCGTCGCTGTGCGGAATCACCGGAGGGCACTTATCCGGGCGCACCGGGGAGATCGGTTCCACCATGTCCGCGATCTTCCTGGTGTTGAGGATAACCACCTCCTCGCACTTCTTCGCGCCGAGATACGCGAATTCCTCCATCATTTCATCCGTCGTCCTGAGGAAAAGCGGGGCCGGTTCCTCCGCATCGTTCTTGGTCATGGAATCCTGAAGTATCGTCCGGTAGATCTGGTCCTCCGGATTCAGGAAATGAACATCGCAGGTCGCGCAGACGGGTTTGCCGAGCTTCTCTCCGAGAGCGACGATCCGGCGGTTGATGTCCCGGATATCCTCCTCCGACTCGATCTGCGGATACTTCTTTCCGCCGTCCCTGTCCGTCGCGGTAAGGAGATAGCCGTCGTTTCCCGTCGGTTGGATCTCCAGGTAGTCATAGAACTCCGCCGCCTGATAGATCTGCTCGTCCGACCGGTCCTCCAGTATCGCCTGGAACAGCTCTCCCGCCGAACACGCTGAACCGACGATGATCCCCTCCCTTCTCTCCATGAGAAGGCTCCTGGGCACACGAGGCCGCCGGTTGTAGTACTTTATATGCGACTCGCTGATCATCGTATAGAGATTTACGCGCCCCGTCTCGTTCTTCGCGAGCAGGATGCAGTGATACATCGGGTTCAGGTGCCTTACCGTATCCGGATTGGCTTTCGTCCTTTCATTGATCGCGCCGAAGCAGGAAAGCCCGTCCGCTTCAAGCAGAGGAATCAGCTTCAGGAAAATACCCGCGGTGCACTCTGCGTCATCCACCGCGCGGTGGTGTGTTTCCAGCGATACGTCGAGGAGTTTTGCAACGGTTTCGAGCCTGTAATTGCCGTGTCCCGGCAGCTCTATCCTTGCCATGCCTATCGTGTCCGCGGAAGTGAAGTCGTAAGGCAGGCCAAGCCGCACGCAGTTCGCCTTTACGAATCCTGCGTCAAAGGACACGTTGTGCCCTACAAGCACTGCGCCTTCCGCGAACTCAAGAAACCGCGGAAGCACCTTCTCCACCGGATCAGCTCCCTCCACCATCGCGTCGGTGATGGTGGTCAGCTGCTGTATGTTATATGGAATCGGAATGCCGGGGTTGACGAACTCGGAGAATCTTCCGGTGATCTCTCCGTTCTCCACTCTTACCGCGCCGAACTCAATAATCCTGTCCCTCTTCGACGAAAGCCCGGTCGTCTCGAGGTCGAACACGACATAGGGACGCCCAGCAAGCGTATCCTCAGGCCCCTCGGAAGTCCCAAAGCTCACGACCGGCTGCATGTCATCCACAAGATAGCATTCCACCCCGTAGATCACCTTGAAAAAGTCCTTCTGATCGACAGGGGCAAGTCCCTGCTCCTTCCTCCGGTCATTCTCCTTGGCGAGCAGAGCTTCCCTCGTATGGTTGGCATCGGGAAACGCCTGGACATTGCCGTGATCCGTGATGGCGATCGCAGGCATCCCCCAGGCATAAGCCTGCTTCACGATATCCGAGCACTCCGAGACGCCGTCCATATCGCTCATCTTGGTATGGCAGTGCAGCTCTACACGCTTCGTCTCATAATGGTCGCTGCGCTTCCTGGTGAAAGCCGGGATCTTCATGATGCCGTTTATCGGACTTACGGCCAGTTCATGAATGAACGTGTCCATCTGGACGACACCCCGCACCTTGATACAGGTGCCGGGCTTCAGTTCCGCAAGAAAACTCTCCGCTTCCTCCGTATGGATGAATACCTTGCAGGTAATGGAATCCGTGAAGTCGGTCAGGGCAAAACTCACGATGGTGCGCTCGTTTCTGATATCCCTGCGCTCCGTCGAAACCACCTGGCCGCGGATCACCACCCGGTCGTTCTCCGCCAGGACATCCGCGATCGGCACCGCGTCCTCTTCGACCTCCCTGCCGAAAAGCACGTCCGGATTGTCCGAGGCACGCGAACTTCTTGAGCGCTCCTCCGGATCCGTCTTCTTCCTCCCGCGGCCGGCGCCGCCTTTCCCCTGTCCCCAGGGGACCTCGGAGGGGCGTCCCTCGCTGCCGTTTGTCTCCCGGATTTCCGGCCTTTCCGGCGCGCCTTCTTCCGGGGCATGCTGAACACTCCCGGGTTCTCCCGCTCCGACAATCGTCGGAGGCTTGGGAACGGACATCGCTGCGGCTGCCGGAGCGCCTTCAAATCGGACCGCCTTCCCTGCGCCTTTCTTTCCTGCCCTCTCCTTCTCCGTCAGCTCCCTGTAGCATAACTCGGCGCGCACCGGAATATGGCAGCGCTCCGTGAAGACACGAATCAGGGCGGAGAGAATCTCGTCACCCACGTCTCTCGCGAAGCAGCTGTCCGGAATAGTCATGACAAGATGATCCGCTTCCGGAAAATCAAAGGAAGCCGACCGGAAATGCCGTCCCACGAGATGAGAATACTCATCAAACTCGGCTCCGAGTGAATCCTGGTATTCCTCAAGCAGAATGCGGGGAGTGTACTGCGCCGACAGATGATAATCCTCGCGGATATAGACTTCCGTGTTCCCGCCGCCGAACACCTGTCCGGCCAGTTCGCGCTGCATGCGGACAACCGCGCTGTGGTGAATAAGATGGGATGAGCTTATGCAGACCTTGTACTTCGTCCTGGTTTTGTTAGTTGCCAGACGGACGACATCCGTCTCCCGGAAAAGGTCGTAAAGGTCCCGCCGCACATTAAGTTTGGGAAATGCTTCAAAAAACGGCTTGGACATAATCTATGCTCCCCAGTGATCGAGTTCGTCCTTCAGCACGGCAAGCAGTGCTTCCTCCGGCACCTTCTTCACGATGACGCCCTTCTTAATCAGAAGTCCCTCGCCGTCGCCGCCGGCGATGCCGATATCTGCCTCTCTTGCCTCGCCGGGACCGTTGACCGCACAGCCCATGACCGCGACCTTGATATCCAGGGAATAGTGCTGCACCATCTCCTCTACCCTGCCGGCGAGGCTGATCAGGTCGATCCTGGTTCTTCCGCAGGTCGGGCAGGAAACCACCTCGATACCGTGCTTGTACAGCCCGAGATCCCGCAGGATCAGTTTTGCCGTCCGTATCTCCTCCACCGGGTCTCCGGTAAGCGACACGCGTACGGTGTCCCCGATGCCCTGGTAGAGAATGATACCGAGTCCGACCGAGGACTTGATGTTTCCGCCGTACACGGTACCCGCCTCGGTTATTCCGACATGCAGCGGGTAATCCGTTCGCTGCGCGAGGATCTCATGTGCTTTCACACAGGTGAGAACATCCGACGATTTGATGCTGATCACGATATCCTCAAAACCACGTTTTTCCAGCATGCCGACCTTGTCCAGCGCGCTCTCCACCAGTCCCTCCGGTGTCACTCCGCCGTATTTGTCCACAAGCGGAAGCTCGAGGGAACCGGAATTCACCCCTACGCGGATCGGGACATGATGGCGCTTCGCCGCCTCAACGACCGCGTCTATCCTGTCCTCCCCGCCGATGTTGCCGGGATTGATGCGGATCTTGTCCGCCCCGTTCTCCATGGCGGCGATAGCCATGCGGTAATCGAAATGGATATCCGCAACCAGCGGGATATGTATTCTCTCCTTGATCGCAGCGATCGCCTCCGCGGACTCCTTATCCGGAACCGTGCAGCGCACGATATCGCATCCGGCCTCTTCCAGGGCGAGAATCTGGGCTGCTGTCGCCTCAACGTCCGAAGTTCTCGTATTGGTCATGGACTGAATGGCGACGGGGTTTCCGCCCCCAATCGACAAGTTCCCTATTCTTACTGTTCTTGTATTCTCTCTTGTAACCATCATTGCTCCCTGTCAGCGGAAAAAGCGGGATATATCATTAAACAGGACGAAAATCATCAGAATGAACAGCGCTATGAAGCCGGCGAGATGGATCATTCCTTCCTTCTCCGGAGGGAGGGGCTTCCCGCGCAGGGCCTCCACGATCTGCAGGAGCAGCCGCCCGCCGTCCAGGGCCGGAAGCGGGAGAAGGTTGACCACGCCCAGATTGATGCACAGCAGTGTCGCAAGATTGAGGAAACTCAGCACAACCGTAGGAAGCCCGTATGGAGAGGCCTGTTCCAGCGTGTCATCCACCACCTTGACGACTCCCACCGGCCCGGAGATATCATCCTTCGAAAAATGCCCGGTGAAGATCTGTCCTATGGACTTCCAGGTCGTCTTCACCCAGTAACAGGCCTCGTAGAAGCCGTAGGAGAAAACCTCAAAGCCCTTGCACTCCTTGTATTCTCCGGAACCGATCAGGCCGATGTAATACCTGTCATCTTCCTCGCTGTATCTGGGAGTGAGAAGAACCTCATATCTCTCTCCCTCCCTCTCGAATTCAATCGTAAGCGGGGTTCCGTAATTGAAGACGGATATCGCACTGACCTCGCGGTAGAGGTGGATGCGCTCACCGTTGATCTTCCGGATCGTATCCCCCGGAAGGAGCCCTGCGTCCTCCGCGGCGGAATCCGGCATGATCTCGCGGATCACCGGGATGTCCGTCCCTGCGAAAGCGACGATGACCACAGCAAACAGAAATCCGAGGATAAAATTGGCGAAGGGTCCCGCTGCCGTGGTCGCCATTCTCGACCAGACATTCGCGTTCGGATACGAATGCTCGTCCAGGCTTGCGCCATCCTCCGCCTCCAGTCCGTTCATTCCGTCAAAAATGCACGCGCCTCCGACCGGCAGGGCCTTAACGCAGAACGTGGTCTCCCCGCTCTGCCAGGAATACAGTGTCGGCCCCATGCCGATATCAAATTCGTTGACCCGGATGCCGTTTCTCTTTGCGACCGCGTAGTGCCCGAATTCGTGGGCTACCACGATTACCAGAAATATAAGCAGAAAAATAAGTATGCTAAGAAGCATGGTTCATCTCCCTGACCCTCGCCCTGGCCTCCTTCTCCGCTTCGAGGATTTCTTCCAGTGAGGGGTGCTCAGTCACCCTGTGGGCGCGCATTGCGCCTTCGATCATATCATAAATGTCAAGAAAGCCGATTCTGTCCTCCATGAAGAGTTTTACCGCCTCTTCATTGGCTGCGTTGAAAACCGTCGGCATGCTCCCGCCCGCCTCCGCAGCTGCATAGGCCAGGGGAAGCCCCCTGAAGGTCTCCGTATCCGGCGCCTCGAAAACTATGCTTCCGACTGCGGAGAGATCCGCCTCCGGAATGGCAAGCGGAGGCCGGTCCGGGTAAAACAGCGCGTACTGTATCGGCAGATGCATGTCCGGCGAGGCGATCTGGGCCATCACCGCGCCGTCATCAAACGCCACTGCGGAGTGGACGAGGCTCTGCGGCTGCACCACAACCCGGATTTTCCGGACGGGAACGTCAAATAGCCATGACGCCTCCATAACCTCCAGTCCCTTGTTTACCAGGCTCGCGGAATCAATGGTAACCTTGGCCCCCATGTCCCAGTTGGGATTGTTCAGGGCGTCCCTTACCTTCATCCCTGCAAGCTCGCTTCGCTTTTTCCCGCGGAAGGTGCCGCCGGAACAGGTAAGCCAGATGTGGCTGATCCGGTGATGCGGCTCATGGTCGAGGCACTGGAATATCGCGCTGTGCTCGCTGTCCACCGGCAGAAGTTTTACACCGCTCTCCTTAATCCTTGGCATGATCAGATGTCCGGCACTGACCAGAGTTTCCTTGTTGGCCAGGGCGATATCCTTACCCGTCTCAATCGCTGCGAGTACGGGCCTTATGCCGATCATTCCCACAACCGCCGAGAGGACAATATCCCCTTCCCCGGCGGCAATTTCAATCAGCCCGTCCATACCGGAAAGCACCCTGACCGGCAGGTCGGATACCCTGGACTTAAGGTCCGCTGCCGCACCTGCGTCATACATGCACACACAAGACGGCATAAATTCGCGGATCTGATCCTCCATGAGGCCGGTATTGCGCATGGCTGCCAGGGCCGTGACCCTGATCTCCTCTCTGTGTCCGCGGACAATGTCCAGCGTCTGGGTCCCGATGGACCCTGTAGATCCAAGTAGTATCAGTTTTTTCATCTCACCAGAAAAGCTGCCGCAAGAGCGTAAATCAGCGGCGCGGTAAAAATCACACTGTCAAAGCGGTCCATGATCCCGCCGTGTCCGGGAATAAGCCGCCCGTAATCCTTGATATTATAGCAGCGCTTGATGGCCGACGCGGCGAGATCCCCGACTTCGCTTACCGCCCCTCCGACAAGGCCGATCAGGGCAAAAACTGCGATATAGCTTCCGGGTGCCTCGTCGTAGCGCGAAACCAGCACGACGGCGAGAAGCATGCTGAAAACCGCTGAACCGACGACACCGCCAACCGATCCCTCTATGGTCTTCTTCGGGCTTAAGACCGGCGCAAGCTTGTGTTTTCCGAGCGCACGGCCGGTAAAGTAGGCACATGTATCACAGATCCAGGTGCAGAAGAACACCAGCGCATAGACATATTCTCCGTGAGGGAGCATCCTGGCCCTGTAGATAAAGGACATCATGACCGGACAGTAGGCAAAACTGAAGAAAACCGCCGCGATTCTCCCTGCCTGATACCTCGGAAAGGTGAAGACAAAAACAGCCATCAGCACAAGGATAAGCAGTACCGCAGCCCCTGCAGCCAGGGTATCCGCTCCCGCGATGCTTCCGCCGAAAATAAGCAGCAGATAATAGAGCACCGTGACAGCGAAACCTGCGCACTCGGCCGGCCCGAAGCCGCCTTCCGCCCTGCCGCCTTCCGCGGGAAAGGCACGGATCAGCTCCGCGTACCCGATGAGTGAACAGACAAGCAGGGCAATCCCTACAAAAACTCCCCCGGCAAGCCCTGCCGCTACAGTGATGACTCCGAGGACTGTCCCGCTGATTATCCGTGTCTTCATCACTTCTCCTTCAGCCCGCCGAAGCGGCGGTCTCTTCCGTTATAAGCGTCAATCGCCTTCTCCAGTTCCTCTCTGGTAAAGTCCGGCCAGGCCACATCCGTAAAATACAGCTCGGTATAGGCGCTCTGCCAGAGCAGGAAGTTGGAGATCCGCTCGTCCCCGCAGGTGCGGATCAGAAGATCCGGATCCGGCTCCCCCGCCGTATCCGTGTGCGCCGCGATCGCCTCCTCGGTGATCTCCTCCGGCTTAAGTACTCCGCTTCTTACGTCCTCAGCAACAGCGCGCACCGCGCGGACGATCTCGTCCCTTCCGCCGTAATTGATGGCGATCTGGAAAAGAATTCCCGTATTTCCGGCTGTCATCTCCTCCATATTTCTGATGGATTCCACCAGTTCGTCCGAAAGTTTTGTCCTGTCCCCGATTATCCGCACTCTGACGTTGTTCTTCATGCATTTGCCGACACTTGAGCGCAGATAACGGTTTAACAGGTTCATCAGAGCGGTGACCTCGGACTGAGGCCTTGTCCAGTTCTCCGTCGAGAAGGCGTACACCGTAAGCACCCTGATCCCGAGATCGTCGGCATCCTCAAGAATCTGTTCCACCACCTGCGCCCCGCGGGCGTGTCCCATGTTGCGGGGAAGCCCTCTTCGCTTCGCCCATCTGCCGTTGCCGTCCATGATGATCGCAACGTGTCCCGGTACTCTTCTTTCCTCTTCGCTCATGAATACTCCCTGTACGCCCCATAAACGCAACAGGAGACACGCACCGATGTTTTATCGGTGTCTGTCCCCCCAATTGCTTTGTCATCCGGTTCGGAAATACTGTTTGCGCGCTGTCGCCTATGGCCTTACTCTTTCAACAGTACTGCAGATGCCGAAGGCAGCTGCACCTTATGCGCGCTGTCGCCTATGGCGCGCATAAGGTTTATACCGTCATGATCTCCTTCGACTTCGCCTCAATTATTGCGTCGATGTCCTTTGCGAACTTGTCCGTCAGCTTCTGAAGCTCGTCCTGAAGATCCTTGACCTCGTCCTCGGAGACATCCTCCGTTTTCGTCAGTTTCTTGAACGCATCGTTGCCGTCGCGGCGGATATTCCGGATCGCCACCTTGGCCTCTTCACCCTTTTTGCGGATTTCCTTGGTCAGATCCTTTCTGCGCTCCTCCGTAAGTTCGGGGAACACCAGACGGATGCTGGTCGCGTCCGTGGAAGGGTTGATTCCGATATCCGAAGTGAGGATCGCCCGGTTAATGTCCTTGATCATGTTCTTGTCCCAGGGAACAATCTGAATGATTCTCGCCTCCGGTACGGAGATATTCGCCACCTGCTGGATCGGTGTGGGCGTCCCGTAATAATCGACGCGAAGCTTGTCGAGGACATGCGGGTTCGCGCGGCCCGCACGGATAGCCTGCAGATCTGTCTGCAGATAATCCGCAGCCTTTTTCATCCTCTCCTCATATTCCTTCACTCTTTCGCTTGCCATAAGCCCTCCCTTTCCGGCTGCGGCGAATTAAATATGAAAAAACCGCCGTCCTGCCAATCCTTTTCCGGTCACTCCACCGTGATCGTCGTTCCGTTAAAGTCTCCTTTTGCCGCGCGGATAATGCTGTTCTCCTCCTGGAGAGCGAAAACCCTCATGGGCATGCGGTTTTCTTTCGCCAGAATGGATGCCGTCATATCGACGGCCTGCAGCCCTCTCTCAATCACTTCATCAATGGAGATGCTGTCAAACCGCTTTGCGTCGGGATTCCTGTTGGGATCGCTGTCATAGATGCCGTCCACGTTCTTCGCCAGAAGAATCACATCGGCATCAACTTCGATTGCCCTTAAAACCACTCCGGTATCTGTTGAGAAGAACGGATGGCCGGTGCCCCCTGCAAAGAAGACAACCATTCCCCGGGCAAAATACTTGTTCGCGCGGTCCTTTGAGAACAGCTTGGTGAACGATCCGCACTCAAAGGGCGTAAGGACGCTCGTCATCATTCCCTCACCGCGGAAAATCTCCGATACGTATATACAGTTCATCACCGTGGCAAGCATGCCGATCTGGTCCGCCTTGACACGGTCTATCTCATTGCCTGTGCGGCCGCGCCAGAAATTGCCTCCGCCGGTCACTATACCTACTTCAATTCCCTCATCTGCCAGCTGCTTTACCTGTCTGGCAACCAGCCTTACCGTTGCTTCATCAAAGCCCGTGCGCCGCTCGCCTGCCAGAGCCTCACCGCTGAGCTTAAGGACAATTCTTGCCATTAGTCCCCCTTTCAAAACACGAATAAACACGGGATTTCCGGACAGAAATCCGGAAGCTCGCATGCCCCGCTGCAGCTGCCCGGACCATGCTCCTGTTCTTCTGAAGTATAACACATCCCCTGCGGCCGTTATAGGGTTGCCATGTGTTTTTGGCGGTGCTAAACTGATACAGTTGCTTTTTGGGCGGACTGGAGGATTCATGATTCAGAAGAGAGAAGATATTCGCAATGTAGCAATAATCGCCCACGTTGATCACGGCAAGACTACCCTTGTGGACGGGCTGCTCCGTCAGAGCGGGGTGTTCCGCCAGGGACAGGAAGTCGTCGACCGCGTAATGGATTCCAACGCAATCGAGCGCGAGCGCGGGATCACCATTCTTTCCAAAAATACTGCCGTCAACTACAAGGGCACGAAAATCAATATTATCGACACTCCCGGCCACGCCGATTTCGGCGGTGAAGTTGAGCGCGTTCTTAAAATGGTCAACGGGGTTATCCTGGTCGTGGATGCTTTTGAGGGCCCAATGCCCCAGACCCGTTTCGTGCTGCGGAAGGCCATGGAGCTCTCGCTCCCTGTCATCGTCTGCATCAATAAAATCGACAGGCCCGGAGCAAGACCCACCCAGGTCATCGACGAGGTTCTTGAGCTTCTGCTCGATCTCGGCGCCAGTGATGAACAGCTGGACTGCCCCTTCGTCTTTGCTTCCGCCAAATCCGGAATAGCCACTCTGGACCTCGGCAGCCCCGGTGTCTCCATGCAGCCGCTGTTTGAAACCATCGTGGACTATATTCCCGCCCCTCAGGGCGATCCTGATGCCGGAACGCAGATGCTGGTCAGCACAATCGACTACAACGAATATGTAGGCAGAATCGGCGTCGGCAAGGTGGATAACGGCGTAATCCGCGTCGGTCAGGATGCCGTCATAGTCAACCATCATGAACCCGACAAGGCGCGCAGGGTCCGGGTGAGCAAGCTCTATGAGTTCGAGGGCCTCTCCAAGATCGAAGTGAAGGAGGCGGGAATCGGCGCTATCGTGGCCGTCTCCGGAATCGATGACCTCAAGATCGGCGATACGATCTGTTCGCCGGAAGCACCCGCGGCCATCCCGTTCCAGAAGATCTCCGAGCCTACCATCGCGATGACCTTCAATGTAAACGACTCCCCTCTCGCGGGACGTGAAGGCAGGTACGTCACAAGCCGCCACATCCGCGACCGCCTTTACAGGGAACTCAATACAGACGTATCCCTCAGGGTTGAGGACACCGACAGCACGGACTGCTTCAAGGTATCGGGAAGAGGCGAGCTTCACCTCTCCGTCCTGATTGAGAACATGAGACGCGAGGGCTACGAATTTGCCGTCAGCAAGGCTGAAGTCATCTATCATTACGACGAGAAGGGCAAGCGTCTCGAGCCCATCGAATCCTGCTTTATAGACGTTCCCGACGAATTTGCAGGCACTGTAATCTCCCGCCTCTCCCAGCGCAGAGGCAACCTGGTCAGCATGGGAACAGCGTCGAACGGCTATACCCGCCTGGAGTTTGATATTCCTTCCCGCGGCCTTATCGGTTATCATGGGGATTTCCTCACCGATACCAAGGGCAACGGCATCATGAATACCATCTTCAAGGGATATGAACCCTACCGGGGGGATATCGAATACCGCAAGCAGGGGTCCCTTATCGCGTTCGAAGCCGGTACTGCGGTAACCTACGGGCTTTTCAACGCCCAGGAACGCGGAAACCTTTTCATCACTCCGAACACGGAGGTATATGCCGGCATGGTGATCGGCGAGAGCGGCAAGGGCGAAGATGTTTACGTGAATGTATGCAAGACAAAGCATCTTACCAACACCCGCACCTCCTCCTCTGACGAGGCGCTCCGTCTTGTTCCCCCGAAGATCCTTTCGCTGGAACAGGCAATCGACTTCATTGATACCGACGAGCTTCTGGAGGTTACTCCGGAGCACTTAAGAATCAGGAAGAAGATTCTCGATCCCCGCCTGCGCAAGCGCGCCGAGATCAGCGCCGCAGCAAAGAATTCCTGAGCCATAGTCAGCCCGCGGGGTACTATATATTATCTCCAGGTGAACCATAGTCAGCCCGCGGGGAAACCCGCGGGCTGAAAACGGTGTTCGCCGTTTTCGGCCAGTCAACAATAGAGCCCATTTTCGGAAACGGGTTTCCGAAAATGGGCTTTTTGTTGACTGGCTTATGGCTCACTTGGAGGTCACATCGCTATATGGAGCACTCTTGTCGAGATGGTGAAGTAGATGATGAGTGCAACGGCGTCCACAATTGTGGTGAGCATCGGAGCGGCGACAACCGCCGGGTCGAGGCCTATCTTCTGCGCAATTAACGGCATCATGGACCCCACGCACTTGGCGAACATCACTACGCAGACCATCGTCACGCAGACGACACCCGCGATCACCAGAGGGACACGGTCGATGACCAGCAGCTTGACAAGGTTGATCAGTGCCAGGGACCCGCCGCACAAAAGCGCTACTCTCCACTCCTTGAAAATGACGGAAAGGAAATTGCGCGGCTCAATCTCATCCAGGGAAAGCCCGCGGATGATCGAGGTGCTGGCCTGGGAGCCCGCATTGCCCGCCGTATCCATGAGCATCGGTACGAAAACTGTAAGAATGGTATAGGTGGCCAGCGCAGATTCGTATCTCGCCATGATCTTTCCCGTAAATGTCGCGGAAATCATCAGCAGCATCAGCCACGGCATGCGCTTCTTATAGGTCTCGAAAATCCCGGTCTTCAGATAGGGCTTGTCCGAAGGGATCATAGCCGCCATCTTTTCAATATCCTCCGTGGCCTCCACATCGATGATATCGACCACGTCGTCGATAGTGATAATGCCCACCATCCGCATCTCGTTATCCACCACCGGCATCACGATGAGGTCGTACTTACGGAACTTGTCCGCTGCCTCCTCCTGGTCATCCGTCGTCTTGATGCTGATGACCGTCTCGTTCATGAAATCGCCGATCCTGTCCTCCGGATCGTGGATGAGAAGGTACCTCAGTGCTACAGTTCCCTTCAGGATTCTTGAGTTGTCGATGACATAACAGATGCTGACTGTCTCGGAATCCAGCCCGATTTTGCGGATCCTCTCAATCGCGTCCGCTACGGTCATCTCCTCCTTAAGATCCACATACTCCACCGTCATGATGCTTCCGGCGGAATCCTCCGGATAGCGGAGCAGGTTATTGATGTCCGCCCGGGTCTCGGGCTGTGCGTTGGCAAGTATACGGCGCACTACGTTCGCGGGCATCTCCTCGAGAAGGTCCGTGGCATCGTCGGCCATCAGGTTATCAATAACATTGCCTGCTTCCTTATCGGACAGCGATGTGATGATGTACTGCTGGGCGTCAATTTCCAGCTGGGCGAAGACGTCCGCAGCCATATCCTTCGGCAGCATGCGGAACATCTTCAGGGAGACCTCATCCTCCATCTCGTCCATGACCGCGGCGATATCCGCCTCGTTCATGTCCGCTAATGTCTGCCGGAGCCTCGTATACTGTCTCGTCTCCAGAAGTTCACGCAGTTCTTCCTGTAAATCTCTTTCTTCTTCCATGGGATCGCGCCTCCGCGGCAGGGCAAAGTTTCCCTGCCTTCCGTAAAAAAAAGGTGATTTGCATGCATCGTAACGGAGGCAGAGGGTTATCACTGCCATGGGAATCAGTTTTTCGATTCATGTTCATCACCGTCCTTTCCTCCGGGAATGATCCCTTATTCTGAAAACTTCTACTAATCCTATCGACTGTCCCGCGGTTTTGTCAACCGGATAATCCGCTGCGGGCAATCTTTCAAAACTTATCCGCAGACACCGGTATTCCCCTGTATTCCAGAGCAATATCCCGGATCGCGGCACGCCCTTCCGCGGCATTGATGATCAGTTTTTTCACCGCTTCTCCCCGCCCTTCGGGAATAGTAATGTGAAGTGTGACCTTATCCGTATAAACCACGTCCTCCGGGGTGATCTTTTCCTGCCTTAAAAGATACTGTATGCGGTCCGAAAAACTGTACTCCACCGCAGCGGTGAACACACAGCAGCGGCACATCCGGACAATTCCGGCATCAGCTAGCGCTGCCTTCGCCGCACCGGAATATGCCCTGGTCAGCCCTCCGGTTCCAAGGAGCGTCCCTCCGAAATACCGCGTGACAACGATTATGCAGTCACAAAGCCCCTTAAGCGGAGATTCTCCGCTTTCTTCGTCCGATGCGGGCGGAACATATCCCTGCAGTACGTCGAGAATCGGCCTTCCCGCAGTTCCTGTCGGCTCTCCCGCATCCGATGATCTTACATCCTGCCCGGAGGAGCCGAGCACCCTGGCATAACAGTGATGTCTCGCATCGTAGTAGCGCTTCTTTTCCGCCTCAAGCGCGGCCTGAACCTCAGCCTCGGAGGCGACGTGCAGCGCCGTCGCCAGAAATCTTGACTTCTTCTCGACGAGCTCGCCGTTTCCTTCAGTTCCTATCGTATAATAATCGCCATTCATGGCAATATTCTAACATATCCCGGATCAGGTTCCGAGGAACTGGTTATGATATAATATATCTATTGCGGATCTGTTTTGCTGATCCACAGCGGATAACAAGCGATAAGCGGCATAAGCCGCCTGAAAGGACATACGGGCTTCATCCATATGAACTACAGCAGATACAGCCTGCAGCGAAGCATGAGGGAGCTTAACTCCCGCTCCGAAAAGCGCGTCCGGAAGGTCTCTCTCCTTCTTCTGCAGCTATTCATCATAATCTTCTTTGCAGCGATCATCATCGCCGTCTGCGCAGGCATCGGTGCCTTCCGCAGCGTCATTGACTCTGCTCCCAGCGTAGGCAATATCGATGTCACCCCGACCGGCTTCTCTACCTTCGTTTATGATTCCGAAGGGCGTCAGACGGCAAAACTCGTCTCCACCGACTCCAACCGAATCCCTGTCAGCTGGGACATGATCCCCCAGGATCTGTGCGATGCTTTCGTCGCAATCGAGGACGAGCGTTTCTACACTCATCACGGCATCGACATC
>JAEEGL012769765.1_pt1 | contig 17051 bp, 9 predicted proteins | sample 9134231 | NCBI WGS metagenome assembly JAEEGL01 (sample SAMN16246548, study PRJNA631951) | gut metagenome | biome: gut microbiome; feature: rumen; material: fiber-attached | host: Bos | place: Iran: Karaj | collected 2018-10
CGTCTGGCTGAGGTCAGCACCGCGAACAAAAGCATCTTTCTGCATGATCCTAAAGGCAAAGCAGCAGATGCTTACCGTGAACTCGTAAAGGAGGTGACGAGCTTTGGGGAAAAACAACGTGGGAAGTCTACTGACATCGTTAGATGAGCTTTTCACCACGCAGGAAGAGAGAGATGAAGCTAAGCGGGAAACAGTCATGGACATTCCTCTCAGCGAGATAAGCGACTTCCCTAACCACCCATTTAAGGTGAGGATGGACGAGGCTTTGGCAGAAATGGCCGAAAGCATCCGGACGTATGGTGTTCTTGTCCCCGGTATGGTTCGTCCCAAGGATGGTGGCGGATACGAAATGGTATCTGGTCATCGCCGCAAGATGGCCAGCGAACTTGCACAAAAGGGCACCATGCCTTGCCTTGTGCGGAATCTGACTGATGATGAAGCTATCATTATTATGGTGGACAGCAACCTTCAGCGAGAGAGTATCCTCCCCTCAGAAAAAGCATTTGCCTACAAAATGAAGCTGGAAGCCATGAGAAGACAGCAAGGAGAGCGAACAGATTTAACTTCTGTCCCAGTGGGACAGAAGTTCGGGCTGACCTCAAGGGAACTGTTGGCAAGTAATTCTCCTGACAGCAACACACAGATCCAGCGCTATATCCGACTCACTCACCTTATCGTTCCTCTCTTGGATATGGTGGACGAGGGTAAGATCGCAATGCGTCCTGCAGTGGAGCTCTCTTATCTGTCAGAGAAAGAGCAGACCATACTCTGCGACATGATGGAGCAGGAAGACTGTACTCCTTCCCATGCACAGACAATCAAAATGCGACGTTTTTCTGAGGAGGGAAAGCTCAATGAAGAAGTCATTCTTTCCATCATGCAGGAAGAAAAACCAAATCAAAAGGAGCAGTTTCGTATGCCGAAAGAGCGTATCAGCAGATACTTTTCGCCGGGGACGCCCGCGAAAACAATCGAGGATACTATTATTAAGGCGCTAGAACTCTACCGCAAACGCCAGCGCAGCGTAGAGAGATGAGCCGCCAAGGGAGCAGTCTGACCTTTTGTTCGGATACCTGTTCTTTGTGCCCCCTCTCCACACCTCACCCCTCAAGAAACCAACAGTACCAGCCGAAAAAAGAAAAACTCTCCCTATGCCTCTACCGAAGCAGATTCGGCAGAGGTTTTTCCATTTCTCCGGCTGATTTCTTTTTCAGCCGAAATATTTCAGGAGGTCAAAGATGAAAAGCAAAACCATTAAACGGATCGCCGCTTTTATTCTTGCGGCGATCACAGCATTTTCCTTTATCCCGGCTTCTACGGCCTTTGCCGCAGGTGAAGCCGGTGCCATCACATTCGACTACTGCTACGATTCCAGCGGTAACATGATCCTTTATAACGGCGAAACAGATGTGGACGGCTATCTTGCCGGCGGAACCGGGCATCCTAAACCCAGAATGTTTGTCAATGGAGAAACCGCCTACTGTATTCAGCCTGGCCAGCGACTTATGGCCGGAGACACTCTTTACCGTGGTTCATCCGCTGCGTGGAATGCTCTTTCGGCCAACCAGAAAAAGGCAATTGGCCTTGCTCTGCTGTACGGTTATCAGGGTAACTGGAGTAAACTCAGCGGAAGCGATGATGAAAAGTGGGTGGCTACCGGCGAACTTGTTTGGGAATTCGTCACTGGCTGTCGAAAGGCCACCCCGCCCTACACCCAGGTCAGCACCGCTATCTATGACATCCAGTTTGGCAGCTATCAGCCGAACAGTGGGGTTCTGGCAGACTATAACAAGATTGTGGCTTGGATGCAGCACCACAGCGTAACGCCCAGCTTCATGTCCAGCTCTCCGGATGTGGCCGTTCAAGATCTTGAGTACAAGGACGGGCAGTACAGCTTGAGCTTTACTGACACAAACAATGTTCTCTCCGAGTTTAATTTCGCCAGTTCCAATAATAAGGTGACGGTTTCTAAATCTGGGAACACGCTTACCATCACTTCAGCCAGTCCCTTTGATGGAACGGTAAGAATTACCGCCAGCCGCAACAACATTCCTTCCGTTAGCTCCAGTGCCAAGCTGATTGCCTACGGTGATGCCAATTTACAGGATGTTGTGACTGGTGTAGAGAACACAGATCCTGTATATGCGTATCTGAATGTGGAAACACCCACGGGCAACATTGATCTCAAGAAGACATCTGAGGATGGTGTAGTTGCCGGTATCCGTTTTACGATTCAGGGCGACCAGATGGAGCGCACCGTGACTACCGCAGAAGACGGAACCATTTTTGTGGACGGCCTGATTCCTGGCGTCTATACCGTGACAGAGCAGAGCCTCGACCGGTATCTGCCGCAGGATGTGCAGCGTGTTACTGTAATCGGAGGAAGAACAACCACCGTGACATTCAACAATGTTCTCAAACGAGGTGATCTGTCCGTAACTAAAACATCGGAGGATGGGCTTGTTGAGGGGATCAAATTTCACCTCTTTGGGACTTCACTCTCCGGCCTTGCCGTGGACGAGTATGCTGTCACGGACAGCACGGGAAAGGCAATCTTCAATAATGTTCTGATCGGTTCCGGTTACACGCTGGAGGAAGTGGAAGTATCGGAAAAATACGTCATTCCTGACAGCCAGACTGCCGCCATCGAATGGAATAAGGTCACTGAAAAGAGCTTTGTAAATATTCTGAAGAAGTGGAACGCCACAGTCACAAAGAGCGACCGACAGACTGGCACAGCCCAAGGCGACGCAGTTTTGGCCGGAGCTGTATATGGCGTGTACCAGGGCGACACTTTGATCGATAGTTATACCACGGATCAGAACGGGCAGTTCATTACCGCCTGGTATGTGTGCGGAGATAATTGGTCGATCCGGGAAATCAGCCCGTCCGAAGGCTACTTACTGGACTCCTCCATCTATCCTGTGGGCGTGGATGCCGGAAGTTTTACAGTAGAGTACAATCCCATCTCTTCTGATGTGACCGAACAGATCATCAAGGGAAACATCGCCATTATCAAGCACTGTGATGACGGCGAGACACAAATTGAAACGCCTGAGGTGGGAGCCACTTTTGCCATCTATCTGAAAGCGGCGGGCGACTATGGCTCTGCTAATGAAAGCGAAAAAGACTTCCTCACCTGTGATGAAAACGGCTTTGCCCAGAGTAAGGATCTGCCCTATGGCATCTATACCGTTGAACAGGTTTCTGGCTGGGATGGCCGGGAGTTGATGCCAGCATTTGATGTGTATATCTCCCTTAACGGCCAGACTTATCGCTATCTCATCAATAACGCAGTATTCCAGAGCTATATCAAGGTCATCAAACTGGATGCAGAGACCGGGAAACCTATCCCCTTTGCTGGCGCAGGTTTCCAGATCTACCGTCCGGACGGATCGCTCATTACGCAGACCTTCACCTACCCCGAAGAGACAACCATCGACACTTTCTATACCAACGACCAGGGTTATCTTATTACCCCGGAGAAACTGGAATACGGAACTGGCTACAAACTCGTAGAGGTGTCGGCACCTTATGGCTATGTTCTGAACAGTGATCCCGTCTTCTTCGACGTGACGGAAGAAGACGCCACGGAGGAAAGCACCGTCACTGTGATAGAGGTCATAAAGGAGGACACCGCTCAAAAGGGCGTCATCAAAATCAGCAAAACTGGCGAGGTGTTTGCCACCGTCACAGCAAAGGGCTTTTACCAGCCCATATATGAGCTTCGTGGACTTCCTGGCGCGGTATATGAGATCCGAGCCGCCGAGGATATCGCCACTCTGGACGGAACGCTTCGATATACGGCAGGTGAAGTAGTCGATACCATCACGACCGGAGATGACGGCGAAGCCGAAAGTAAACCCCTATACCTTGGCAAATATGAGGTTGTCGAAATAACCGCGCCATACGGGATGGTGATTAATACCGAGTCCCATAATGTGGAGCTTGTCTATGCCGGCCAGGAAATTGAGATCACTGAAACCGCTACCTGCTTCAATAACGAGCGGCAGAAAGCCTCTGTCAATCTGAAAAAGCTACTGATTGCCGACGAGAAGTTTGATATCGGGATGCATGGTGAGGTGGCGACTGTTACCTTTGGCCTTTACGCGGCCCACGAGTTGACCGCAGCCGACGGAAGCACTATCCCCGCTGATGGGATCATGGAAATAGTTTCTGTGAATCAGAACGGATATGCGAGCATCCAGACTGATCTGCCCTTTGGGAGCTACTATCTGAGAGAGCTGTCCACAGACGAGCACTATATTCTGCCCGATACACAGTACCCCATTGTCTTTGAATACGCCGGTCAGAATACTGCTCTTGTTGAGATTAGTGTCAATGAGGGTAAGAGCATCGAAAACTGTCCGATGTATGGTGAAGTCCGCGGGATGAAAAAGGACGACGCCGGGAAGCCGCTGGCTGGCGCAACCATTGGTCTGTTTGCGCAAAACACGACTGAGTTTACCGAGCAGGCTGCCATTCTGACCGCAGTTTCTGGCGAGGATGGCGGCTTTTATTTTGCCAAGGTGCCCTTCGGGAACTGGATTGTTCACGAGATTTCAGCGCCAACCGGCTACGTCCTCTCTGACAAATCTTACGAGATTAAGATCGACCAGAACGGTGCCGTGGTCGAGCTCGAAGTCGAAAACACACTGATTCGCGGCACTGTGCAACTCACCAAGGTAGATATGGATTATCCCGAAAACAAGCTGACCGGCGCGGAATTTGAACTGTACCGCGACAGTAACGGCAACAAAGAGTTGGACAAGGATGATGAAAAGCTGGGCACGCTGCCGGAAGTGAGTGTGGGTGTTTATGAGCAGGGAGATCTGACTAAGGGCGGTTACTTTGTTCGTGAGGTCAAAGCTCCTGTCGGTTTTGTTCTCGATAAGAATGCCTACTATTTTGAAATCGTCGAGAATGGGAAGACGGTAATCGTCGAGAATGAGGCAGGCAAGGGTTGCTTCATTAACCAGCCGCAGACCGGCTCTCTTAAAATCTTCAAAACCTCCTCGGACAAGAAGATTGAAGGATTCTCTTTCCGCGTGAGTGGACCGAATGGCTATGAGAAGGTGTTCATCACGGACAAGAAAGGCGAAATCTTTATCGAGGGTCTGCGCATCGGAGATTACCGTGTGTCCGAGGTGGCAGACAGCGCCTCCGCTTCCTACGTCCTGCCCACAGATAAGATCGTAACGATCAGTGCTGATGCAGAGGTCAAGATTGAAATGCACAATGAGTTGCGTGATACGCCCAAGACTGGCGATGACCGCAATCCTCTTTTGTGGTATTCCATGACGGGCGTCGGATTTGTCGGTGCTGTGGTATGCAGCTTTTTTGCCCTTAGAAAGAAACGGAAAGGAGGAAAAGGATGATGGATTTTCGGACTATCATTTGCGTTGCTCTTGCCGTGTTTATCCTCGGCGGTCTCGTGTTCCTGCACGTGAGAACGGGTAAACGCAAGTAAATCCCTGGGGCGGCCCTAATGGCCGCCCTTTACATATCTCATAGAAAGGAGCGATTTGAAATGAAAAGAGAGAGATATGAGAAAAGACTGTTCCGGGTGTTTGCGCAGGCGGGGTATTCTCCGAGCAGTATTCTTACTGTAACTCCCGAACAGATGGTCGAGATTCCTAATATCACCGTACCAAACATCAGAACGGTTTTGTTCGTCCAGAGAAAACTGGCCGGAGAGCGGGATGCTATCCGAAGAGCTCTGATGATCGAAGAATTTCTGCGTCTTTCGGACTATGGAGGAAGGCAACATGGACGCTAAACGAATGGCAGGTAACTATGAGATTACCTGCTCTATCCAAATCGGCGACAAAGAGATCGTTTTGGGTGAGAATCTTCAAAACACAGATGGTGTTCCTTATATGTGCGCCTACTGCGAATCCGATGATCTGTTTTCCCGCTATTACGATGCTATAGGTAGCGAAGACTATGTAGAGATAGTTGAAACCTTTGGCGCTCGCGTGAAAGAGCAGGCGGAAAAGACACGGTCTGAATTGCAGCAAGAGCGTATTAACGGGGTCGAAGAAAGAGTCATAACAGCCCAGGATTGCCAGGCGATTACTCATGTCGACGATCTGAATAACAAAGTCGTCGTTATAAAGGCGGATATTCTCCGTCCGGAATACCGCTCGATCGGGCATCAGCTCAAACTGTGTACCGGAGGCTTCGGTGCTTCGCCGAACAGCCGTGGGTCTGCATGTTTCTGTACTGATCTAAGAACCGGAAAAGAGAGCAGATTTGAACGCTGGGATATTCTCGGCGTTCTGAGTGAAGCGGCTTTGCCTCAGTGGGCAAAAGAAGGACTTGCCTCGATCAAGCAGGCAGAGGTTAATAAGCATGCAAAAAGCAAGGAGGACCGCTAATGGATCTGATTATTAGACCTATGACCTCGCAAGAGCGAATGTACAGCTATTCACAGAGCAGCCAGATTGAAGGTCAAGCCGGCTGCATAGGCCATCTCCGCGCTGACTTTGGAAGTGCTGATGAGGGCTTCTTTTCTTCTTGGACTGACCACCGAGACGATCTGAAAACGCAAGATTTCAAAGATGAGTTTGATGAGGTCATCAACGCACTTCGTTTCGATAGTCAATATGGCGACATTCTGAAGAACCGGCGCAGCCTTTCTAAATACTGCCACAGTTACCCGGAAAGCAGCTTCGATAACGAAAGAGAATACGGCTTTCGTGCAGATACACCATCCTACACCTTCATGCTCCGGCTGAGTCCCTTCAAGGGGGATTACAATGTCTATTGCTACTGCTTCAAACGAGACTGGCTGGACCGTCACATGGACCATGCTGCAAAAGGTATTCGCTTTATTTCCCCGGATTACAAAGAATTATTCCGAATTGAGGATGGCGATAGCATCCGTCTTACACAGGAAAACGGGACAACCGCAGATAGTGTGTGCCGGTATATCGACGATTACCATGTAGAAATCGGTAGCATACACAGGAACATCTATCATATCTGCGAATTCGCAGAGAAGGTTAAAATGACCGGCGGCTCCGTTATCCCGATTCGAGCCTCTCTCCCTGAGCGGTGCTTCTCAATGCTGGAATCGACAGGTGAGATTATTGCCATTGAGCGTGGAAAAAAAGGATACCTTGTAACAGATAATGCGTGTTCACCTGCCCTTGCACGGAAAACCGTAGACCTTCTCAATTCCAAGCTAGGCATCACAAAAGCGCAGGAGTCGGCTATGTCCGCAGGCTCTATGTTTGGCTGGGGTACACCAGCAGCTGATCCGCGCAATTATGACGCTGAGGGTAGAGCTATCAAGCCGAAGCATAGGGATCGTGGTGATGCACGATGAACGAGGATCGTCATGTTATATGGAGCAACTATGCTCTCAACTATGCCGATTGGAAGGACGATCTGGAAGCACAGCACCCTGATTTGACTGAAGAAGAGCGGATTGCGCTCATGTATGAAATAAACGGAGACTATCTGGACGATGAGCGCGCCAACCTCAATATTCAGCTTTCTCAGCCCATCCTTGTCATCGCAGATCTCGGTCTGTGGTATGGCCGCCGTAGCGGGTACAAAGAGATAGTGAGCGGTAATATTCGTGATTGTCTCTTTTCGGATGCGGATTACAACACTTGGTATATAGACAATCTGGGTGATCTGCGCTGTGATGCTGTCCATCACGACGGCACCAACCATTATCTCTACCGAGCCTACAAAGACGGTGTACGGGAAGGCCAAATCAATCTTTTGAAAGAAAAACTGTATCGCGGGATTGCTACCCGCGCAGATATCACACGTACAACCCGCAGACTTGGGGATGAAATCGCCCAGGTCTACGGGTTTCCCATTCCCCGTGCCCGACAGACATTAACGATAGAACGATAGGAGGATGAGCGATGGCAAGAAAATACGAGCTAATCACGGAACTGTATAAGCGTACTCAGCAGCGCGTAACAGAGCCAGCTCAATGGCAGCGGTTTCTGTCAACGGCTTGCCGCAATTATCGACTCAGTTTTGATGAGCAGCTCCTGCTTTTCGCCCAGCGCCCGGATGCCACCGCCGTACTGGAGATCGAAAAATGGAATCGCCAGTTTGGGCGCTGGGTCAACCGTGGAGCAACCGGAATTGCTGTATTCAACACGGATAATTCAAGCCGCATCCGTCTGAAGTATTACTTTGATATCTCCGATACACACGCCGGACGATTTGCTAGCCGGGTTCCTATCTGGCAAATGCGTCGCGAGTATGAGAGCACAGTTGCAGATGCATTGGAAAACAGTTTCGGCGATCTAGAGAACAGGATATCTCTTTCGTCTGCCCTTCTCTCTGCAGCTAAGAACGCAGTAGAGGACAACATGCCAGACTATCTGCAGGAACTGCTTCAGTATAAGGATGGCAGCTTTCTGGAGGAATTGGACGATCTAAATCTCGAGGTGCGTTTCCGGACACTCCTAATAAACAGCGTGGGATACATGCTCCTGGCACGATGCGGTATTGATCCCGCTATCTATTTTTCCGATGAAGACTTCCTCGGAATCGTGGATTTCAACACGCAAGAAACCTTGAACGCGCTGGGTGTAGCCACGGGCGACATCGGGCAAATGTGCCTCTCCGAAATCGCCCGTACTGTTCGCGCAATGGAGCGCCAGCCACAGACTCAAAATCGCACATTTGCGGATACAGCGGAGGACGCATATCCTGTACTCAGGGACCACTACATGGAAAGGAGCGAAGAACATGACCGAGCTAAGCTACAGGACGGAGAGCGGTTACCGCCTACCCAATCTGCTACCCCCGAACGAGCCGGAGGCGATCCTTGGGAAATACGCATTGATGAGACGCCGGTATCTTCAACAGCACCGCAGGGTGATGTATACGAACCTGTTGACCAGCGGGAAGCTGACGGAACACTTGATCGAGACGGAGAAGGAAGCTCTGTCCCGGTTGGAGACAATCACAAAGCAAATGGCGAAAACCGAGGGAGTTACAGAAGCACTGAAAGAAGCGGATCAAATGAGCTGGGTGCAACGGATGAACAGTATCCAGCAGAGAGCCGAAGAGACGATTCTGGCGGACCTGATCTACAGCTAAGCGGGCATGATTTCGACACCCGCACAAGCATAGCGTATTATCATCAGAATGCAGAAAAACAGGAGTTGATCCGCACAAGCGATGCTCTCAAAGATCATAGAGTTACGATTGCCGCGTACTTTTCCGAACATGAAGATCGGAAGGAACGCGGCATTTTTGTTAAATCCTTCTTCGATAGCTCGCCAGTAGAAAGGATATTGTCCAATGGTCAAGTAGCAGGTTATCAGGCCTTTGATGATCTTTTCCGTGTTTGGAGAGGAAGTCTCTCCAACCCAGAGGCCGAAGAATATATGCACTGGCCGTTTGTGGCTGACACAATCAATGGCATGATCTTGATGGAGCAGTGGCTTGCGCCGGATGAACGGCCGCTGCCAACAGAGGGAGAACAGATCTCCTTGCTCAATGAAGCACAGGCTGAAAAGGAAAATGCCTTTGTTCTGCCACAGGCGGCCATAGATTATGTCTTGACTTGGGGCAGTAGTTATTCCGAGGGATCATACCGTATCTACGAGCATTTCCAAAAGGGAGAGAGCGCCGAGGAAAACGTGCGGTTTCTTAAAAAGGAATACGGAGTCGGTGGTCGTACGGATGCCATTCCCGGAACCGGTCTTTGGGAAGATCACGACAGTAAAGGAATTACAATCAAAAACGGTCCTGATGGGGCTTCTTTCACCCTGCGCTGGCCAAAGGTAGAAAAGCGTATCCGAGAACTGATCGCCGCAGATCGTTATCTTAGCACAGCTCAAAAGGAAGCGTACCCGGCCTATCAGCAGAAGCAAGCTAACCGCGAGGAACGTCGCCGCATCGCAAACGAGTTTGAAGATGTAGTCACCGAATATGAAAACTATCTTCATGATCTAGGAGAACAAAGTAAGCTCCCTGCCCGCTGGTATCTGGTGTCCTGTGCATCCGCCTTTACGTACGGAGAAAAAAAGATGCACGCACGCACTGCGGAAGGAGACTTCATTCTCCCCATGATGCGTGCTGCGATGGAAACGATTATCGCTGACCATACTCACCTCACGGAACGCTGCGAGGCTGTTATGGCCGCTCTGAGTAGCGACGTCGCCAAGTCGATGGAGCCGACGGAGAAAGAGCTGAACCCACCGCCTCCGCCGAAAATGGAGTATCGAATTTCACCGGGTTCCATCGTTCATGTCGGCACTCAGGAATATGAGGTCGTTTTCTTTGGCACTGATAGTGTGGTAATACAGGACGTCCGATTTCCGTTGCTCCAGACAGAATACAGCCAGGTAGATTTTCTGCAAATGGTTTCGGAGAACCCCCTCAATGACTCATATTTACGAGTCGTTGAGGAAGTCCAGGCAAAGAAGTATATCGATCATTTCTATGTTATTGCAGATCTGCAGGTTATTGGCACATTGGAACTGAAAACCTACACTACTCTGGATGCCGCGTATGCCGCTTACACTTCACTTCCCACAGATAAGTTGAAAGCTCTGGGTATTCAGAACAGTGAGTCTATGCCTGGTAGTCTGGATTTTCTGCAATGCCGCGACGGTGTGGATACCCTTGTAGAGGATTATAAGAAGCTTGACGGCTGGAATAATCCAGAAATCCGCGCAGTAGTTGAAGCCATCAACGAGCGTCTTTTCAGCGCAGAGCAAATAAAAGAGCAACCTGAGAGCCATGTCGAAGAAATGCTGCGGCAGGCATTGTTGGCAGCCGAACTGGCAGATAAGACCGGCCAAAACGTGTTTGCCTTTGAGGCTGGGAAACCAGAGCCTGTTAATCTGCCGGCTAAAGAGAGTCCCGCAGAAAAAGAAATAGCTCTTTCGCCGCCTGCTCCCAAGCCTCGCAGCAAATTAGCCCCCACAATTCTTTATCCGGAGATCCCCGCTGAGCGCCGCCGAGACTTCCAAATAGAAAATGACAATATTGGTGTTGGCACACCTCTTGATCGTTTCTATCACAACATCCGTGCTATTCAGCTTTTGAAGAAGCTGGAAACAGAGCACCGTCTGGCCAACAGCGTAGAACAGGCTGTTCTCTCGAATTATGTGGGCTGGGGTGGGCTGGTCGATTATTTCAATGAGGATAATTCCCATTTTCCAGAGTTGAGGGCAGTGCTTACAGACGATGAGCTGGCATCTGCCAGAGAATCCACCTTGACTGCCTTCTATACGCCGCCCATTGTGATCCGTGCTATGTACCAAGCCTTGGAAAACATGGGCTTTCAAAACGGGAATCTGTTGGAGCCGTCCTGCGGCATCGGTCACTTTATGGGCATGAAACCGGAAAGCATGTCCGACTCCCGCATTTTTGGCGTGGAGTTGGACGGTATCTCCGGACGAATTGCCCAGCAACTCTATCAGAACTCTTCCATCGCTGTCCAAGGCTTCGAGAAAACGGAGCTGCCGGACAGCTTTTTTGATGTGGCTATCGGCAATATTCCCTTTGGAAACTATAAGCTGGCAGACAAGCGATACGACAAGCACAGTTTTCTGATCCACGACTATTTCTTTGCTAAAACGCTAGATAAAGTGCGACCGGGCGGAATCGTCGCATTTGTGACCTCCAAAGGAACAATGGATAAGGAAAGCCCTGTGGTGAGAAAGTATATTGCCCAGAGAGCTGACCTGCTTGGAGCTATTCGACTGCCTAACAACACTTTTAAGGCTGCGGCCGGCACAGAAGTCACCTCAGATATTCTCTTTTTCCAAAAGCGGGATACCCTCACGATGGAGGAACCGAGCTGGGTCCATTTGAATACCGATAGCAATGGGATCAAGATCAACCAATACTTCATCGATCATCCTGAAATGATTATGGGAGAGGTGGAGGAGATCAGTGGCCCCTTCGGTCCTGAAACTGCCTGTATCCCCTATGAAGATCAGGATCTCGGCCAGCTTTTGACTGAAGCGGTCCAAGGCATCAACGGCAATATCACCGAGTATCAGACGGAAGAACTGGCTGATGAGGAAGAAGACCTCTCTATCCCTGCCGATCCGAGCGTCCGCAACTTCAGCTACACGCTGGTGGACGGGAAGGTGTACTACAGGGAAAACAGCCGAATGTCGCCGGTAAATGCCTCAGTCACTGCTGAAAACAGAATTAAGGGATTGATCGATATTCGAGACTGTGTTCGCCGGTTGATCGAGTACCAGACCGAGGACTATCCCGACACCTTGATAGCAACGCAACAGAAAGAACTAAATACTCTGTATGATGATTTCAGCGCCAAATACGGCCTCATCAACTCTCGCGCCAATCGGTCCGTGTTCAGTACAGACAATTCTTTCTTTCTTTTGTCCTCGTTGGAAGTCTTAGATGACGAAGGTAACTTCCTACGCAAAGCGGACATGTTCACCAAACGCACGATCAAGCAGCGAGTGGAGATCACTCATGTGGACACTTCTTCTGAGGCGTTGGCTGTTTCTCTGGCCGAAAAAGCACGAGTAGATATGGACTATATGATGGAGCTGAGCAACCGTTCAGAGGCCGAAATCGTCTCTGACCTCCGTGGCGTCATCTTTATCAATCCTCGCTATGAAGCGGGCTCGGGCAATGGGCAGCCTAAATATCTGCCCGCGGATGAGTATCTATCAGGCAATGTACGGGAAAAGCTGCGGGAAGCAAGGAGAGAAGCAAAACAGGACCCCGTTAGCTTTTCACCTAATGTAGAAGCACTGGAAAAGGTACAGCCCATTGATCTGACTGCGGCAGAGATTTCAGTTCGACTGGGTGCAACTTGGATCCCGCCAGAGGACTACAGGGATTTTATGTTTGAGCTCTTCGGAACACCCTACTACATGCGCTGGAATATCAAAATCCATTTTTCAGCTTACACTGGAGAATGGAATATTGAAGGGAAATCCGGTGATCGCGGCAATGTCAAAGCCTACAACACCTACGGTACTGACCGTATCAATGGTTATAAGATCATGGAGCAGACGCTCAACCTGAAGGATGTTCGCATTTTCGACTATGTTGAGGATGCCGAAGGAAAAAGAACACCCGTATTGAACAAAAAAGAGACCGCTATAGCGCAGGCCAAGCAGGAGCTTATTAAACAGGCATTTCAGGAGTGGATCTGGAAGGACCCAGCGCGCCGTGAGCGGCTGACAAAGCTGTACAACGAGAAGTTTAACTCTGTTCGCCCGCGTGAATACGACGGTAGCCATTTGAGTCTTACTGGCATCAACCCAGAGATTAGTCTGCGTCAGCACCAGCTCAACGCTGTTGCCCGAGGCCTCTATGGCGGGAATGAGTTGCTTGGTCACGTTGTTGGTGCAGGAAAGACTTATACTATGGTGGCCCTGGCACAGGAAAGCAAACGCCTAGGTCTCTGTCAAAAGAGTCTGATCGTAGTTCCTAACCATCTAACCGAGCAATGGGCTGCAGAGTATTTGCAACTCTATCCCAGCGCCAATATCCTTGTAGCTACAGCCAAGGACTTTGAAACCAAGAACCGCAAACGATTCTGTGGGCGTATTGCCACCGGCGATTATGATGCAATCATCATCGGCCACAGCCAACTGGAGAAGATCCCCCTGTCATTCGAGCGGCAACAGCAAATGCTACAGCAACAAATAGACGAGATTATGGATGGGATCAGGGAGGTAAAGCAAAACCGAGGAGATCGGTTTTCTATCAAGCAGTTGGAGCGCAGTAAAAAGCAAGTTCAGATGAAGCTGGAAAAGCTCAACGATCAGTCACGCAAGGATAGTGTGGTGACCTTTGAGGAACTCGGTGTCGATCGGCTTTTTATTGACGAGGCGCATTATTACAAGAATCTCGCCGCCTTTACAAAAATGCGAAACGTGGGCGGTATCAGCCAAACGGAGGCGCAGAAGTCCAGTGACCTGTATATGAAATGTCGGTATCTGGACGAGCTGACAGGCGGACGCGGTGTTGTCTTTGCTACCGGCACCCCAATCTCAAACACGATGGTAGAAATGTATACCATGCAGAAGTATCTTCAGTACAACACTCTGCAGCGCAATGATCTCATTCACTTTGACAGCTGGGCATCGACCTTTGGTGAGACGGTCACAGCCATTGAACTTGCCCCTGAAGGAACGGGCTACCGCGCAAAAACACGCTTTGCCAAGTTCTTCAATCTCCCAGAATTGATGACCATGTTCAACGAAGTAGCCGATATCCAGACAGCGGATATGCTCATGCTGCCGGTGCCAAAAGCAAACTATCACAACGTGGTGCTGAAACCATCAGAGCTTCAAAAGAAAATGGTAGATGGATTAGCAGAGCGAGCAGAAAAAGTACGCAATGGTATGGTCAATTCCTCGCAGGACAATATGCTGGTAATAACCAATGATGGGCGAAAACTGGCTCTGGATCAGCGGCTGATGAATGAACTTCTGCCCGAAAGCGAAACCGGGAAAGTTGCAGCCTGTGCCCAAAATGTCTTTGAGATCTGGCAGCGCACAGCCTCTCAGCGGTCAACTCAAATGATTTTTTGCGATCTCTCGACCCCGCATAACGACGGGCATTTCAATGTCTATGACGCTCTCCGGGACAAGTTGATTGCCCTGGGCGTACCGGCTGAAGAGATAGCATATATCCACGGAGCCAGTACCGAAGTCAAGAAGAAGGAATTGTTCGGCAAGGTCCGTAACGGACAGATACGTGTTCTCTTGGGCTCTACGCAGAAGATGGGTGCTGGTACAAATGTACAGAAAAAACTGATCGCACTGCATCACCTGGACTGCCCTTGGCGTCCGGCCGATCTGCAACAGCGGGAAGGGCGCATCATTCGCCAAGGAAACGAAAACGCGGAAGTGGAGATTTACACCTATGTGACCGAAAGCACTTTCGACAGCTATCTGTATCAGCTGGTGGAATCCAAACAGAAGTTCATCGGGCAAATCATGACCAGTAAATCCCCTGTGCGCTCGGCAGAAGACATTGATGAGACAGCACTCAGCTACGCTGAAATTAAGGCTCTCTGTAGTGGCAATCCGGAGATTAAAGAGAAAATGGATCTGGATGTAGCTGTGTCCCGCTTGAAGCTCCTTAAAGCCAACCACCTGAGCCAGCGCTATGCTTTGGAAGATCAGATCATCAAAGAGTTCCCGCAGAAGATTTCCTCATTTGAGCAACGGATCGAAGGATACAAGGAGGATATGGCGAGACTGGCCGAAAACACGCATCCCAACGAGGACGGCTTTTCTCCCATGACCGTGGAAGGTACGACTTACGCCGAAAAGAAGGCCGCGGGCTCTGCCATTTTGGAAGCCTGTCAGAACATGGCCAGCCCCGACGCTGTTCCACTTGGGCAGTATCGGGGCTTTGCAATGGAACTGTTCTTTGACAGTTTCAGCAAAGAATACAAAATCTCACTAAAAGGTAGTCTGACGCATACAACCTCCCTTGGTACAGACATCTTTGGCAATATCCAGCGCTTGGATCATATGCTGGAGGGCTTTGAGGATCGGATGCACAACGCAAATGCGCAACTGGAAAATGTGAAGACGCAGTTGGAGAATGCCAAGGCAGAGGTAGAGAAACCCTTCCCGCAAGAGGAGGAGCTAAGGCAGAAAATGGCTCGTCTGGATGAACTGAACATCTCGCTGAACATGGACAAACGTGAAAATGAGATCGTCGATGGAGATCGGGAGGATGATGAGAGAGCCTTGAGCGACCGAAAAAAAGATGATCGCAGTGATAGTCGCTAAGGAGGTGATGAAACATGACGAGCGAAGAACTAAATATCGCACTATACGAGAAAATGTGTGACGAGCAGGAAAGGTTCAAAGCTGAGCTAATGGAAAAGACACCTGCATGGATCTTGGATGGCGCCTATGAGTACTGTATCAGGGAAGATATCGTTTTGTGCATGGAGACGCTTGATCTTTCGGACAAGCAGGCGAGGGCGCTTTTGAAACTGAAAAACCCGCTGGCTGAGATATATGAAGCATGGGGGCATAGTGAAACCAGGCACATGGACCATATTCGTGACACGATTAAGTGCAAAGCGAATGCTGAGATTCGTGCAGACTTTATCCGGGCCAAGCGCGAAGAGAGGTAAGCATATCATGCCATTTTATTCACCAGAGGTGGTAGCTGAAGCAAAACAGATGGATCTATTCACCTACCTCAAAAACTATAGGCCGGATGAACTCGTGCATCTTGGGGGCGGCACTTACTGCACCAAAAAGCATGACAGCCTCAAGATCTCAAATGGCAAGTGGAACTGGTTTTCAAGAAATATTGGTGGTCGTTCCGCTTTAGATTATCTGATCAAAGTAGAAGGGCTATCTTTTACAGAGGCCGTAGAAACAATCGTCACACAACGCGAAGAGAGACCGACTGTGGTGCTTCCTCAAAAGGAACCACATCGGTCTCTTCTTATTCCAGAACCAAATCCGACATCAAGCCGCGCAAGATCTTATCTGATTGGACGTGGGATAGACTCCGAGCTAATCGATTTCTGCATTAAAAGTGGACGGCTGTATGAGAGCCGCAACTATCACAACGTTGTTTTTCTGGGCTTTGACAAGGGTGGGGAAATACGTTATGTAAACCTACGCGGGGTAGGCTCAGACTTCAAAGGCGAAGCATCCGGGAGCGATAAAAGGTATGCCTTCAGCATACCTGCAGCTGGCACAAGCCAGACACTTCATCTCTTTGAGAGCGCAATTGATCTACTGTCCTTTGCAACTATGTGTAAGCTGGCAGGGCGAGATTGGAGAGCCGATCATTTGCTTTCCTTGGCAGGCGTTTATCGTCCCAGAACAGATTTCCGGGAGAGTTCCCTGCCGCTTGCCCTTAAGCAGTATTTGAAAGACCATCCTGAGATCAAAAAGATCATTCTTCGTCTGGATAACGACTATGCAGGACGGACAGCTTCCTATGCACTGCAGACGTTGCTTTCCTCAGATTATGAGGCCAGCATCCGCCCACCGCCCGAAGGAAAAGACTATAACGACTGCTTGTGCATGAGACTTGGCAAACCAATAACACAAACACATGAAGGGAGATCTCAC
>JAEEGL016385779.1_pt1 | contig 17051 bp, 17 predicted proteins | sample 9134231 | NCBI WGS metagenome assembly JAEEGL01 (sample SAMN16246548, study PRJNA631951) | gut metagenome | biome: gut microbiome; feature: rumen; material: fiber-attached | host: Bos | place: Iran: Karaj | collected 2018-10
CATGATTGAACCCTACCGCACTTACCTAAAAACCAATGCAATAGCCCATCCTTAGCACTAAAGGCCGACTATAGGGGCTATCAACCTCTCCTGTGTTGCTGTAATTCCAGCGCAGGTTATACAAGGCGGAGATGTAGACAAAGGCCCTTTCCGACACATACTGACGGTAGCCGGCACCCACAAAGAGGCTGTTGTACCATCGAGGTCCGCTGTCACTGCCTTCCGCAAAACTCAGCCGGCAGGTCTGCTCATCCTCCAGATGGAGATACAAGCCCCGAATCACCTCGTAGTTGGCGTAGGCACCAGCCGAGAGATGATGGACGGAGTATTTGCCATAGTACGACCCGAAGTAATAATTCAGGTCATACCCAAAACGGACCCCCATCTCCAGTGCTGGAGTCAGACGATATCCAACCAACGGAGACACAGACAGATAGAGGCCGTCACCCCAGATGTTGAATCCGAAGTTGCCGCCCGTGACGATCTTCCCTTTCATCCACGACGGCGCCTTGGGCAACTGCGCCGAAACCGTGGTGAAAGAGAACGCGAAAAGGACAAGTAAAATGCTTACAATTCTCCTCATTGCATACTATTTTGCAGCAAAGATAGTTAATTAAAGGATTATAATTGCTAATTTTGTGGCAAATTTCATTTCATGAGACGTTTTCTCCTTTTTACCCTTCTCCTCTTGGCAGCCCTCTCCGCCTGTAGGAAAGAAAGCAGCATCACCACCGACCCTTCCTGCAAGTTGGTCTTCTCCACCGACACGGTGCTGTTCGACACGGTGTTCACCACCCTTGGCTCTTCGACACACCTGCTGAAGATCTACAACAACTATGCGGAAGATCTGAACATCAGCGAAGTACGTCTCATGGGAGGAGAGAACTCCCGCTTCAAGCTCAACATCGATGGTGAGGCTGGAACGGAGTTCCACGACAAGATCATCCCGGCCAGCGACAGCCTCTATACCTTCCTGAATGTCACCATCGACCCCACGGACCTGAACACGCCCTTCATCGTCGAGGACAGCATCCTCTTCGTCACTAACGGCAACCGTCAGATGGTCAGGCTGGCCGCCTGGGGACAGGACGCGAACTACATCGTGGGCGACCACACCGTGTCCATCCTGCGCTACCCCTACACCATCGTCGCCGACAGCCTGGAGACGACCTACTGGACCAACGAGAGGCCTTACGTCATCTACGGCTACGCGCTGATCAACTCCTACGGCACCCTCGTCATCAGTGAAGGCACCCATGTCTATGTCCACGACAAGAGCGGCATCGTCTCCTGGAGCGACGGGCAGCTCATCGTCAACGGCACCGCCGAGAACCCGGTGATCATCGAAGGTGACCGCCTGGAGCCTTACTTCAAGGACCAGCCGGGACAGTGGGACCGCATCTGGCTGCAGGAATGCCGTGAGGGCGCTGACCATATCATCAACCACGCCATCATCCGCAACGGCTTCATCGGACTGCAACCCGAGTCGGTGTTCAAGGCGACGCGAGCAGCGCTCCGCATCAACAACACCCTCATCGAGAACCATACCGGCATCGGCATCTACGCCACGCTTTATGCCATCGAGGCGAACAATATCATCATCGACAATTGCGGACAATATGCCTTTGCCGCCACCATGGGAGGCGACTATATCGTCCGGCACAGCACCATAGGCAACTTCTGGTGGAAGTCCGCCAGAAATACCAACTCCCTGTTTTTCAGCAACTACTTCGACGACGACAGCACCGGCATCCGTTACGAGTATCCCTTCCATTTCGAGATGGGCAACAGCATCGTCTATGGCGCCGCCGAGGAAGAGTTCGGCACCAACCTGAGCGCCCGGGAGGTCGACACCACCTACCTCTTCGACCACTGTCTGCTGAAGAGCACCAAGGGCAGCAACGACCTGCCCGGCTACAACAGTTGCCTCTTCAACCAGGATCCGCTCTTCGTGGACTATCGCGCCTTCGACCTTCACCTGAGCGACGCCCTCTCGCCCGCCGTCGGCGCTGGCAGTCCTACCATCAGCGAGTTCGTCCCCTTCGACTATGAAGGGAATCCCAGGACCGGCACGCCTGACCTTGGGGCATTACAATTCCAACATTAATAAAGGTAAAGGTTCAGCCGCATTTGCAATGCGGTCAAAAAAAAAGGGGGATTACAAATCCCCCAACTCTTTGCTCGGGGATTGCAAATCCCCGAGAACACAGGCCCGATAACACGGGCCCGGAAACCCGGATCAATACTCCGGATTATTCTTGTAGAACTCCTTCAGGAACTCCGGCAACTTACGCATCGCCGCCTGCTCACGCCATTGGCGCCTCACATCCTGGGCGGGCACGCCGAAGACGGCCTTGCCCGGCTCCACGTTCTTGTCGACGGCCGAGGTGGCAAGCACTACGGCACCTTCGCCGATCACCAGGTCCTTGTTGATGCACACACGGCCCCAGAGGATGACGTCGTCTTCGATGCGGGTGACGCCGGCGATGGCGGCATGGCTACCAATCAGGCAGTTGCACCCGATATAGCTGTCATGCCCCACCTGGCAATGGTTGTCCATCTTGGTACCCTTGCGGATCGTCGTGTCAGAGGTCACCCCCTTGTCGATGCTGCACAAGGCGCCGATCTCCACGTCGTCCTCGATGACCACACGTCCGAAGGACTCGAACTTCATGTAGCCCTCGGCACGACGCTGGAAGTAATAGGCATCAGCGCCGATGACACTGCCGGAATGGATAACCACGTTGTCGCCAATCACGCAATAGTCGTAGATGGTGACGTTGGGATGGATGACGCAGTTCTTCCCGATCTTGGTGTGGTTGCCCACGAAAGAACCGGGCATGATCACCGTGCCCTCGCCGATCTCAGCCGAAGGACTGATGGCCTGAGTGCAAGGTTCCACCGGACGATAATGCCGCATCAGCTGGATGAAGGCAGCGAAAGGATCGTCATGGATCAGCAGGGCCTTCCCTTCCGGACAATCCACCATTTTGTTGATCAGCACTACCGTAGCGGCGGAATTCAATGCCTTGCTATAGTACTTGGGATGGTCCACAAAAGTCACATCCCCAGCCTCCACCTTGTGGATCTCGTTGAATCCACTCACTGGAAACTTGGCATCTCCGACATAGGTGGCGCCGATCAACTCGGCGACATGCTTCAGCGTTGTCGTCTTGATCTTCATCTTATGCCTTCACACGCTCGCAATATTCACCCGTGCGGGTATCCACGCGGATCATATCGTCAGTGTTGATGAACAAAGGAACGCGAACCATGGCTCCCGTCTCGACCGTGGCTTCCTTCAGCGCATTGGTGGCGGTGTTGCCCTTCTCACCAGGCTCCGTGTAGGTCACCTTCAGGACGGTCTTCACCGGCATCTCAGCGAAGAGGATGGTCTCCGTTGAAGCGTCAACAACCACGTCGACGATGTCGTTTTCCTTCATGTACTTCACACCCGTGATGTTATCCTCGGCAATCGGAATCTGGTCGTAGGTCTCAGTGTGCATGAAGATGAAGTCCTCGCCCTCTTTGTAAAGGTACTGGTAAGGACGATGCTCCACGCGGACATCTTCCAGTTTCACACCAATGTCGAAGCGTTTCTCAAGCACGTTGCCGCTGAGGACATCCTTCAGCTTGATACGCATGATCGTATTGCCTTTACCAGGCTTAACATGTTGGAAGTCAATGCAGAAATAAATCTTTCCGTCCATACGGATGGCACTTCCGATCTTTACATCTTGACTAAGCATATAGATTCAGTTATTAAATGATAAATTCTATTAAGGGTGCAAAATTAGCGAAAATCAAGACATATCACAAGTTTTTATGAACATTTTCGCTAAAAAATGTCGGTAAGTCATTGGAAGACAATGTCCGTGATCACCTCCCGGCCAACCAAGGCGTTGAGGTTCTTCATCAGCAGCGACTTGGAGAAACTGAGTTCCTGACGAAGGCTGTCGGAGCCTAACTTCACGAAAAGCACTCCGTTCTTGATATAAAGGTCCCGGGTGTATTGTCCGATGAAGGAGCCCACCACGCCGTACCACCCCTTGAGGATCTTCACCTCGTCGAGGTAGTCCGGGCCTTTCCGTTCCTCGTAGAAAGCCTTGATCAGCTCTCCTACCGTGCTTTGGTTGGGGTCACTCATGATCAATCAGGGACACCTTCCCTGCCTCCACCTCAAAAATCCGATAGTTGATGTCCGTATCCTCGAAAAGGCTCTCAATGCGTTGCCGCTGGGTATCCGTGACGAAGACCTGTCCGAAATGGTTGTCGCCCACCAACTGCACCAGTTTCCTGACCCGTTGGTCGTCAAGCTTGTCGAAGACATCGTCGAGGAGCAGGATGGGCTTGTAGCCGATCTTCTGGTAGTTGTATTCGAACTGCGCCAGGCGGATGGCCACCACGAACGACTTCTGCTGTCCCTGCGACCCCACACGTTTCAGGGGATGCCCGCCGAGACGGAACTCCAGGTCGTCCTTGTGGATACCCACATTGGTATAGGTGGAATGCAGATCCTGAGGCAGGCTCTCCTTCAGCAAATCCTCCAAAGGCTTCTGGTCCAGCCTCGAGGCATAGCCCACCTCCACCTTCTCGTGCCCGTCGAAAAGCACCTCGTAGTAATGCTGGAACACGGGCAGGAACTCTTCAAGGAACAGCTTGCGTTTCCGATGGATGTCATCCGCGCACACACAGAGCTGGTCGTCCCAGAGTTGCAGCAGCGTCTGGTCGAATCGGCGTGTCTCGGCGAACTGCCGGAGTTGCATGTTCCGTTGCAGCAGGGCGCGGTTGTATTTCATCAAGGCGTTGAGGTACATCGGGTCGAACTGGGAGATCACCCCGTCGATGAACTTACGACGCAGGTCGCTGCCCTCGTTGATGAGGTCACGGTCGTAGGGCGAGATCATCACCAGCGGAAACTTGCCGATATGCTCCGAGAGGCGGTCGTACTCCTTCTTGTTGAACCTGAACGACTTCTTGGCGTCTTTCTTCTGAACGCACGACACCAGCTCGTCTTCCTTGTCATCGAAGCCATAGAGGCCATGGATGCTGAAGAAGTCCTGGTCGTGGCGGATGTTGAGCTTGTCGACCGAGCCGAAGAAACTCTTGCAGAAGGATAGGTAATAGATGGAGTCCAGAATGTTGGTCTTCCCCGCGCCGTTGAGTCCGACAAAGCAATTCACCTTCTCCGAGAAGGCCAGTTCGGCAGACTCGCAGTTCTTGAAATTGTTCAGACGCAACTCCTTCAGGTACATGAGAATAGGATTATGGCTTGGGATCGCTGGTTAGAACTTGTTGAGGTCCAGCGTGATCGTGAGGTAGTTCGGAGAGTTCTGGATGCTCATCCGTGAGCGGGCATAGCTGATCTCGAACATCTTGATCTTTACGCCGACGCCGACGGAGAAGCCCACCATGGTGAATCGCTGAGGCACAGACATCGCATAGCGTTGGCCGTAGTTGTAGGCGCCACGCAGGACGATGTTCTTGCCCAGGTTGAGTTCGGCGCCGATGACAAAGTGTGTGGCCAGGTTCCGGGCGAAGTGCAGCGCGGCGTTCTCCGGCTTGATCTCGTTGGTCAGCGGGTCGTAGTTCCCCTGCAAGTCGAGCGGATCGTCAAAGACCTTCTTCCAACGTTGGATGTCGTCATACCACAGCATAACCGTCAAGGGCAGGTGCTCCAGGCGTTTGGAGGCTCCGAAGTCGATCGACCATGGCAAGGTGGTGACGCGGTAGTCGAAGTTGTTGAAGAGTTGGATGCCCAGGTTTCGGGCCGTCAACGACAGCAGCCATCCGTTGTCGGTGAGATAGGATCCTGCCACATCGACGGCGATGGCACCTGCGGCATACATCTCCCGTTGGTATCCGGCATATTTGAAGGCGGCGCCGATGCTCCAATGCGGAGTAAGCCTCCTTCCCCATCCCAGGTTGATGGCATAGTCCGATCCGGAGAACTCGCCGATCTGGATGCCGCTCTCGGAGGTCTCCTCGAAATGTCCGTAGTTATGGTACTGCACGGTAGCCGCAAAGCTCCCGAACTTCTCGAAGGTACGCGAATACTGGACGGAGGCGAAGTTGATGTCGGTGTAGTAATCGACATAGGAAAGGCCGAGTTTGTTGTTCATGGAGGGGTCAATGGCCGTCGGGGTGAACGTGGCCAGCTGGATGTCGCCGTCCGCCAATGGCAGCGGCAGTCCTCCCAAGGCAGCCACACGAGCCGAGTTGGTCGCCCTCAGGAAACTGAAGGTGCCGTTGTTCACCTGGGCGTGTGCGGCGAGCGTCAGCCCCAGCAGGAGTGTCAGTAGTATGAGTGTCGTTCTTTTCATCGTCATGCTTGCCTTAAAAGGATGGGGATCAGAGCTTTCCCCTTCCCGTTTTGACCAGTTTGCCCTCCTCCGTGAGTTCCTCGGCGAGTTTGTCAAGGATGCCGTTCACGAACCTGCGGCTGTCGGGCGTGCTGTAGAATTTTGAGAGTTCGATGTATTCGTTGATGGTGACTTTCACGGGGATGTCGTGGAACTGGCAGAACTCAGTGAGGGCCATGAAGATGAGGATCTTGTCCATCAAGGCGATACGGTCATAGTCCCAGTTGGAGATATGGTCCTTGATCAGCTGCTGATAGGTATCCGCATTCTTCAGGGTCTCCCTGAACAGCCTCACCACAAAATGTTTGTCGTCGTTGGTCTCGTCGTTTTCAGTCTTGTAGGCGGTGGGCATCTTGGTGTCGGCGCCGAAGGAAGGCTCCATCTCGTTGATGAACTTCCACAGCAGGAACAGGCCCATCTGGTAGTCGCTGTTATAGTCCAGGTCCTTGTCCGCATAGTAGTCGAACAGAAGCTCGTCCTCCGCCATGTGGTTGTCGATGACATCAAGGATCAGCTGCTTGTCGCGGGCGAAGCTGTCCTTGTCGCTGTTCATATAGTTCACATACTCAGGGAATTCACGGAGGCGATGGTAGAAGCCGCGGATGAAGTCCTCACGGTCATCGATCCAGCTGATCTTGTATTTGCGCATCTGCTCCTGGAGGTCGGTGTTGGCTTCCAAGGCGTTGAGTACGCGGTTGTTGACGAAACGGAGGTTGGGGTTGAGGTCCTCTTCGGTAGGGAAGTTCTTATGCTTGTTCTCCTCGATCCTACGTTCCGCGAAGAGCTTCACCTCCACCCAGAAAGACACCTGGCGGATGAAGAGACCGTAAAGGTCCTCGACATGGTTAAGAAGATGGCGTTCAGCGGCCAGTTCGTCGGTATCTTGTGACTGGACATAGGCGTAGACCTGCTGTAACACCTTGATTCTCAGAAATCTTCTGTTTAACATAAAAGACAAAAACCTTTGGTTGTTTATAAACGGCAAATTTAATAATTTATTCTGAATTCCGAGGATAGTTTCCGAAAATAAATGTTACCTTTGCTACCATCAATTGAACAACTACACTAAAACATTAAAATCATGATTAGCAAGAAACTCGCCAAGGCCATAAATGACCAGATCAATGCTGAGATGTGGTCGGCCTATCTGTATTTGAGCATGTCGCAAGACATCTACGCCAAGGGATTCAGGGGCATCGCCCACTGGTTCAAGGTCCAATTCCTTGAGGAGCAAGCCCATGCGGCTATTATGATCAACTATCTGCATTCGCAGGATGAGAAAGTCATCCTCGCCCCCATCGCCAAGGTGCAAACCGAATGGGAGAGCGTCCTTGATGCCTTCAAGGATCAGTTGGAGCACGAGAAGAAGGTCACCGCGATGATCAACAACCTGTGCGACATCGCCGACAAGGACAAGGATCGCGCCAGCGGCAACTTCCTCGCCTGGTTCATCGATGAGCAAGTCGAAGAGGAAGAGGAAGCCCTCCGACTCGTCCGTCAAGCCGAGATGATCGGCAACCACCTCGGTGGCATGATCATGCTTGACAAGGACCTGGGTGCGCGCGAATACCACACCCCTGCCCCGCTGAAGTAATCTGGTTCCGCCGCATTTATAATGCGGCACCAAAAACAAAGGCTCCCTCTTTCGAAGGAGCCTTTATTGTATCAATCTCCGATACTCTTACTTCGTCACCACAAACTTCACCGTCTGACTCCCCAGCTCCGACACGGCATTGATGAAATACATGCCATTGCCAAGACGATTCAGGTAGTTCTCAAAGGTAGTGTGGTTCAGCCCGTTGAAGTGATAGTCAAAGAGGTGTCTTCCCATCACGTCATAGACGCTCAACTCAGCCTGGTAGCCTTCCTGAAGCGTAATATGCACTTCACCGTTGGAAGGATTCGGATAGATTCTGATGAGTTCGTTGCCCGGAGTGAAGGTGTCCTCCACGTGAAGCATCGCCATGGCGACCTCAAAGTTCGGGATGCCGTAACCGTAGTAGATGTCGGGATGGTCCGCCCTGTCCGCGCATTGGCGCACGGTCTCGCAGATCTCATCGACCGTAGCCGTGGGGTTGGCCTGCATGAAACAGGTCACGGCGCCAGCCAGCACCGGGGTGGCGAAGGAGGTGCCGTCTCCATTATAATAATAGCCCCAACCTGCCACGTAGGTACCACCGCCCTGAGCCATGACATCGGGTTTGATACGGCCGTCGTAGGTCGGTCCCACGGAACTGAAGTAGGTGCGTTGGCCGTCTCCATCGACAGCGCCGACGGTGAGGATATGCTCTGCATCGCCAGGGATGCCCAATGTGCATGTCCCGTTCCAACTGTCGCCTTCGTTGCCGGCAGCGACCAGGCACACCATGCCACGACTGGCGGCAATCTCGGAGCCTATGGTCATCGGAGCCGTGTGTCCGTCAAAATCCGAGAAAGGATGATCCCACTGAGTCATGTCGAAGTCGATGTAACCCAGCGAGGTCGTACACAAATCCACGCCCAGACTGTCGGCATACTCGGCGCCGGACACCCAGTTGTATTCTTCTACAATGTTCTCATAGTCACCGTTTTCCGTGTGAATCAGATAATAGGACGCCTTGGGAGCCGTGCCCACCATGATTTCCGGATCGTAAGCCGCCATGGTGCTGAGGCAGCTGCAGCCGTGGGAACTCATGGTATAGACCGAGGGTTGCCCGCGAAGGAAAGAGCGAACGCCCAGGAGACGTCCCTCCTCACGCATGTTGTCGAAAGCATGATGCTCATCCGCACCTACGAAGCCGCCGTCGAGGATGGCGATGACCATGCCCTCGCCGCGGTAGCCCAGCCCATGGAGATAGTCGGCACGGATCTGGCTCACCTGGTTGGAAGCCCCACCATAGAAGCCGTCCATCACTGCCCTGGTCTCGGAGACCCGCTGCTCCTCAGCGAGCCAGCGTTCCTTGCGCTCCTGCGCCTTGGGGTCGTTGGGGCAATACCTCACCTCGGCGACGAACGGCAGAGCGTTGACGGCAGCCATGACGGCGGGATCGACGGTATACACCGAGACACCGTTCAGCCACTTCGAGGGGTTGATCAACTCGGCACCGCACTCGGCAACCGCCTGCAGATAGGCCGGGTTCACCGGGAGATCATACTCGTCGATGGCGATGTGCATCTTTGCCCTGCGGTCCAAGGCACGCTGCGAGAGGAAAGCCTCAGGATTGTCAATGGAATAAGGTGTGCCGTTCTTATCCGTGAACTGCACCCAGTAAGTGTTTGAAGCGATCTGCGCCTGAGCGACGACAGAAGAGATCAAAAGTAGTAGAATGAATAGTTGTTTCATCATGACTGAATTATTAAGTGGGCAAAGATAACATTATTTCTTGTTGACCGTCATCAATCGACCTTTTTTATTTGTACTTTTGACGAAAATTTCATCCATGCGTATCGACATCATCGCCATCTTCCCCGAAATGTTCGAGGGACCATTCACGGAATCCATCATCAAACGCGCCGTCAACAAAGGCATCGTGGAGATCGGACTCCATAACCTGCGTGACTACAGCACCGACAAGCACAAGAAAGTCGACGACTACCCCTTCTCCGCCGGCGCCGGCATGGTGATGATGATCGAACCCGTCGACAACTGCATCACGCACCTGAAAAACCAGCGCAACTACGACGAGGTCATCTACATGAGTCCCGACGGCGAACTGCTCGACCAACCCCTCTGCAACCAACTCTCCCTGAAGGAGAACCTCATCATCCTCTGCGGCCATTACAAAGGCATCGACGAACGCATCCGCGAGCACCTCGTCACCAAGGAGATCTCGATAGGCAACTATGTGCTCTCCGGCGGCGAACTCGGCGCCGCCGTCCTCGTCGACAGCCTCGTGCGACTCATCCCCGGCGCCCTCGGCGACGAGACCTCCGCCCTCTCCGACTCCTTCCAGGACGGACTCGTCTCCCCTCCCGTCTACACACGGCCCCGTAACTACAAAGGATGGGAGGTCCCCGAAATCCTCCTCTCCGGCAACGACGCCAAGATCAACGAGTGGAAACTCGACCAGGCATGGCAAAGAACCAAGGAAAGAAGACCGGAATTATACGAAAAACTTAAAAAATAACGATTAATAAACGCTAATAATCAAATTATTTGTATATTTGCACCCGTTTTACACAGAAAAATATATTAAATAATTATATACAAATGAAGAACGCGTTAATTCAATTCGTTGAAGATCAAGTCGTTGTAAAAGATTTTCCGAAGTTTAGAGCAGGTGACACAGTCACCGTTACGTACAAGATTGTTGAGGGAAACAAGGAACGTCTTCAAAAGTTCCAAGGTGTTGTTCTGAAGCGCAGTGGTTCCGGCAAGACCGCCACGTTCACTGTGAGAAAGATCTCGAACAACATTGGCGTTGAAAGATGCTTCCCCATCGCTTCTCCTATGATTGACAGCATCGAGCTGAACAAAGAAGGTGCCGTCCGCAAATCACGCATTTACTACCTCAGAGGCCTGCGTGGTAAGAAGGCAAGAATCAAGGAAGCCAAGCGTAAGGATTAATCCCAACACATTCCGAATCACAACGAATAAATCCCGGCCCTGCGGTCGGGATTTATTTTTTCCCCTTCCGTGGGCGTGAGCCCACGGAAGGGTTCTTTCGCCTTTCGGGGCTTTGCTCCTCCGCATCCCCGCCAGGTCTCATGGCTTCATTCTTTCTTGGGTTTCTTCTTGAAGATCCTCGTCCTCAGCATGAAGACCGTCAGCAACGCCCAGAACGCCACCAGGATGCCCAACGTGATCCACGTCGCCTTCAGGCTCTGCGGGGCAAAACCCATCAGCAACAGCACCGGGAAGCCCAACACGATGGCGGCCAAGGTCTGCAGCACCAGGTTGTTGGCGGCAGGAGTCTCGAACTTCGGGTCGATCTCACGCAACAGGATCATGCCGTTGGATGCGGTGCCGGTCAACATGCCGAACATCGAGAAGAAACCCTCGTACTTGTAGTTGGGATAGAGATGCTTGCTGATGAACAGCACATAGAAGAAGGTGACCAAGGCGCCGAGGAGGCAGATGATGCTGAAGGGCACGACGAACTTGCCGAACTCCTCGAAGTTGATGGCTGCCGTCCCGGCCACGATCATCACGTCGAAGCAGAAGCCGCTGATACGGTTCAGCATATAGTTGTTGATGTATTCGCGTCGCATAAGTTTCGCCTTCTTGAAACGGTTCAGGATCCACTTGAAGAAGATGCCGAACAGTGTGCCGATCAGGAAGTTGAATCCCCACAGCATCGGCTTGAGGGTGTTGGTGCCGAACTTGCCCAGCTCCATGCCCTGGATCCAGTTCGTGAACAGGTAGACCAGGAAATACACGAACAGCACCATGCAGACCTGCACGGAGAGTTTGTCGATGGACTCCGCATCGGGGATCTCGTTCTTGCCTTCGTAGTCCTCGAGTTTGTTGCGTTGTTCCCCGGCCAGTTTTTCTTTGGCGAGCTTTCCTTTGCGCCTCAGGATGTTCATGTAGATGACGCCGATCACGCTGCCGACGATGAATCCCATGGCGGCGATGGAAAGGCCGAAGTCCGCGCCGGCGAAGTCCAGCCCTTGCTCCGAAGCCCAGCCCGAAAAGATCTTACCAAAGTTCAGGGCCTGTCCCGGACCTTGTCCGTAGCCCATGGGGAGCAACAGACCGGCCGCATAGAACAGCCGCTTCCCGAAGAGGAAGAACGGGATGGAGACCAGGAGGCCGACGATGCCCTGAATGACATAGGTCGAGGCCGTCAAGGCACCCGTCTCAATCACCTTCATCGGGGTGGACTTTGACTCTATCTTGTTGTTTTTCAGCGCTAAAGCAACAAAACCCAGACCCAAGGCGTGATAGGTCACAACCTCCATCATGGGTTTGTTGATCATCTCACGGCATCCCGGGAAGGCCTTGAAGATCAGTAGCAGCAGTCCACCCAGCAAGGCAGAAGGCAGCAGGCTCTTCTTCAGGAAAGGCACATTGGTTCGTAAGGCATTGCCCAAGAGCAGCGCCGTAGCGAGGATGCAGAACTGTATCAACCATCGCCAAGCCTCTGGCCGGTCGAAGGTCATCATTTGGGAGACTTCCAGAATACTCATGGTTCAAAAGTAAAAATGTTGTGCAAACCTAATGATTTTTCTTGGAAGAATCACAACAAAATGTGGTATTTTTGCGACATGAAAACCACCTGGCAACTCTTCACCACCTTCTTCAAGATCGGCGCCTTCACCTTGGGCGGAGGCTACGCCATGCTGTCGATGGTGGAGAAAGCGGTGGTGGACAAGAAGCAGTGGATCCCCGCAGACGAGTTCTGGGACATGATCGCCGTCATCCAGTCTTTGCCCGGGGTCTTCGCCGTCAACACCGCCCTCTATGTGGGTCACAAGATCAACGGCACCAAAGGAGCCTTCGCCGCCATGCTCGGCGCCATCATCCCCTCCATCACCATCATCCTGCTGCTGGCGACGGTCTTCAGGGAATACCGCGACCTCCCCATGGTGGAGCGCATCTTCAAAGGCATCCGTCCCTGCGTAGTGGCCCTGATCCTCGCCCCTTCCCTGCGGATGATCAAGTCGGCCAAGGTCACCTGGAAGACCATCATCATCCCCATCGCAGCCGTGGCGCTGATCTGGTGGCTCAAGATCTCGCCCGCCTACGTCATCCTCGCCGCCATCGCCGGCAGCCTCATCTATGCGCTGGTCGTGGAACGTAAGGCAAAGAAAGCGAACATCATCGAACAAGAAAAGGAGGTGAAGCCATGACCGTCTACCTACAGCTGCTCTGGGTCTTCATCAAGATCGGCGTCCTCGGCTTTGGCGGCGGCTATGCCATGCTCTCCCTGATCCAGCACGAGGTCGTGGATCACTACGGCTGGATGACGATGACGGACTTCGCCGACATGGTGGCCATCTCACAGATGACACCGGGACCGATCTCCATCAACATGGCGACCTACGTCGGGTACACCACCGGCGGCTTCTTCGGGTCGCTCCTCGCCTCCTTTGCCCTCTGCCTGCCATCCATCATCATGGTCTATTTCATCATCCGCCTCTTCATGAACAAGAAAAGCGGCTCGCTGATGGACAATATGCTGAAAGGGCTTAAGCCGGCAATCGCGGGACTGATATTCGCCGCCGGCCTGGCCATGATGAATGCGCAGAACTTCGTGCAAGTCGGCCGAGGCGAAAACAACATCAGCATCATCATCTGTGTCCTCGCCTTCGTGGCTTCCTATTTCTTCAAGGCAAACCCGATCCTCCTCATCGTCCTGTCGGGTGTTGTCGGTTTCATCGTCTATTAGTTCAGCCGCATTGGCAATGCGGCTGGATGCCCCATTAATTACCTTCGAACATGGTGTTGATCAGCGCCTCATATTTCTTGGCGATGAGCTTGCGCTTGGCCTTCAGCGTCGGGGTCAGCAGGCCGTTGTTGATCGACCACTCGTCGGCAACCAACACATGCTTCTTCACCTTCTCGGTCTCGCCGAGGCCCTTGTTCAACTCGACCACCTCGTTGGTGAAGATCTTCTGCACCTCCGGGTTCTTGATCATCTCCTCGTTGGTGGTGTACGGGATCTTATCCTGCTCGCACACCGTCTTCAGATAGCCGAAGTTGGGCAGGATGACGGCACCGGCGAACTTCTGGTTTTCGCCCACCACGATCAGCTGCTCGATGAGCTTTGAGCTGCTAAACTTGGTCTCGATGACATCGGGGTTGATGTATTTGCCACCGGAAGTCTTGAAGAGGCTCTTCAGACGACCCGTGATGATCAGCAGGCCATGCTCGTTGAAGCGCCCGAGGTCGCCCGTGTGGAACCATCCGTCCTCGTCGATCACCTCCTTGGTCAGTTCGGGCTTGTTATAGTAGCCCATCATGACGTTATGGCCACGGCAGATGATCTCACCGTTGTCGGCGATCTTCACCTCCACGCCCGGAAGGGGCTTACCGACGCAGCCCACCTCACGTCCATGAGGCGAGCGGTCGCTCACGGCGATCACCGGCGAGGTCTCGGTCAGGCCATAGCCCTCGAACACCGGCATCTTGATGGCGGAGAAGAACCCGGACAGCTTCTTGGAGATGCTCGCGGCACCAGACACGATGATGTCGAAGTTCTCGGCGCCCAGCTTCTCACGGATCTTCGAGTAGACCAACTTGTCGGCGACCTTGAGTTTCAGGTCATAGAAGAAGTTACGGCTCTCCTTGTCGACACGGTAACGCTCGCCCAGGTGCAAGGCCCAGAAGAAGATGGCGCGGCTGAGGCCTTTCATCTTCTTGCCCGACTGCACGATGGCGTCATAGAAACGCTCCAGCACCCTCGGCACGGCGCACATCATCGTCGGATGCACCTCTTTCAGGTCGGAGGCGATGGTCGCCAGGCTCTCGGCGTAATAGATGGACATGCCTCGGAACTGATAGCAATAGATCAGCGCACGCTCGTAGGCATGGCACACCGGCAGGAAGCTGAAGGCCTTGTCGGAGGTGTCGGAAACCGTATGGTAGAAATTCTTGAACTGGTTCATCAGGTTGTGGTTCGACAGCATCACGCCCTTCGGCACACCCGTCGTCCCGGAAGTGTAGATGATGGTGGCGCAGTCGAACTCATTGACGTCGTTCTTCCTGGCTTCCAGCTCTTCCGGATGAGGATGCTCCTTTCCCAGGTCGATCAGCTGCGAGAAGTACGGATATTTCTCACGGTCGATCATCGTATACACCATCTTGATGTTGGGCGCATCCGAAAGGATGTTGGTCACCTTCTGCATCACGGAGAGGCCGTCGATGATCACCATCTTGGCTTCGCAGTCCTTCAGGATGTAACGGTAGTCCTCCTCGCCGATGGTGGGATAGATAGGCACACCGATAGCGCCGACCTGGTTGATGGCCATGTCGATGAAGTTCCACTCCGGTCGGTTGGTCAGGATCAATGCCACCTTATCGCCAGGCTGGATGCCCAACTCGATGAAGGCGTAACTCAACCAATTGACATGTTCGATATAGGATTGGATGCTGTATTTTACCCATTCTCCGTTTTTCTTACCAGCCAAGGCGACCTGCTGGTCCGGGTGCTTCTCCACATAATGCTGAAGAAGGTCAAAAACGCGTTTGATTTCCATAAGAATTGCTCACTTTCAATAATTGTAGTGCAAATATAAACCCTTTTTTCCTAAATCAAAGAAAAACTTTCCTAAATGCACATGAAGACCAAAGCCGCCAGCACCATGAGCAACGGCAGGATCTTGCTTCGGATATTCTTCTCGCGGAAGAATAGTGCGCCGTAAATGAAGGAGACCACCAGACGCACGCCATATAATATAAGAGGTATCAGCACGATGACAGCCTTGGCCTGGTTTAGTCCGGAGAGGTAGATGACGTCGGCGATGGTCACGAAGATCGCCATGGCCAAGATGCCATTACGCCATTCAAAGGGCTGGCTGTCCTTCTTGGGATGCCAGATGAAGAAGAACATCAGCGCCATCAGCAGGAAGTCGTAGATGGTGTACCATGCCTGGATCGTCGCCGGCGAGATCGACTCCTTGCTAAGCAGGAACTTGTCGTAAACGCCGCTCAAAGCCACCAGCACCGCCGAGGCCAGCAAGGCATACACCCATTTGTCGGTCTTGAAATGGATCCCCTCCTTCTTCCCCGAGCGGTTCATGAGGTAGAACGACACCAAAGCGAGGGCCACCCCCAGCCATTGCGTCAACACCAGATGCTCCCGGAAGATCACGAAGAGCAGGACCAGCGAGATGGCCGGCCTCAACTGGTTGACGGGACCCACCACCGTGATGGGCAGGTGCTTCATCGCGGAATAGCTGAACATCCAGGAACATAGGATGATCGCCGTCTTCCCGAGGATCAGCAGATGCTGCTTGACCGTCAGCGGCTCGATGTAGAAATGGTTCCAGAAGCCCTCGGCGAACAGCCCGGGGTTGAGCCACGACAAGATGATGAAAGGAAGAAAAATCAGTCCGCTGACCATCGTGCTGTAAAACAAAACGGGGATGATGGCGTTCCCGACGACGGTTTTCTTCTTGAAGATGTCGTACAAGCCTAATAAGAAGGCGGATATCAACGATAGGGTAACCCACATGATACACTTGATTTGGACCCGCAAAGGTAGCAATTATTCTGAAAATAAACACTATATGCCAAAATGACACTCGATGTAATAATAGATGCCATTTTGTCCTAAAACTAGCCTTTGGACGGGATTTTGATATGCCTCTAAACGCCGCATTGCAAATGCGGTAACCCCATTCCGCCGCATTGCAAATGCGGCGGGACCAAACAGAACAAATAAAAACAAAGAGATATGCCTAACAACAACAATTATGAATCACTAAACCGCTACGCCAAGAACCTCAACGAACTGGCGAAGGCGGGCAAGCTGGATCCCGTGATCGGACGTGACGAAGAGATCCGGCGTGTGTTACAGATCCTGTCACGTCGAACCAAGAACAACCCTATCCTCATCGGCGAGCCGGGCGTCGGCAAGACCGCCATCGTCGAAGGTCTCGCCCAGCGTGTCGTCAACGGCGACGTGCCAGAGAACCTGAAGAACAAGAAGGTCTTCTCCCTTGACATGGGCGCACTGATCGCCGGCGCAAAGTACCAAGGCGAGTTCGAGGAACGTCTGAAGAGCGTCATCAAGGAAGTCGTTGACAGCGACGGCGACGTGG
>JAEEGL016774442.1_pt1 | contig 17051 bp, 15 predicted proteins | sample 9134231 | NCBI WGS metagenome assembly JAEEGL01 (sample SAMN16246548, study PRJNA631951) | gut metagenome | biome: gut microbiome; feature: rumen; material: fiber-attached | host: Bos | place: Iran: Karaj | collected 2018-10
AATTCAGCTTTCCCTGCTTTTCCAGGTATTCCAGCTGACAGTGTCCGCATAATAAAACAGAAGGAATAAAAGTTGTGGAAATGACTAATACATTCATGATTCCTTTATTCCCTGTGCTTCTTTATATGCCTTACATACATCATCGGTATCGCCGAACATCACGACTTTTCCCTTATTCAGCCAGATGACTTTGTCGCACATCTCTTCGATCTTTTCCAGATCATGAGATACGAACAATACCGTTGCTCCACCGCTCATCAGTTCCTTCATACGGTTGAAACTCTTTTCCTGGAAAGCGACGTCACCGACAGCCAGGATCTCATCGACAATCAGGATCTCCGGTTCAACAACGGAAGCAATCGAGAACGCCAGTCTGGCCATCATGCCGGAAGAATAGTTACGGATCGGCATGTCGATGAATTCCCTGATCTCCGCAAAGTCAACGATTTCGTCATATTTGGCTTCCAGATACTCCTTGGAATAACCTAAAATGGCACCGTTTAAATAGATGTTTTCTTTGCCTGTCAGTTCCAGGTCAAAACCGGCACCCAGTTCCAGCATCGGAACGATATTGCCGTAGGTATAGATAGCACCTGAAGTCGGCTTCAATATGCCTGATATCAGTTTCAATGTCGTTGACTTCCCGGCACCGTTCTTTCCGATCAGTCCCAATGTCTTTCCTTTTTCCAGATCGAAAGAAACATCGTCCAATGCCAAAAACTCGTTAAACTTCAGTTTACCGCTTACTGCTGTAGTAAAGATCTCCTTCAGGGAATTGATCGGTTCATCCGACATCCTGAATTTCATCGTTACATTTCTGACTTCAATCATATTTTCAGCCATGATAAACCTCTAGAGATACAACGCAAACTTATCCTGCGTTTTCTTGAATGTATAAGCGCCGATAAACAGAGAACCCAGTGCAAAGATCAGACAGAAAATATAGGCTCTCGGTTCCGGCGAAATGCCGTTGATCAGACAGGTACGGGCATTACCGATAAAATGATACAGCGGATTGAATTTGACAATGAATTTATACTCATCCGGAATGATCTCTGCCGGATAGAAGATCGGTGTTGCATACATCCAGATCTGTGTCAGAACGGTCCAGAGGAACTGGATGTCTCTGAAAAAGACCATCAGAGCTGACAAAAATAATCCGATGCCCAATGAAAAGATGATCAGACAGATCAGGAAATAAAAGAACAGGATCGCCTGCGGGCGGATCTCAACGCCCAGAACCAGTGAAGCAAGCAAGAGCGGTATCAGAGAAATACCCAGATTGATGGATGACGAAATCGTCCTGGCAAGCGGGAAGATATATTTCGGAATATAGACCTTCGTGATCAGTCTGGCGTTGCCGCTGATCGAAGAAAGGCACATTGTCGTACACTCACTGAAGAAACTGAAACAGACGACACCGCTGAGCAGATAGACCGGATAATTCTGCGTATCGGCTTTAAAGAAAGTTGAGAATACAAGGAACTGTACTGTCATCGTCATCAGCGGATTCAGGAAGCTCCAGAACACGCCTAAAATGGATCTCTTGTATTTTGACTTGAAATCACGAATAACCAGCTGTGAGATCAGAAATTGATAACGGAAGATAGCAGCGATAGCTGCGACCAGATAATTGTTTCTGCCCTTCAGATACTGTCTGTAAGATACAAGGAACAATAATCCCAGTAATAAACCGGCTCCACCCATGATGAACCAGTAATACTGGCTGATTTCGATCTTTTCCGTTCCGTTGACCGCAAAACAGATAGAACCGTCTATCTTTTCATTACCAATACTGATCTTTGAACCATCCGGTGCATTCTCCTTGTTCATCATGAGAGAAGCACCCTCCCCGGTCTTAGAATTGGAATAGACCCTGATCGTCAGAATCTTGTCTTTGTATCCTCTTAATGAATACTCAGGTTCCAGATTAACCCGGTGCTGTTCAGGGATCTTGTCGACATCAAGAATCTTTCTGTAAATCAGATCATTTCCATCCAGCAGATCAATCGTCAGCAGACCCTTTCCTTCTCTGTAAAGTTTTGTAAAAATCAGGGAGATCTGTTCGATATTATCGACAGTATTCCTGAAATCCTGAAAAACAGTCACTCCTCTGATGATTTCGGGTGTCACGGAATCCGCTTCCAGTACCTCGATATTATCTTTGGAAACTTTATACTTCAGCTGATCGCCGGAAAGAAAATAAAAAGATACCGCAAAGACCGTATATATCATAAAGGCGATCGTAAATATTCTTCTCAGTTTTTCTTTTGTCATATTATTCGCTTACAGAGAAACATAACGTTCCCTTGATCGTTTTGCCGTTAAATCTGAAAGTTGAATCACTTTCGGAAGAATAAAGAACCCTGACTCCCGTATCCGAATCGGAAGCGGAATAGATACGCAAGGTATATTCCTTACCATTGACGGAAGTCAGTGTTTTTTCCGGTTTTAAAAAAGTGCGGTGCTGATCCTGAATGGACGAAACGCTGTAGGTTTCGCTGACGATGACTCTGTTGTTTTCCACCAGTTCAATCGCGATCACTGCACCAGCAACGACGCTGTCTTTCGTAAAAACGATGCCGATCTCATCAATAAAGGAAGTGTTGCATATGAAGTTCTGTTCAACCACGATTCCTTTTCTGATTTCATCCGTCATACCTGTCGCTTCCGGCATGACAGTCACATCTTTTCTGCTTCTGGAACCAAGTCCGCTGAGAAGATTCTCACCGAACATGATGAGGAATCCCGCAACAACGAAAACCGCCGTTACGATTATAATCATCTTCTCCAGCTTCTTGTTTTCCATAACATAAGTATTATAGCAAGTTTAGATATAATTTACTAACACCAGAATCCTGAAAAACAGATCGTTGACTGTATGGGACTGAAAGCAGTCTCTTGTCAGAAGTTCTTTCTTCAGATCAGGATCGTTTCTATAATTGGCGACGATTTCCAGTAATTTCTTTTTATCCGCATCGATCTCGTCACCGTAGACATTCAATAATGACTTTGCGGTCAGACTGCGGTAATTGCGGATCTTTCCGTTGATAAAGCGGTTCACCCTGCCAATGAAGACTTTGAACACATCTGCATTCATGCCGATCTCATTGTCACCGTGCTGCCGGTAATACATATGGGGTTCCTTATCCAGGATCACCTCTCCAAACATTGCAACGACCTTATGAATGATCGCATCATGGATGATGCAGTATTCTTTTTCGATATTATACTTGATGACCTGTTTTCTGGCGGCATCATTGAACACGAATGTGCAGCCTGGAGCTGTATGATAAAGCAGAGAATGGGCAAAATCCGAGAAATCATATAATTTCGAAACATCGGAATTGATCGGATTCAGATCATGATCCGTCAGGGTATATCTGCTGCAGTATAACAGAGGGATATCCTGATCCTCTTTCTCCAGCATATTGACGGCTGTTTCCAGTTTGTCCTCAAACCAGACATCGTCCTGATCACACAGCGCATAATAATCCGAATCCTCACTTTTTAAAATCAGTTCCCAGAACGATCTCGCCGGACCCTTGTTTTTCCCGTTGTAATAATGAATGAACGGATATTCGCTGGCATATTCTTCCAGGATACATAAGGTACCGTCCTTGGAACCGTCATCTCTTATGAGGATCTGATCCGGTCTCATAGTCTGTCTTAAAAGAGAATCCAGCTGTTCCCTGATGTATTTCTCTCCGTTATATGTTGACATCAACACAGTCAGTTTCATCCGATCACCTCATCGATCACCTTCAGACATTTTTCTACAAAAACATCTTTTGAGAAGTTTTCTTCAAACAGCTGATAGATGTTCCAGTTGCTGTGACGCATATTCATGAGCATATTGGCATCCACATTATTCTTCTTATCAATATTGATTCCGGCCCGGTATTCTTCCACCAGTCTCCAGGTATCGCCCTTGATGTTATTGATGATAGGCAGACCATGTTCAAAATAATCAATGCACTTGACAGTCAGGCCGATATAGAGACCCTCCCTGTAAATATTGATTCCGGCATGACACTGATTGAAGATCTCGGTCTTCTTCTTCTCATCCCTTACCGCACCGTGAAACTCGACATCGCATATCTTTTTCATTTTCTCAAGGAACTGATCCGTGCTTTCTCCTTCACCGACGACATGAAGTTTTACGGGAACAGAGATCTTCGATATGACAGCTGCGATCCTTTCCGCATCGATGATATGATTGATCGAACCGATATAGACCAGCGAGAGATGATCGTTTGGAAGTCCGTTCTTTTCGATCACGGCCTTGGCATCCCTGGACCAGTAGATCGTGTGTATATCACCATCGTATTCATTTTTCAATATGTCATGGTACAGATCACATTCGCTCACCAGTGCATCGCAACAATGAATGTTCCTGCTGCGGATCTTCTTCCACAGATTCAGAGGAAAGACGTCTTTTGAGACAGAGACCGGCAGTGATTCCGGCCACATATCGATGATATCGATGATGAGTTTCACATCTTTATGATTTTCTTTGTATTTTTTTGCTTCCGCGATCAGGGAATTTGCCGGGGCCATCAGCCAGATCAGATCCGGCTTTTCCTCTTCGATCTTTCGGAAAGCATCTTTCGCAAAACAATGATGGGAATACATCCTTTTGATCGACAGGTTTTTCCTGTACGGTCTAGTCGCTACAGTTTCAAAACCTTCAGGGATATTCTCTCTTTTCTGTTTGCGGATATGTGAAAAATCAGAGGTGATGACACTCACATCATATCCTCTGCTCCTGCATGCATCATAAACAAATTTGGCCCGTTCTTCATTTGACTCAAAACAGGTCGCAATCAAAACTTTCATTTCAATTAATTGATAAACGTAAATGACAGGATATATATCACAACATAGAACATCATCAGCAGATGAGCGAAGATCAGATATCTGTCTGACCATTTCGGAATCCTGATAAATCTGTTATTGAATGTGGAGAAGAAATAAGGAAGCAGCGGACTGAAATAACGCCCCTGCACACCCTGTATCATCTCATCTCTTCTGTTGGTCCAGGTCAGAAGGAAGCCCATCAGGATCATACATGCAACAGCAATGCAGACCAGAATGATCACGATCTTGACAAGTACAGGAGTAACACATTCTTCCTTCACCAGAGAAGAAAGGATCAGACAAGCAGACAGCAGCTGTATCAGTCTTAAAGGCAGTACCAAACTGGCACCGGATAGTGTTCTTCCAACCGATTCATAGAACCATTTCTTGATATTGAAACGGACGGTCCTGTAGATCAGTTTGATGGTATAGATCGGATATTCCACGATGAAACCGATCGTAAAAAGCCTGTCCTCAAACTGAGAAGGATCGACATCATCACCCGATTTCAACGGTCCCAGATCGATATGTGCTCCCGCATAAGACATCTTCGGCTCCAGATATTCCAGGTTGTAAGTCTGATTGATCCTGTTGAAGATCCTCATCAATGGCGGCCACAGCATCTGCACAAGGATAAAGACGGCCGGGCAGGAAATAAACAGAAGCGTCAGGACTTTGTTTTTTCTGCTGCCGAAATGGCTGACCGGAACAAAGAAGAAAGGCAGCACGAACAGTGCATAGACCTTCTTTGCCGGAGACAGAAGTAAAACAGCAAGGAATACTACGATCATCTCTTTTACAGAAATCTTTTCATCGTCGTGCATCCATTTCAGGAAAGAAGAGACAACGATCATGCACATGCCGTTGACAAACGCATCATAGGAATAAGATCCGCACTGCTGCATGACGATCGGTGTGCAGCACAGAATTCCCAGCAACGTTTTTAGAACAGGAGTCTTCCTGATGGCATAATAGACACACATCACATAGAATAAAAGATTCGTGAATCTTCCCAGATAGAACGTCCTTAAGAAATTCAGTTTCAGGACTCTTCCGATCAGAACACCGAGCGTCTGCGGGAAGAAGTAGACCAGATACTGCAGCAGATCGATATCGATCGCTACAGTCTCATATTTTTCTTTCATTTCCAGGGGATCATTGAAATGTTCCAAGAGTCTCTTGTAAGCTGTAGGAACATTCTCGTGTCCGCCGAAATGACTGTAGTTACGGTAAGCCACATCCATGATCGTATGATCTTCATGGAAAAGATTGCTGACGATCTGATAAGCGCTCTCATAGTGGAACTGTTCATCAGGTACTGACATCGGCGTCATGACCATCAGGAAAATGAAGCCCAGGAAGAACACCATCAGCGTAAACAATATTTCTTTTCTGACATCCAATGCGATCAGGAAGACCAGCAGTGTGAATGTCGAGATCATCAGTGAGATCACGATATTGCTGTAAGTCTGATAATACTCATTGTCGATGAGCTGCTTGCAGACCAGGTCACCTGTGACAGGCACATCATTGATCGTAAATGCACCGTTTTCCAGTATATTGCCTGCCGAATAATAGACACCGACCGCCTGATCAACTTCGCTGTCAGAAGTCAGTTCAATCAGCAGATCGCTGTCCTTATCGGCACTGATCGGTTCATTGAAACTGAGTGTCAGGAAAGAATTATCTTCAATAGACTTCACATCTATGGTTTCTTTCAGATAAACCCTTCCGGTATCCATTCCCCTGATCAGGATATTGACATTGCCTTCGTTCTTTCTGGCATAAGTCGCAAAGCGGACACTGAAACTCTCGGCTCCGTCAACTGAAAACATCATCTGTTTCAGCTTCGTGTCCCGGTTCAGCTCCACGACCATATCAGAACTGCTGTTGCCGATTGATTCCATACCTAGTGTATTCTTGTAAAAATGCAGTGTCAGGAAAACAAAAACAGCCCAGACCAGAAGAAAAGCCAGCAGAATCCATCTGTTTTCTTTGAATCTGTTGCCTATCTTCTCCAGCTGTTTTTTCATTTGATCATTTTGTAACTGTTACTGCTGAGCTTCTCCAGACTGTAATCGATGACAGGATCGTCACGGATCAGATCCAGTATGTTTTTTTTCAGCTCATTGACAGAACATCCTACTGTATTATAACCATATTCTTTTAATATTCTATAACTCGGAGAGTTTTCATCGCAAATTCCCAGTATCGGTTTTTTCAGCATCAGATATTCGACGATCTTGCTGGGCAGATACGGCTGCACGGGTTCGTCCGGCATCAGCGTATCAAACAAGACCAGGATATCCGCACCCTTCATGACCTGTATCGATTCATCGTAGGATACTTTGTCATGGATCATAAAGAGATTCTCCAGACCGTACTTCCTGATCTTTTCAACATCTTCCTTCTGTATCTCCGAATATTGATGGAACACGATCTTTTCACTCAGATTTTCATCTTCTTCCTTCAATTCTTTCAAAGCTTCAATCAATACACCCGGCTTCCTCAGACCGTAAAGTCTTCCCAGATGGACTGCCGTCTTTTTTTCATTCTTCTTTTTTTCTGACTTGAGAATATCCTGATACATCTTCCATTCGGGAATATAGGTCAGAGGCATGATGATCGACTTCTTTACAAGTTCCTCATAATTTGAATACTGTTTCAGAGTAAAATCCCTCTGTTCCTCACAGATAAAAACCAATTTGTCTGCATTCTTCACTGCAACTTCTTCATACCGGTTGTTGTAGAGACAGAATGCACCGACGCCAAACATGATCTTATAGATCAGACCCTTTCCGTCCAGATCTGCTTTCTTATACGGCGAACCCTTGAACGGATCGGAAAAAGATGCATACCACTTCACTTCCGGATGCTTCTTCTTGATCTTATAACCTGCAATATGAGAGATACCGGGAACGATCGAAGTGAAAAGATACTGATAATCCTTCTTTTCAAATTCCTTCAGTGCATCATGAACATACCTGTTCATCAGGAATAATCCGACGGGGAGACGTAAGGGATAATTCCTCGGGATCGCCCAGTCCAGATCGGATGTATATATCATGTGAAATTTCTTGTATTCCTCATCATTTTCCAGTTCATGAAAAAGACCCTGATCCGTCCTACCTTTGAAAGCAAAAACATCCATGTCCAGATCAAGGTTTCTCAGCCTTTTGTATGTGAGTAATGTTACAGTGTCGTTATAAGGCACAAAACTGCCAGGAACGACAAACATTTTATTTTTCATTCTTTTTTCTGAATTCATCTAATTCCTTTTTCAATGAAGATACTTCATAAGTCAGCCTTATGATCTCTTCATTGTTTTTGGACAGCATCAGATAAACATAGAAAGTCAATCCGTAAAGCAGCGTGATCATGATCAGGAATACGGTATTGACCGGCATCTGGATCCCCAGAAGCTTTGACAGCGCATAGAAACTGGACGGGAAAGCCGCCATCAGAAAAGACATCAGTGCCCAAAGCAGCCAGACGATGGAATACTTGATATTCAGTTTCTTCTTTATGACACTGACCAGAACAAAAATCAAAGCAATCAGTGAAGCAAACAACAATCCGTAACGTAAACTACTGCTCATACATATCCCCTACTGAACAAAAATGATCGACAACGCCACACTCAGCATATAATAAACCGACTTGAGCGGGTTGTGGAAATAAGAAACTCCGGCCTCTCTTTCCTTCATTTCGACCTGAATCTCTTTTACTTTATACTTTTTCGAAATCAGATGACACATTGTATCCGGTTCCGCATAATAATTCATCGACTCCGCAAAATCATCAATGACCTTTTTCCCCAGAGCTCTCATGCCGCTGGTCGGATCACTGACCGTTCTTCCGGTCTTGAGTTTGATCAGAAGACATAAAATCCTGCTTCCCAGCATACGCATCGTCCAGGGCTTCTTCTCACTCACAAAACGGGAACCGACGACATAATCGTTTCCGTTTTCGATCTCATCGATCAGTTCGTGAATGAATTTGGGAGGATGCTGGCCGTCACCGTCGATGCAGATCGCACAGTCATAGTCATGATCCTTTGCATATTTGAAACCGACCCTGGTCACACCGGCAATCCCCAGATTGATCGGCAGATCCAGGTGGTTCAGATCATGATCTCTCAACAGCTGCTCCGTATTGTCTGTGGAGCAGTCATTGATCACCAAATAATCATAGCCGTAGCTATTGATGTCCTGAACCAATGAAAGTATATTATCCTGCTCATTAAAAGCAGGTATGATCACCAGTGTTTTCACAAACCAATTATAGCATACCCGTATTTTCCTGATTGATCATAGTTTTGCTTGCCAACGGAATTGATGATTCACAGTACATTTTTTATAATTAGTTTGTCAATCAATCAGGTACAGAATATGAATAACATCAAAGAAAAAATCAGACTGATCAGATATTTCCAGAAAAAGGACTATCTTGAAAGAGCGATACAGATCAATTCATATCAGGGATATGACAATTATCTTGATTATTACGTCAATGAAAAACTGGATCCGGTCAAATATCTCAAGATCAGAATCAAATCAAAACTGAACAAAAACAGTGATTACTTCAAAGAGACAGAAAGGCTTTTAGAACAGATCGATCCCAAGGACTATGTCTGTGTCATATCTCCGTTCTATAGAGAAAAAAAGATGGACGGCTATTTCAAGCGGATCGAACAGGCCGATCTCGATGTCCTGAAAGGACACAGGATGATTTATCTGGACTATACGCAGCTCGGAAACAGACAGTTCTCCATCAGCAGATATGATGACGAGCACATCGTTGTCTGTTTCAACAGTTTCAATGACAGACATCTCGAATGCATCGAACAGATCATCAAAGCAGTCGGAAAGGTATACATCCATTCTGTTCATGTACTGATGCCGGACATTATGAATTACAGCCTTCTGGACACCCTGTTTGATGAAGACAACAAGACCGTTCTTGACTTGCACGGTGCGGTCAGTGAAGAACTGAAACAGTTCGATACCGATGACAGAGCAAGACTTGCCGAAGACATCGAAGAGATCGCCATCAGCCTTTCAGACAAAGTCGTATGCATGTCACAGGCGATGAAGGATTACTACATCGGCAAATATCATACCAATCCCGATAAACTCGTCGTCATGTCCATCATGCCGTTCAAGGATATCGATGAAAAAGCTCCTGAAAAACCGGAAAACAAAACAGTGAATGTCGTCTATGCCGGCGGCATACAGAAATGGCAAAACATCGATCTGATCAAGGAAGCAGTCAGAAACAACCCCCATCGGTTCGGTTTCCGTATCTTCACGCATGACAGCGAACAGCTGAAAAACGACTGGGCCGATCTGAATAACAAAAACCTTCTGATCGCCACCCGGAACAATGAAGAGATCTATCAGGAATACTCCGATTGCGACTTCGGATTCCTCCTAAGAGATGATACGGTCGTCAACAATGTCGCCTGTCCGACCAAGATGATGGAATATCTCCGCTACGGAGTTGTTCCGATCCTGAAATCCGACAAGATCGGCAACTTCAAGGAATACGGATTGCAATACGTCAGTCTGGAAGATTTCAATCAGGGAAATATTCCTGATTATGAAGAAAGAAAAAAGATGATCAAAAACAATTATCAGATCCTGCTTAAGATCACCGGACAAAGTATCAGCGGTCAGAATGAGCTGATCGAATATCTGAAATAAAAACTTCCTTCCGGAAGTTTTTATTGTTTCGTTATTTTCTTCAGATAGGTCCTCTGAGCCAGATTATGGATCCTGTTGTAAATCGGATCAGGAAGGATCTCCAGCATCCTTTCGGCCATGAACAGAAGTGAGAAGCTCCTTTTTGTCCTGAATTCCGGCCAGGCACTTAACTGACGATACTCATTGAACTCTTTTTTCACAGGAGAGCGGTTTCCTCTTTCCCAGGGTCTGCCGAACACTCCGCCCAGGCAATGGTAGAAAACGACATGATCTTTTGCATTTTCGATCTCTTCTTCCTGATAGAACGGCTTGCGGTCAAGCGAATACATTTTAAAGCTGTTATGGACACCATAATAGTCGTAACCGGTCAGGAAATCATATTTCGGATTGATGACTTCGATATCGTTCTGTAATGCGGCAGCTAATATATCCTGATCGCAGAGGATCGGACGATGTTCCATCTTTTCAATGTAGTCAAGGATCTTCTTTGTACAGTAATTCTCTTTCCATCTCTTCACATCGACAAACAGAGAACCGGTATTAAACAGATAATAACTCTCATCGATACGGGCCAGTCTGTTGAAATCCGCATGGGCACTGTCAAGCACCGCACCGACAGCTCTTTCGATCTGCGGCTCATCGATCTCACTCATACAGATCACATCGGAATCCAGATACCAGATATGATCGGCAGCGATCCTGTCATAAGCAAACAGTTTCCAATAGACATAGAACGAGGAACTGCCCCACTGATCAAAACCCTTTTCCTTCAGCAGACCGTCATATTTCATGCAGTCAAGATACCTGATCCGGATCATCGGATTATTTCTGTAGAACTCACACAGTTTCCTATAATTCTCGCCGTCCGGATCCTCTGTAGCAATATAAAAAGTAATAAAAGTTTCTTTATTGTTTTCAATGACTGAAGCGATCGAAATACCTGTCAGAGGAAGATAGGCATCATCGCATGTATATAAAATATTCAATTCAGATTTCATTTGAAGCTGTTCAGTTTCTCTATGACGAAGGACTGTTCCTCATCACTCATGCCGTTATACATCGGTAAAGACAGTACTTCATCCGCATATTTCTCAGCGATCGGAAGATCACCTTTTTTATATCCGAGATACTCATAAGCCTTCTGTAGATGCGGCGGGATCGGATAATGGATGATCGTACCGATCTCATTTTCTCGCAGGTAATTCATCAGCTCATCTCTTCTTTCACAATGAACGACATACTGATGATAGACGTTATAAGATCCCGGTCTTGTCGCAAGAGGATGGATCAATGGATTACTGATCTCTTCATCATATCTCTTTGCGATCTTTCTTCTCTCGCCATTGAGTTCATCAAGATGAGAAAGTTTGACTCTCAGCAAACCTGCCTGCAGCTCATCCAGTCTTGAGTTCATGCCGATGATGTCATTTTCATAATGAAGTTTCTTGGAGCCGTAGTTCCTGATGACCTTAAACTCTTCGGCATAAGCCTCATTGTTTGTCGTCAGAGCACCACCGTCACCGAATCCGCCCAGATTCTTCGTCGGATAAAAACTCCAGCAGCCGATATCGCCTATCGCACCGACCTTACGGTCTCTCCACATTGTTCCGTGTGCCTGTGCGCAGTCTTCCACGACCTTGAGATCATGTCTCTTGGCAATATCCATGATCTTTGTCATATCACAGGACTGGCCGTAGAGATGAACAGCCAATATAGCCTTTGTCTTGTCCGTGATCTTCTCTTCAATTTTATCGGCATCCAGATTGTCATATTCATCCGGTTCGACGAAGACAGGCGTTCCTCCGTTCATAGTGATGCCCATGACGCAGGCAATATAGGAATTGGAACAGACAATGACTTCATCCCCTTCGCCGATACCCAAAACCCGGAAAGCGATCTGTAAGGCATCCAGTCCGGAGGCGATGCCGACACAGTATTTTGAATGCGTATATTCCGCAAATTCTCTTTCAAATTCCTTTACTTCATTTCCAAGGATGTACCAGCCGGAGTTGAGTACTTCGACAGCCTTGTTATTGTATTCCTCAGCATACATGTCGTGCTGACGCTTGAGATCATTCGCTACGATCTTCATCAGTATTTCCTCCAGACCATGCGGTTGACGATGCCTGTATAAGACTGGATCAGTTTCACGACTTTTTCAGATTCATTGAGATCCGTATAGTCAGGAACGGGCACACCGCAGTCCTTATTCTTGTTCATTTTAATAGCCAGATCGACTGACTGTAAAACTTCCTTTTTCGTTATACCGGAGAGGATGAAGTTGCCCTTGTCCAGAGCTTCCGGTCTTTCAGTAGAAGTTCTGATCGCCACAGCCGGGAAGGGTTTTCCGATGGAAAGGAAGAAACTGGATTCTTCCGGAAGTGTTCCTGAATCGGAGACCACACACATCGCATTCATCTGCAGATTGTTGTAATCAAGAAATCCCAAAGGCTTGTGCATGATGACTCTCTTATCCAGTTTGAACTTGCTTTCCTTGAGTTTCTTTGCACTGCGCGGATGGCAGGAATATATCACCGGTACATCATATTTCTCAGCGATCGCATTGATCGCGCCGAATAAAGATCTGAAGTTCTCGTCAGTATCGATGTTTTCTTCCCTGTGTGCGCTTAACAAAATGTATTTACCTTTTTCCAGTTTCAGTTCTTCCAGTATCCTGGAATTCTCAATCCCCTCGATATGAGCACTCAGGACTTCCGCCATCGGTGAACCGGTCACATAGGTCCTTTCCTTGGCAACTCCCGAAGCATTCAGATATCTTCTGGCATGTTCGGAATAGCACATATTCAGATCAGAGATGATATCGACGATCCTCCTGTTGGTCTCTTCCGGCAGGCATTCATCAAAGCACCTGTTTCCGGCTTCCATATGGAAAGTCGGGATATGCAGTCTCTTGGCACCGATGACACTCAGACAGCTGTTGGTATCGCCTAAAACAAGCACCGCATCCGGTTTAACCTTGACCATGAGTTTATATGACTTATCGATGATGTTGCCGATTGTTGCGCCAAGATCGTCACCGACCGCATCCAGATAATAATCAGGATCTCTCAGTCCAAGATCCCTGAAGAAGATCCCGTTTAGTTCATAGTCATAATTCTGTCCGGTATGGACCAGTATCGTATTGAAGTATTTGTCACACTTCTTGATGACTTCACTTAATCTGATTATTTCCGGTCTTGTACCGACAATGATCATCAGTTTCAGTTTGTTCATATTAAACCTCCTCGAAGAATGTATCCGGTCTGTTCTGATCAAACAGTTCATTCGCCCACATGACAGTGACCAGATTCTCTGTTTCAGACAGATTGATAATATTATGCGTATAGCCTGGCAGCATATGTACCGGTTCCAGCTTATCACCGCTCACTTCAAATTCCATGACTTCATCAGTCCCGACTTTTCTTTCCTGGATCAGACCGTGGCCGCTGACGACCAGGAAAAACTCCCACTTGGTATTGTGCCAGTGCTGGCCTTTGGTAATACCGGGCTTGGAGATATTGATCGAGAACTGACCGTTACTTTCGGTTTTCAGGAATTCGGTAAAGGAACCTCTGGCATCTTCGTTTCCCTTCAGTTCAAATCTGACTTTTCTTTCCGGCAGATAGGAAAGGAAGGTTGAATACAGTTTCTTTTCAAAACTGCCTTTCGGGATGGAAGGCATGATCAGTGTGTCAGACTGCTCATTGAACATGTAAAGCAGATCGACGATCTCGCCCAAGGTCTTCTTATGTGTGGCCGGAACAAAACACAGATCACCGTCTTTGTGTTCCTGTCCTTTCAACGCTTCAAACATTTCATCGATAATGTCATCGATATAAACCAAAGTCAGTTCCGTATTTCTGTCATTGACCTTGATCGGCAGATCATTGGCAATATTGTTGCAGAAAGTTGCTACACCGCTGTTGTAATTGGGACGGCACCACTTTCCGAAAACATTCGGGAAACGGTATACCAGGACTCTGATGTCGTTTTCTTTTCCGTATTTCAGCAGAAGATCTTCTGCTTCTTTTTTGGACTTTCCGTAATCATTATCCAGCAGGGCCTGTGTCGAACTTGACAGCATGACCGGACATCTGTTTTCATACTTTTTCAGTGTATTCAGAAGTTCAGCCAGGAAACTGTGATTGATGTTGAATTCCTCGACATTCTGCGGCCTATTGATACCTGCCAGATTGAAGACAAAATCGCATTCCTGACAGTATCTTTCAAATGATTCTCGATCAGTATCGATATCGTATTCGAAAATCTCATCAATCACGATGTCTCTTGTTCTGTCTTTGCCATCTCTGACGTTTTTCAGGTTCTCACAGAGATTTTTGCCGATGAAGCCTTTTGCGCCTGTTACCAGTACTTTCATAGTTTTCCCTTTTATTGCAAGAAAGCGCTTATGAATAAAGCGCTTCAAATTCTATTTAATATCCAGAGTCTTTCTGAAGTAATCGATCGTCTTCTTTAAGCCTTCTTCCAGAGGAATGGTCGGTTCCCAGCCAAGTTCCTTCTTGGCCAGATCAATGACCGGTTTTCTCTGCGTCGGATCGTCTGAAGGTAACGGCAGATAAATGATCTTGGAATCAGAACCTGTCAGTTCAATGACTTTCTTCGCCAGTTCCAACATCGTGAATTCACCCGGATTGCCAAGGTTGACCGGACCGGTGAAACCGTCACGGGAATTCATCATGCGGATCAAAGCTTCCACCAGATCATCGACATAGCAGAACGATCTGGTCTGTGATCCGTCACCGTAGATCGTGATGTCTTCGCCCTTTAAAGCCTGGACAATGAAGTTGGATACGACTCTGCCGTCATCACCTCTCATGTTAGGACCGTAGGTATTGAAGATACGGACGACCTTGATGTCGACGCCGTGCTGTCTGTGATAATCAAAGAACAGCGTTTCGGCAGCTCTCTTGCCTTCATCGTAGCAGCTTCTGATGCCGTCCGGATTGACATGACCCCAGTAAGTCTCAGGCTGCGGATGGACTTCCGGATCGCCGTAGACTTCCGATGTCGAAGCCTGTAAGATCCTGGCGTGGCAGCGCTTTGCCAGGCCCAGGGCATGCAAGGAACCGATGAACGATGTCTTGATCGTCTTGATCGGGTCATACTGATAGTGGATCGGTGATGCCGGACAGGCCAGGTTATAGATCTGGTCGCATTCGACATAGATATCTTCCAGTACATCCTGACGGATAAACTCAAAATACGGATCAGTCATCAGATGTCTGATGTTGTCTTTCTGTCCCGTGAATAGATTATCCATACAGATGACATCGTAGCCTTCTTTCAACAGTCTTTCACACAGATGCGAACCGATGAATCCGGCTCCGCCCGTAACTAATACTCTGGTTCTTCTCATAATCAACCCTCAACTTCCTCGCTATATCATTATACATGATTGATGGGGACGGCTTTACTCATGATTCCTTTTTCATAAAGACCTGAATAATCCTCGCCATTCATGATACACTTTGCAGTCTGATAGATCCTCTCTGCCGCAGCTTCACAGTTCCACTCTTCGATGATGGATTTGTAGGCATTCAGAGAGAATTCGCTTTTTTTCATCTCGTCATTCAGCAGTTCCTTCACTTTTTCATACAGGACATCCACATTTTCATCTCTGTAAGAAAAACCGTTCACACCGTCTTCCAATAGGAACGGGGTCGAACCCGCAGAATAGGACGCCACACAGGCACAGGCTGAATTCAATGCTTCGTTTAAGACAACTCCCCAGCCTTCACCTCTGTCTGAAGTAAACAGATAGATCTCTGCTTCTTCCATATGTCTTCTGACTTCTTGAGGAGACATACCGCTGTCAAACATCGTGACCTTATCGTTCATATCGAGTTCGTCCAGCTTTTTATGAAGTTCTTCCTTCATGGGACCGTTGCCGATCATCTCCATCGAAAAATCATAGCCTTCATCCCTTAATCTTCTGGCGACTTCGATCGCGTGATCGGGATGTTTCCATTCGATCAGTCTGCCGACCCAGATGATGGAATTGTGTTTCTTTTTTCTGATCAGTTCGTCGACATCTTCATACTTTTTGATGAGAGGAAAATAGCCGAACTGGTAGGTCCTGTTTTTGAACAGACCGATCGAATTATAATCTCCTGCCGCATAGGCACTGACACATAACAAAGGAGATCTTTTATCCAGACCATGACGGAAATTATACTTGATAAAACGTAAAACCTTTCCGATCGGATTGTCAGTCTTGAACAGCCTCTCGCTGTAATAGATCGTCGGTTTCTTTTTTCTCATCCTTTCCCGGATGTGGCTCTGGTAAACATAGGAACCGGTGATGACGATATCCGCATCCAGAACGATTTGTCTGGCCTTTTCCTTATCTTCGTAAGCCTTGAAAACAAAGTCCTGGTCATTGAGATCGGCGAATCCCAGTTTCTTGTAGTTCTCCTCCAGTCTCTCGCTGGCAACAAAACAAAAGTCCCTGAAGTATTCCTTCAG
>JAEEGL014072581.1_pt1 | contig 17050 bp, 21 predicted proteins | sample 9134231 | NCBI WGS metagenome assembly JAEEGL01 (sample SAMN16246548, study PRJNA631951) | gut metagenome | biome: gut microbiome; feature: rumen; material: fiber-attached | host: Bos | place: Iran: Karaj | collected 2018-10
TATGTTTAAACGTTTAAGGGGGATTCAATGATGAAGACATTGGTTGTGTACTTTTCTCTGGAAGGGAATACCGAGTATGTTGCAGAAATGATCAAAGAAAAGACCGGAGCGGATCTGCTGCGCCTTGTTCCGAAGAAGGCATATCATGACAAAGGGTTTGCAAAGTTCTTCTGGGGCGGAAAGAGTGCGGTAATGGCAGAGTCGCCGGAACTGGAACCGCATGATGTAACCTTGGAAAACTATGACCGGATCGTTTTTGGATTCCCTGTGTGGGCATCGAACTTTACGCCTCCGCTTCGTACATTTATTGAGGAGAATAAGGAGAAGCTTGGCGGAAAGAAGATCGCCTCATTTGCCTGCCAAAGTGGAGCCGGCGCAGAAAAGGCATTTGCGAAACTTGCAAAATGCATTGGCATCGAGTCCATTGAGAAGACTGCGGTCTTTCTTGACCCAAAGGAAAAAGCGAGCGAGGAAAAGAACGAACAGATCCTGGAGTTCTGCAAGATTCTGGAATAAGAGAAGGATGAAAGGACGTAAAGAAAAAAGAAGCGATCATAAATCTGTATGACAGCCAGCTTTCCAGGGAAATGTAAACTGGCGTGTTACATTTTGAACGAGAGAGTTTCTTGAATACGAGGAGGCCGTTTCATAGTATTGAGTCATCAAATGAAGTTTGAAAGGAGAAACGATCATGAGCGAACTTGGTAAAAAGATTGCGAAAAAAAGAAAAGACCTCGGTATGACTCAAACGGATTTTGCGGACCGGTTGGGAGTGACCAGACAGACTGTGAGCCGCTGGGAAGCGGGAAGTGTAATGCCTGACATTGATAAGATAGGAGATATCGCATCCATTTTATCTGTCAGTTGTGATTTCCTCTTAAAGGATGATGTAACGGAGGAGAATGCCGAGCCTGTGTCCGGTATCAGCAGACTCCTGCAGCAGGCTGTCGGTCGAAAAGTTGGATTGACCTTCTTTGACGGTGAAGCGGACGGTGACTTGTATGGGGTTGATTGCACGGTTACGGAGTTCCAGGGGAATTGGATGAAGGTCACGGCTGATACCCGGAAGGGTACGATCGAGAAGCTTCTTCCCGTGTCATCAATCCGTTCGTTTGAATTAAAGGAGGAAGCATAATGGAATATTTAGCATTCGCCTTTGGAATATTCGGCTTCATGGCATTCCTTCAATCAAGTGAGCTAAAACGCAGGATAGACAAGCTGGAGAATGCTTTGGCAGCGTTGAGGGGCACTTCTTATCACGAGATCAGAAAGGATCTGATCAGAGCAGCAAAGTCTTATATCGGACAAAGCGTTCAGCTTAATTTTAAAGAGGATCGTATGGATGCTGATGTCGTATCCTATGGTAATACAAAGCACGGCACCAACACGATCGTTGATGTGGATGATGAGTGGATGCTTGTTCATATCACTTCGCCAAAGGGCAATAAAGATAAGCTGATCAGACTTGAGTCCATACAGGCGATCAGCCCGAAGCAGACTGTCTAGAAGGAGAACAAATGGAAATCTGGGATTTATATGATCGGGACGGAAAGAGAACAGGAAAGACCTGGGAGCGGACCTTCGGAGGACACAAAAAGATCCCTGATGGTTACTTCCATATGGTTGTGGACATTCTTGTTCAACACGTGGACGGTACGTATCTTCTGACAAAAAGGGATATGAGCAAAGATGTTTATCCCGGATACTGGGAGGCCGGTGCAGGCGGATCTGCGATCGCGGGAGAAGAACCCATCGAAGCTGCAAAGCGGGAACTCTTTGAGGAAACCGGACTGACTCCAAAGAGCATGGAACTTGTGAGCCATGTCTTTCGAGAGACCAGCCACAGCATGTTTTACTCATACTTTGCGATCGTGGATGCGGATAAGGATTCTGTTGTCCTCCAGGAAGGCGAGACCGTTGACTATAAGTGGGTCGATGCCAAAGGGTTTATTGAATACGTGGATTCCGATACAGCGATCAAATCGCATAATGACAGATATAAAGAGCTGATCGAAAAAATAAGGGCTGATGTGGAGGGAAAATGATCCTTTTTATTGATGCGTGTGTTAGAGAAAAATCGAGAACAAGAGTATTAGCGGAAACTCTTCTTGGTAAGCTTTCGGATGAAGTAACCCGTGTCCGTCTGGAAGAAGTCCCGTTTGACCTGACGGACCAAAGGTATCTGGAAAAGAGAGATGCGCTTATTGCCAAGGGCGCTTTTGATGATGACATGTTTTCCCTGGCAAGACAGTTTGCACAGGCTGACACGATTGTGATCGCCGCGCCTTATTGGGATCTGTCCTTCCCTGCTACGTTGAAGCAGTATATTGAAGCCATTAACGTGCTTGGAATTACTTTTTTGTACACGCCGGAAGGATATCCCAAAGGGCTGTGCAAAGCAGACAAACTTTATTATGTCACGACAGCAGGAGGAAGTTATCTTCCGGAGGAATTCGGATTTGGGTATATCAAAGCGCTTGCACAGAATTTCTACGGGATCAAAGAAGTGGAGATGATCAAGGCAACCGGCCTGGATGTTAAGGGAGCAGATGTAGAAGCCATCATGGGCGAGGCGACCGGGAAGATCGATACGATGATTGGATAAAGAAACGATATGAAGATTAGGAAAACAGCTGAGAAAGACCTCGCAAGAGTCATGGAAATTTACGCCCATGCCCGCAGATTTATGGCCGAACACGGCAATCCCGATCAGTGGGGAAAAAGGAACTGGCCCCCGGAGGAACTGATCAGGACGGACATTGAAAAAGGCTGTAGTTACGTTTGCGAGAACGAACAGGGAGATGTGGTCGGAACCTTCTTCTTTAACCAGGGAGTAGACATTGAACCGACCTATCAGACCATTGATGATGGGGCGTGGATTGGAGACAACCGGTATGGCGTGATTCACAGGATCGCGTCAGACGGCTCTGAGAAAGGGATCGGTTCCTTCTGCATCGGATGGGCATTGAAACAATGCGGGCATTTAAGGATCGACACACATGAGGCCAACACGGTAATGCAGGGAATGCTGAAGAAACTTGGATTTACGCATTGCGGTACGATCTACGTTTACGAGGATAATGACCCCAGGCTTGCTTTTGAGAAAATGTAACTATGAATCAGGGGGGAAAATGATACAGGATATTTACCCGAGCAGATTAAGAAATGAATTCTTTCCTTATGAGATCAGGGATACGGACCGCTTGCTGGTGTTTGACACCGACGGGAAAATACTTGTCGGCGAAAAAGAAGGCGAGGCTGTTTTTTTAACAGGGAAAGACCGTGGAGAAGGCGATGTGGTATACCTGTTTTCGCTTGATGAAACTCGCTTCTTTTTGAAACTGGGTGATCAACAGATCCTAAGAGAAGGGTTTCATCATTATTCCATTCGCGATGTGCGTGACAGATTTCCGCAAAAGGACGTGTTTGTGATCTTTACGGGATACCATTTATGGAAATGGTATGAAGATAATAAATTCTGCGGAAAATGCGGACAACGGTTGCGTATGGATGATCGTGAAAGAGCTTTAAAATGCCCTGAATGCAATAATACCGTATATCCGAGAATTAATCCGGCGGTTATAGTGGGGGTCATAAAGGGAGACTGCCTTTTGCTCACAAAATACCGGAGCGGCTATGCGCATAATGCACTGGTTGCCGGTTTTGCGGAGATCGGAGAGACCCTTGAGGAAACGGTTGCCAGAGAAGTGATGGAGGAAACAGGAGTAAGCGTTAAAAAAATCCGATATTACAAATCCCAGCCGTGGGGAATGGCGCAGGATCTTCTTGTTGGCTTTTTCTGTGAGGCAGATGGTGAGGAAGAAATTCACATGGACGCAAACGAGTTGAAATACGCTGCCTGGGTGAAAAGAGAGGACATAGAACTTCAGCCCAACAATCTAAGCCTTACGAATGAGATGATGAAGATCTTTAAAGAAAGACTCATCTGAAAAGAGGAGAGTATGATCATAAAGAACGAGATCCCGATCCTGGAGTATGACGACAGTTCCAAGGAAGTTATTGCACCGGACCATGACTGGACAGCAGAAAAGCTGCCGGATAAATGCCTTTTTGCATTTCTGGGGGATGTGGTGCACGAGTATGCGAAAGAACATCAGGCGACGATCGCGGAGACGCTGATCACTGTCTCGCATGACATCAAAGTCTATGTGCTCCATGAAGAAAAAGAAGATATCTGCCTTGTGCAGTCGCCCATCGGAGCAGCAGCCGCAACCCAGGTTTTGGATACACTGGTAAACTGCGGATGTAAGAAAGTGATCGCTGTCGGCTCCTGTGGCGTCCTGGCAGATCTTCCCGAGAATGCATTCATTGTCCCGACTAAGGCGCTTCGGGCAGAAGGCACATCCTACCATTACCTGCCGGCTTCGAGATATATCGAACTGGATGAGGAACCCATTGCAGTGATCGAGCAGACATTCCGGAAACATGACCTTCCGTTTGTAACGTGCACCACATGGACTACGGACGGCTTCTTCAGGGAAACCGGAGACATGGTCAAATACCGCCTGGAAGAAGGCTGCTCCGTGGTGGAGATGGAATGTGCCGCCCTTGCGGCCTGCAGCAGAAAACGGGGAGCAGCCTTCGGACAGTTTCTCTTTACGGCGGACTCCCTGGCCAATGTCCATGAATATGATGCCAGAGATTTTGGAACGGGCTCCCACGAGAAAGCCCTGCTCCTGGGACTGGATATTTTAAGAGCATATGGATCTTGAATTATTCCTCACCAAGTACCTGATTTCCCCGCTCGAAATAAGAGTGGGGATGATTCATATGATCCTCTGCTCTGGCATCAAGACCCGCTAGAGCAAGATCATAGTACATACGGCCACGCAGAACGGAGTCGTGGCCAAACCGCTTTCTTAGCACATCTACGGCGATATCCGCCTTCAACTGCTTTTCCCTTTTCACCGGATCCGTGAAAAGATCCAACTGATAACAATATTCGTCCGGCTGCAGATCAGACACCCGCACGCCTACACTGCGGATCGGATTTTCCCACCGGTAGTTTTTCTCAAACAGCTGCAGGGCGTACCTTGCGATCTCATCGGAAATATTGGTGGGAACGGGGATATTCTGCTGCCTGGTAAAAGAGGATAATCCGCTATCCCGAATGGAAATCCCCACATTCCTTCCCACGAAATGGTTCTCACGAAGCCTGCCGGCAACGCTCTCGGACAGCAGATAGACCACCATTTTCACGTCGTCATCGTTGACAAGATCCCGGGGCGTGGTGGTACTGTTTCCGATGCTCTTAATGGGAGAGATGCTGTTCTCGAGGGATACGGGTGTTTCATCGAACCCGTTGGCAAAGGCCCACAGGACAAGACCCATCTTCCCCAGCTTACTCACAAGAAGATCGGGATCTGCGGCAGCAATCCCGCCGATGGTTTTGATGCCGTACTGCGCAAGTTTTCGATTGGTGGCAGAGCCTACGTACAAAAGATCGGAAGCAGGAGCACGCCACAGGAGCTGCCGGTAATTTTCCCGAGTGATCTCCGTGATGGCATCCGGCTTTTTGTAATCCGAACCGAACTTGGCGAAGATCTTGTTCCAGCTGATCCCGATGGAGACGGTGATCCCCAGCTCCTTTTTGATGCGGCGGCTGATCTCGTTGGCAATCCGCAGAGGATCCCCGATGGCATTCACACTGGCGGTAACATCCAGCCAGGACTCATCGATTCCGAAAGGTTCCCGGAGATCCGTATACTCAGAGTAGATCTCCTGAGCCAGTTTGGAAAAGCGAAGATACAGGTTCATCCTCGGTGGAACAAAGATCACTTCGGGACAAGCCTGCCGCGCCTGCCACAGAGCCATCCCTGTCTTGACGCCACGGCGCTTTGCCGGATAATTCGCCGTCAGCACGATGCCATGCCGCGCCTCCGGATCACCTCCTACAGCCAGGGGCTTATTCCCAAACTCCGGATGATGCAGCATCTCCACGGAGGCATAAAAACAGTTCATATCGCTATGTAAGATCGCACGATCCATCTTCAGGCTTTCTTAGCCTCCACGAACCATCTGTAATTCTCTTCATAAAACAACCGCATCTCTTTCCCACGGATCATGCAAACGTAAAGAATGCCCGTGCCGCCGGCTTTCCGACTTGCGCAGCGCTCCCGTTTCTTGATCCGGTCGATATCGTAGCGGGTGCCGTCCTCCCAGATCAGGTAACGGGGGAGAAGCTCCCCTTCATCGGTAAATTCCGCACCCACATCCACATAAACTTTATATCCGGTCCTGATGGACATATGTCAGTCCTCCGTAGCAATCTAATGACAAAACACATCCGGCAGGAGGGATCTGTCATCGATATAGTAATCACAAGTGATCTTCCGGGAATTGTTGCCGTACATCTCAACGATCTCGGGAAGATTGTCGTTCACGGCATCAAAGGTAAGCTCCTGATCCGCACACCAGGAAAGCGCGTTCTCCAGGGCATCGCCCGCCCGGCAGGTCCACAGGATCAGCTTGTTCCCCTCGTGCTTCCAGCGCTTTAACCGCTCGATCAGAGGCGCATTGGGTTCGCCCAGAGCGGGCCAGTTGCTAAAACATAAGGTCCCGTCAAAATCCACGGCAATGATCTGATATCCAAGTTCCATGTCAGCCCTCCTCTCGAATTTCAGGCGCAAGTCTGCATCCAAGCGCAAACTCAAGTCCCAATTCACACGAACAAATCGAACAGATGTTTGAATCCAATCATAGAACAAACGTTCTGCAAAATCAACCGCTAGATGTTGTCTTTTTACTATGAGGGGATACAATGGATATGCAGGAAGGATCATGAAAGCGGGGGACAAAAATGCAAAATAAAGAACTGCTACAAGAGATCGAACTTCGATAAAAGAGGAGGACACCCTATGGATCTGAAAAAAATATACTTCGACATGGATGGGGTGCTGGCAAACTTCGACGGAGGCATCCGCGAACTGTGCGGCAGAGAACCCCTGGACCAAAATCAAAACCGCAGCCCCGAAGAAGACAACAAGCTCTGGGAGAGTGTAAAGAAAGTCGAGCGGTTCTACGACAAATTAAAACCCATGCCCGGCGCGGAAGAACTGTTCCGCAAGGTTCATGAAGCGCACGGGGACAAATGCGAGATCCTTACGGGCATTCCGAAACCAAGACGCGGCATTTTGACAGCAGGCGAGGACAAGATCAATTGGGTTCGCCGCATCCTCTCAAAAGACGTAAAAGTCAACATCGTCTACCGGGAAGAGAAACCGAACTACTGCACAGGAAAAGACTGCATTCTCATCGATGACTACAAAAAGAACATCCGGGAATGGGAAGAAATGGGCGGCACCGGCATTCTCTTCACAACGGCCGAAGAAGTAACCTCCCGCCTGAAAGAACTGGGAGTTCTGTAAAAAAGGAGCCTGCGGCAGCAGGCCCCTTTTTTGATGCAAGCAATCATTTGACAATCCCCGGAGCCTATGTTACCCTAATGGCTAATCAGATTAGCCATACAGCTAAAATAATTAGCAAAAGACGGGAGGAAGCATGTCCAGAAAACAGGAAATCATTGAAGTGTGTGTTGAAATGGTCGATCAGGATGGGTTCCTGAACCTTTCCATAAAAACGATCGCTGACCGGCTGGGCATAAAGCCGCCGTCTTTGTACAAGCATTTTCGGGGCGGCCTGGATGAGATCAAAGAAGCGATCATGGTATATGGCTGGGAAAACATCGACATCAGGATCGCTAAATCAGCAGTGGGAAAGAGCCGGGAAGAAGGATTAAAAGCAATGTGTTATGCGCTGCGCGACTTCGCGCATGAACATCCCGGAGTTTTCGAGGCGATATGCTGGCACAACTCCTATACCTCGGAACTAAACCATGAAATCACAAAAGGGGTTATCTCATCCCTGTATTCCATTCTGGACTCCCTGGCGTTTGATGAAAACCGGAAAATGCATGTGCTGCGAAGCCTGCGAGGTTTTGTGGAAGGATTTTCGATGCTGGAATTACATGGAAGTTTTGGAGACAAGATCTCACTGGATGAGAGCTTTGCGTATGGCGTTAATGCGCTCATTTCAGGGATCATGAGAGGACAAAAACATGTGGATTGATGAAAAGAAAAAAGCGCCGATCGCGGATTTTCTTGGATGGCTTTTGTTTATCAGCGTATTTGCGCAGATCATTATGCTTATTCTCGAGCCAACGTCGGTCGGCTATGCGGAGACGGGAAAACTGACGCCTGCGTATATTCTCTATGCGGCCATAGGGATCCTCTTTACAACTCCGGCCCCGGCCATTTCCCTTTTTATCGTGCTCAGGAAAGAGGAGCATATTACGGTAAAAGAATTCCTGAGGCGCTTTTTCCATACACCCGATAAGGTGAAGACGATCCTGATCACAGGTGCGTTCTGCATTGCCGCCCTGATATTTGCTTATTTTTGCGGTGAACGTAACGGCTCGCCTTTATACATGATGCCGGTTGGGTTTATTATCATGCTGCCTTTCGTTGGATTTGCGGAGGAGACCGGCTGGCGGGGCTTCCTGCAGCCCATGCTGGAGAAAAGATTTCCCTTCCCGGTTGCAACAACGATCGTTGCCGTGATCTGGTGCGTATGGCATTACCCGATCTGGCTGCAGCCGACCTCCAACCACTATGGTGACAGCATGATAGGGTTTGCCATAACCATATTTGTATGGGCGTTTGTGGCCGCTGCCATTTATAAATCCACAAAGAGCGTCTTTGCATGCGCCGCTTATCACTCTTTTATCAATTCCATCGGCGCAATTTACGACTGGAATAAATTGTTTGACGCATACCCGAAATCAAATGCGGCGTACCTGTACTTTGGAGTCATTTTTGCGGCGGCACTGATCATCTGGTATAGAGCTGATCTGCATCAAAAGACAGATTAAGATATATTACGTTACATTACGGGAGCCTGCGGCAGCAGGCTTCTTTTTAATTCCAATTCCTCCTGTGCAAAAAATACAACTTGGATAGAGCTGGATCAGCAGGAGAGAGGGGGAGCAGGATGCTCCCCTCGACTTATATACAAGCAGAGGAGTCCGAAATCTGCTATCATAATCACATATTGAACTATTTGAATACGGGGACTCGGAGACAGTACCCGTTCGGAAATCGAGTACGCGAAGGCACATGGGAAAGAAGTGTGGTATCTGGAGGAGTAACAGGAATATGGAACTTTTGAATGGTAGACCGGAGAATATGGAGGGGCGCCTTCCGCGTGAAGTGCGCACCTACGACCTTTTGGATTCTCTTGGGATCAAATATCAAAGAACGGACCACGAGCGGACGGACACCATGGAAGCCTGCAACGCGGTGGATGAGATCCTGGGTGTTGTGATCTGCAAGAATTTATTTTTGTGCAATCGTCAGAAGACGGCGTTTTATCTTTTGATGATGCCGGGTGATAAGAAGTTCAAAACAAAGGAGCTGTCGGCGCAGATCAATTCCGCAAGACTTTCTTTTGCGGAGCCGGAGGATATGCTGAAATACCTGGATATCGAGCCGGGGTCCGTGAGCATCATGGGGCTGATGAATGATAAGGGGCACGCGGTGCAGCTTTTGATTGATGAGGATGTGCTGAAGGATGAGTATCTCGGATGCCATCCCTGCGTGAACACATCCAGCCTGAAGATGCGGGTCGATGATGTGATCACGAAGTTTCTTCCCGCCGTGGGGCATGATTATAAGACGGTGCATCTTGTGGGGGAGGATTGAGGACTAAAGAGTTTGCGACTCTGATCATCAGGGAAATCCTTCGGGAAAAGGATACTTTACTGACAAATGTCAGGGTGACGGCAGAAGGAAAGAAAAAGAAGAAGGGGAATTTGAAATGAAAAAAGGACTACTTGGTTTGGTTTGTATTGTATTTGCTGCAGGGCTTGCAGGATGCGGAGCCGGGGAGCAGGAAATTCAGGATGTTACGGTAACGGTGGAAAGCATTGAGATGGAAGCCGGGACGCAGGCATCGGAAGCCGGGGAAAAGCCGGATGGAGAGTCCGGGGAGACCGGCCAAAGCGGCGAGGTTTTTGTCCTTGGAGTTCCGGAGGTTAAGGATGGAGTTACCGTGCCGGCTATCGATGCGGTGGAGGTACGGTTTGACTGGGCGCCGGTGGAAGGCGCCGACGGGTATGAGGTAGCGGCATCGAGCAAGTACTATGAGGATGCTGATTATTCCGAGTACGAAAGGGTCGAGACTTCTGAAACGAAGTATACTGCGGGAGCGCAGGATTATTATGATTTTTCTATTCGGGTGAGAGCATTCGCCGGGGCTGCCGGCAGCAGGACCTATGGGGAATGGAGCTCGCCGGCCATTGGGCATGCGTATGATCCCCGTGATCTGAGAGATCGGGATTCGGAAAAGACGGCGGGCCTTGATCCGCTGTACCGGGAACTGGTCGATGCGGTCGCGCATGCAAACGGCGACAACATGGATCCGGAGGAGCATTATGATCTGGATGTTTCCTCCATCTTTTTTATGCCGCCTTATGACGAGATCCGGGGATATCTGACCATGGATCTTGACGGAGACGGGACAGAGGAGCTTCTTCTTGGCGTGAATGCCGCAGATGGCTCCGGCCCGGAGGAGAACGGCTGGGACAGCGTGATCTATGATGTCTTTACGATTCAGGGCGGTAAGCTGGTCCACGTTTTTGATGGATGGGAGCGAAAACGGTATTACCTTTGCGACAATGGACTGATCGCCAACGAAGGATCCAGCGGGGCATCTTACAGCACTTGGGCGTATTATCTGTACAGCGGCGGGAAACTGAATATCGTGGAGACGGTGTACACGGATTGGAGCGAGGTCGATATGCAGGGGCACTGGTATTTGTCCAACAGAGAGCCGTATGAAGATGAGACAAATGAGATCACGGAAGCGGATGCAGAGGCGGTCATCGCCAAGTACACGTACCGGAAGCTGAATTTCACGGCGTTTGAGTAAGAAGATTTTAGGGAACTTTTGACTACCTAGTGAACTCCGAAAGTTCCCTAAAAATAGGTTGCGTTTTAGGGAACTTTTTACTACTATAATATTATCGAAAGTTCCCTAAAGGAGATTCTCTGGATGGATAGTAATTTTAATGTGATCCAACAGCTGTTGCAGGAACGAGCGGACTATCAGGCCCGTTTAAATTTGATTCCCTACGATGGCTCGCCTGAAGTGAAAGAAAACAGCAGTGGGAAATACCTGTATATCCGCAAGCGGGTGAACGGAAGATTGACATCCACATATGTTGATCTATACTCGGATGATCTGTATCAGTTATTGCTTCGTAGCACAAAAGAGGCCAGAGAACTTAAGAAACTGATCAGGAGGGTTGATAAAGAACTTGCTGTAAATGGATATAGCCACAGTGAATTATCGCCTCGTGTTATTTCGAATCTTGATTTTGCGCGGGCAAATATGAAATCCAACATATATGATCAGGCCGTATTGGAAGGTGTAGCCACAACGTTTCCACAGACGGCAGAGATCATTGAAAATGGTACTGTTAATGGTGTGACCGCTGATGACGTACAGAAGATCCTCAATTTGAAACACGCGTGGGAATTCATTCTTGATCCGGATGTTATTCAGGCTGACAGCAATTACTATTTGTTATGCCATATAGCAAAACTGGTGAACGAGGGTTTTTTTCATGATGGCGGAAGAATAAGAGGCGTACCGGTAGCAATCGGTGGAACAAAATATGTGCCGCAATTGCCAATCGAATCTCAGGTGATCGAAAGAATAAATGAGATCCTGCATAGCGATAACGACCCTGTGGATATTGCTGTTGAGCTGTGTATGTATTGCATGAGAACACAGATCTTTGTGGATGGAAACAAACGGGCTTCCGTTATATTTGCGAATCACTATATGATAAGCCGGGGCTTGGGATTGATTGTCATTCCCAAGGAGCATGTTCCTGAGTTTAAAAAGAAGCTTGTAGCCTTTTATGAGAGTGCAGATATCAGTGAAGTCAGGGAATTTCTGAAAAAGAACTGCTGGAAAAAGATGGAGTGATATGGTGGTGAAGGGGGGACAAAGCTTTGAAGATCAAGTGTGAATACTGCGGCAGCATGATGGAGGATACGCTGGAGAAGTGTCCGAATTGTGGAGCCGTGAACACAAACGTAAAACGGATGACGGATACGACGCCTCAGACCATCGAGGAACTGCAGGGGTGGTATGAGGCAAGGAACCTTCCGCCCTACGAGACGACTCGCTTCTTTCTCGGGATCGATCATCAGGGGCCGAAAGCCATCGGTATTTATAAGAAGGAGGGGGAATATATTGTTTATAAAAACAAGGCGGATGGAACAAGAGCCATCCGCTACCAGGGGACCGATGAAGCCTATGCGGTAAATGAAGTTTACCTGAAGTTAAAGGCGACGATCCTGGACCAGAAGGCGCAGAACGCGGTGCGGAGAAACGACTATGCGCCGGCAAGGACTGCTTCGGTTTCGCAGGAAAAGGCAGCGAGGCGGAGTAGTTACAGCCCGGACTACGGCTATACGCCGCTCAGAGACAGCAAGGGGAAAAAGATCCTGCTGGGAATCTTTATTTTCCTGGGGCTGGGGATCTTCGCATACCTGGAAGCCAAAGCCTTTTATGTGGTGGGAGTTTTTATCCTTCTGGCACTTGCGTACTTCGGGATCTCCAAGCTGATCTCCGGCGTTTTCCATGTGAAATCCGACTGGCTCTTTACCGGAAAACGGGATCTGATGCGGTTTGGGAAGCAGTCGATCCTGTTGTACGGACTGACTCTTGCCATCGGCATGTACGGAGTGGGGGTATACGATACGCCCAAGTATTACAGTCCTGCGTCCGGGGAGAGCATATTTGTTTCCTACCATGATGACTGGTATGAGTATCGTCCGGAGTACGATGATTATTTCTCCATAGACGAGGAAGCACTTCCTGTAGAGATTCAGGAGAGGCCGGCGGATTACGAGTTTGACTGGTCCGATTCCGAGTGGAACACGTCGTTCACGGAATTCCGGGATTCCCAGACGTATCAGAACACGTACGAGGATGACTATGACTACGGCTCCGGCTCAAGTTACAGGTCGGATTCCAATTATGATTATGATCACGACTACGACTGGGATGCCGGAAACGACAACTGGGATAACGATAACTTCGACTGGGATAGTGATTGGTAACAGGTAACTGCTGAATACAATGTTGACAGATACCCCACCTGGGTATATATTGGTTGCAACCGATATACCCCGGCGGGGTATTTTGATGGAGGAAAGAAATGTCTGAGAACGCAAATGAGATGGAAGAAATAAAGGGCACATGTCCGCACTGCTCCGGGAAGCATAAAGAAAGAGAAGACAAGGAAAAGAAGGACCTGATGAACCGTTTAAAAAGGATCGAAGGTCAGGTGCGGGGCGTGGAAGGAATGCTGGAAAACGATGCCTATTGCACGGACATTCTGATGCAGGTATCCGCGATCACCTGTGCCCTCAACAGCTTCAATAAGGTGCTGCTGGCACAGCATATGAGAACCTGCGTAGCCGACAACATCCGGGAAGGCAACGATGAGGTGATCGACGAACTGGTTGTCACCCTGCAGAAATTGATGAAATAAATGGACTAGGAACTCCGTCCCCCTGGTCCAAAATGAGGTATCAAGATGGAACAATATAATGTGACCGGAATGAGCTGTGCTGCATGCCAGGCCAGAGTGGAGAAGGCAGTGAATGCCATAGACGGCGTGGACAGCTGCGCAGTCAGTCTTCTGACTAACTCCATGGGTGTGGAGGGGAGCGCATCTCCGGAAGAGATCATCAAGGCTGTGGAAGCGGCCGGATACGGAGCGAGCCTGAAAAAAGGAGCGGATCCAAAAGAGAATACCGAAGAGGCGTTAAAGGATCATGAGACGCCAAAACTTGCAAAGAGACTTGCCTGGTCTGTAGGATTTCTGTTGATCCTCATGTATCTGACCATGGGGCACAACATGCTCGGGTTGCCGGTTCCGGGTTTCCTTACCCATAACCATCTGGGCCTTGCCCTTACGCAGATGCTTCTTGCGATCGTTGTGATGTACATCAACAGGGCGTTTTTTATCTCCGGTTTCCGGACTCTTTTTCATGGAAGCCCCAATATGGATACACTGGTCGCCCTTGGCTCATCGGTGTCCTATGGCTGGTCTTTGTACGTTGTTTACAAGATGACCGTCATGATTACACAGGGGGTACCGAATGTGGACCTCATGGAGATGTATCACGGTCAGCTGTATTTTGAGTCCGCAGCAATGATCCCCGCCCTCATCACCGTGGGAAAGACGCTGGAATCCCTGTCCAAGGGGAGAACCACGGACGCCTTGAAGAATCTGATGAAGATGGCACCAAAGACCGCAACGTTGGAGCGGGATGGGAAAGAATTTGTGGTGGATATCAGCGAGGTGAAACCGGGGGATGTTTTCGTGGTAAAACCCGGAGAAGCAATTCCTGTGGATGGGACTGTTTTAGAGGGAGATACCGCCGTCGATGAGTCGGCGCTTACAGGAGAGTCCATCCCCGTGGATAAAACCGCAGGTGACAACGTAAGTGCGGCGACCATCAATCAATCCGGTTTCTTTAAGGCGAAAGCCACCCGGGTCGGAGAAGATACGACCTTTTCCCGGATCATACTGATGGTCAGCGATGCTGCCGCGACCAAGGCGCCGATCGCCAGGATCGCAGACCGGGTTTCCGGCGTATTTGTACCGGCAGTGATCGCAATTGCGACGATTGTTTTTATCATATGGATGTTTCAGGGGGCTGGAGTCGTGTTTGCCCTGGAGCGGGCGATCAGCGTTCTTGTGATCAGCTGTCCTTGCGCACTGGGGCTTGCCACACCTGTTGCGATCATGGTTGGTAACGGCATGGGTGCCAAAAACGGGATCCTGTTTAAAACCAGCGAAGCGCTGGAGTCTGCCGGAAAAGTACAGATTGTTGTTCTTGATAAGACCGGGACGATCACGGCAGGAAAGCCTGAGGTTACGGATGTGATCCCTGCGGAGGGCGTAACAGACGCGGAACTTGTTACGACCGCATATCTTCTGGAAGTAAAAAGTGAGCATCCTCTTGCACGGGCGGTTGTCAATTCGGTGGAAAATCCGCCTTGCCCGGCACACCCTGTCACGAACTGGAAGGCACTGCCCGGAAACGGCATAGCCGCAGAACAAAACGGACAGGCTCTGCATGCGGGTTCCGGTACATTTATCCGAACGGTCTGCCGGATCGACCCTGCGATGGAGGAGAGGGAACAACGTCTTTCCGAGGAAGGCAAGACACCGCTGTTTTTTGCAAGAGACGGGAAACTCCTTGGGGTTATTGCAGTCGCGGATGTGATCAAAGAGGATTCCCCGCAGGCTGTGAAAGAACTCCGGAATATGGGGATCGAGGTTGTTATGCTCACGGGCGATAACGAAAGAACGGCCCGGGCGATCGGAAAGCAGGCGGGAGTGGATGAAGTCATCGCCGGCGTCCTTCCGGAGGGCAAAGAAGAGGCAATCAGAAACCTTCAGAAATACGGAGTGGTTGCCATGGTTGGCGACGGTATCAACGATTCCCCCGCACTTACCCGTGCGGACATCGGAATCGCCATCGGAGCCGGCGCGGATGTGGCAGTGGATTCTGCCGATGTTGTCCTGATGAATTCCAAACTGTCGGACGTTTCGGCTGCTGTGAGACTCAGCCGCGGGACCCTCAGAAACATTTACGAGAATCTGTTCTGGGCTTTTGCCTACAACATCATTCTCATTCCCCTGGCAGCAGGGTTGTACCGGGGCATCTATATGAATCCCATGTGGGGAGCAGCCGCCATGTCCCTGTCCAGTTTCACGGTCTGCATGAATGCGCTTAGGCTGAACCTGTTCAAGGCGCATGATGCATCCCGGGATCATAAGTTGAGAAAATCCGTATCCTTAAGCGGATTATCTGATATGCATGTTAACAATGAAAAAACGGAGGAAAAGAAAATGACAAAGACACTGAAGGTAGAAGGAATGATGTGTGAGCACTGTGAGGCCCGCGTTAAGAAAGCCCTTGAGGCTGTTGCAGGCGTTGAAAGCGCTGTGGCGGACCACAATGCAAATACCGCAGTCGTAACACTGAGTGAAGATGTTGCGGACGATGTTTTGAGAAAAGCCGTAGAAGATCAGGACTACAAGGTGCTGGGAGTGGAATAAATGACCCTTCTTGAAAAATACGCGCAACTGGTAGAATATATAAAGTCTATGGGCAGTGTTGCCGTGGCTTTTTCCAGCGGGGTGGATTCCACGTTTTTATTGCATGCCGCAAAAGAGGCGCTGGGAGACCGGGTGATCGCCATCACGGCCACGTCCCTGTCGTTTCCGCAGAGAGAATTAAAGGAAGCGACGGAGTATTGCAGGGAGCAGGGGGTCCGGCATTTTGTTGTGGAAACCGAGGAAATGAAGATCGAAGGATTTGCCCAAAATCCCAAGAACAGATGCTACCTGTGCAAGCGCGAGATCTTTACGAAGATCCGTGAGGTTGCTGCAGGGCAGGGGATGAAAGAGGTTCTGGAGGGGTCCAATCTGGATGACAACGGGGATTACAGGCCTGGAATGATCGCCATTGCAGAACTTGATATCAAGAGCCCGCTCCGGCACATCGGATTTACCAAACAGGAGATCCGGGACTTATCTGCCCATTTTGGACTTCCCACCTGGAAGAAGCAGTCTTTTGCATGCCTTGCAACGAGGATCCCTTATGGGGATGAGATCACGGAGAAAAAGCTCCGGATGGTGGATCAGGCGGAACAGTTCCTGCTGGATCTTGGATTTCATCAGCTGCGGGTCCGGGTTCATGATACGATCGCACGGATCGAGCTGGAGCCTTCGGAGTTCGGGCGGTTTATGGAAGAAGATATCCGAACACGGGTATATGAGGAGTTCAAAAAGATCGGGTTTGACTATGCAGCCCTGGATCTTCGGGGATACCGTACAGGGAGCATGAACGAGACCCTTTCTGTGGAAGAATTAAAGCTTGGAAAGGCAGATGCTCCAGGTAGATAGAACGAAACAGGTAAGGAGTTTTATGAA
>JAEEGL016607230.1_pt1 | contig 17050 bp, 28 predicted proteins | sample 9134231 | NCBI WGS metagenome assembly JAEEGL01 (sample SAMN16246548, study PRJNA631951) | gut metagenome | biome: gut microbiome; feature: rumen; material: fiber-attached | host: Bos | place: Iran: Karaj | collected 2018-10
AGTATATGTGGTCAAAGTGTTTTTTCCAGTCCATTATTTTTTTTTTACTGTCTTTACCGGTTTTCCGTGCGTGTTGTCCCAATAGAAATAATCCGAATTGCAGGTCTTCTTGTCCAGCGCCTTGAAACACTTCGCCTTGGTCTTCCAGAGAGCGTAGTTGAACGATAGTTGGTCACGGTGGGAGAATTCACGTATCTCTGCGGCCCATGCTTCCATTACCTTCTTGCAATCCTCGTCGTTGTGCCATCTTACCATGATGTTGCTCTGGACCAGGCCGTACCTTTCAGGAAATCCCTCCTCCTTGTATTTCTTCATCTGCTTGTCCGGTAGGTCTGTGGTATCCTTCTTAATCTTCTTCACCACCTCGCACTCCTTATAAATGCAGGACCTTACTGGGTGTGTAGGAATGAATATGCTGTATCCTGAATAGATGAAGGTCTTCAGGAATTCGCGCAGGTCCTTCTTTATCTTTATGGAACCGTCAACCCAGATACTTATGTCATAATCCGGAAGATATTTGTGCGGGAGAACCTTGACCATTCTCTGCTGCTTCACCTTCGTAAGTCCTTCCAATCCTTCCGGCATAGGTCTGATTTCCCACCCGTTAGGCTCCAGCGAGGGATTGTCAGTAAAACATATATAGTCAAACCCAGGAGTCTTCACAGGGGCAACCAACTTCTCATATCCTCCTGTGATGCATGTATATACGACGGTCCTTCCAGATATCTCGGGTTTCTTCTCCGTCTTTTCAATCGTTACGTTTTCCTTTGCCATGGTCTCTGGTTTCAATTTATAAAATGCCGGTAACTCTACGTCAGCCCCGTACCTCTTCTTCACTCCCAATGATTTTCTCAACATCCTCACATCTATTATAAATATTATCGAAATCGCTCCTCACCTTCTTCTCGGCCATCTCATACTGTACTCCCCAACCCATTCTCCTGTTCTCATTCGACAGCCTCTTCCTATACACTCCGCTGCGTTTCAGTACATATTCAACTCCCAGGTTCTTATGGTGGAAGAGAAATATCCTGTCCCCTGAATACCACCTTACGTTTCCCAGCGGCCTACAATTATGCGCCCCAGGTTCGTACCGCATTTCCTTTATCTCATTGGGGTTGAAAATCGTGACCTTGCAGAACATCTTATCGGCTATGGCTTTCCCGCATATCTCGTGGCATAACTTCCCTTCCTCATATTCCGGGAAATCCTTTGAATAGACATTGTATCCCCTTGGCTTGCAGATGGTTTCCCCACGTTCCTTCATTCCCTGGAGTTCCTTCCTGAGGTCCGGTGCGTACATGAATTCATCAAAGTCCGTGACGATTACAAAGTCAGCCTTTCCCCTGGATGCCTTCCATGCGTGGTTCTTCACTCTCATATTAACCTTGTCATTGAACCCGGAACCGTCACCGAAATGGATTACCTCAACGCCCGGTATTCCCTGCAGATATTCTATGGAACCGTCAGTCGAACCGTTGTCCAGTACGAATACCTTGTCCGCAACGGTCTTCCAGTAATCCACGGCAAACGGAATCAACGCCATCTCATTATAACAAAGGGTGTAGAGATGAACCTCAAGCGGTTTCCCTTCCCTGGATTTGTCTTCTAGTTTCTCGTATTTTGACATTTCTGGATATAGTTTTTCAAACGTTTCATTCACCTGCTCCTTGAATACCTTGAAGTTGGTGACACCCGCATCGTTCAGGCATAGGAGTTTCCTTTTCTTCGTCTCCAGTTCCTTGCATACGGATGATACTGAGCGGCCGGTGAAGTGGATATACCTGTTGGTCGTCTCCTCGTTCCTTTCAAAGTTATCCGTGAGGCGTTCGTAGAAGGAGAAGAGGTACTGGTTGTAGTTGCTGTCTTTCCTGAACTTCGTTACCTGCTTCTCTATGCTCTCACCCACTGTGTTCCACACCTTTTCATAGGAGGATACGGTCATGGGGTTCATGCTGTGCGGGGGAACACATTTTTTACCGTTTACAGGTTTTCCACTCGCCTTCTGGGCCAACTGGAATGAATTGGAAAGTTGTAGTTCGTACTGGCTCTTCACATTGTACTTCGTCCTCTCCACCTTGTAGTTCAGCACCGGCTTTCCGTCAATGAAGAAATCCGTTTCCTTACATGGCGACTCAGCGAAGGTATCATCATTGGCATATATGAAGTGCTCCGCCAGACCAGGAATGAAGCCAAGGAACATCTCAATGGCAGTTGAACTGAATACTGGCAGGAACTTCTCGGGGATGATGTCCTTATGATACACCACATGAACCTCGTCAGTATTTACCCAACCCGGAACCTGCGACGGACCTGATACTACGAGATGGACCGTCCTGATGAATGGAAGGTTCTTCTCCACGGCGCGCAAGTTATAACGGAGGTTGTCCCAGGAACGATAACGCTCTGATTTCTCCGCGTTTATCTTCTTTCCCGTGGCATCCTCGTACTCCTTCTGCCAGATTGGGTCGGAGCCGTCAACATACGTTATTACATAATCTATCGGCACCAATCCTCGTCAAGTGTTTTATGTATCTTGATTTCTTTCTCTTCCTCCCCGGTCGTCTTGCTTTCCTTGACCGCATTAGGCTCATACCCGGTAGTAGTTGTACAATAAGGAGAGTTCTTCCACCATTCACCGTCGCCTACCTTGTAATCCTTGAAAATCGGTTCCCCGTACCAAGGCGCCTGCTCAGGTCTCCACGTCCAGTCTGCCGGATTCTTCCACGGGCACTTGGGGCAAGATGGTTCATTAATCCCAAATGGATGGGGGTTGTACGGAATTGTATTTGGCTCTGTAATTGTTGGCTCACCATTTTTTTCCGAATCAACGTTAACAATGTACTCCAGTCTCTCGATGATGGCCTCCAATTCAGATTTCTCCTCGTTTGTGATAAACCATCCAATGTTACCTAATTTTTCCATATGTTTTCTTTTCTGCAAATATACAAAAAAACCAGGTAATAGTAAAGAAAAAAGGGTCGCCTTAAGCAAGCAACCCTTTAACAATCGCGGAGATAACACGCCCATCCGCAACGCCTTTCATCCTCTGTGTAGCAAGACCCATGACCTTTCCCATATCCTTCATGGAAGCAGCCCCGGTCTCGGCAATGATGGACCTGACATTCTCCTTTATTTCATCCTCCGTCAACTGCTTCGGGACAAACTCCTCAAGTACCTCCCTCTCGGAATTCTCCTTCTCCGCAAGTTCAGCACGTCCGGCCTCAACATAGATATCGGCGGCCTCCTTACGCTGCTTTACAAGTTTCTGGATGATGGTAACTACGTCAGCGTCAGTGAGTTCGTGGTGTGCCCCATTTGACTTCTCGTTCAGGATGGCAGCCTTTACAGACCTCAACGCACTGAGCCTGACCTCGTTCTTCGCCTTCATAGCGGCGGCAATCTCATTTTGAATCTTCTCTTCCAACATAATCAACTACTTTAATGGTGTCAGCCGGTGTAATAACTTCCTCCAAAGCCGTGACCCTGGAATCAACCGAAGCAATATCCTTTTCAAGACCCCAAACGGCGAGTCCAAGTGCAATCGCAACAACGACCATTGCGGTACTATACACTGCGACAATCCATGAACTGATGGCCGCCAATTTCTCACGTCTTTCTCCTTCGGTACTGGCTTCTATAGCCCGGCCAGCGTTCTGCGAAATCTTGTGGGCACAGAAAGACATAAATGCACCCAAAACAAAACATAAAATGTAAATCCAAATCATAGTTCAAAATATTTATATCCCCTTGTTCTTGCCAGTTCCTTATCCCTGGTGAAAATCGTATTTGATGAATAGTGGATGTATGTCATGGGGACGATACTTCCACCGGTGGTTTTCAACCTTGCGATGGTACTTCCCCCATAGTTCTTCCAGAGGTATTTACAGATATCTTCAAACGTAATTCTTTCCATCATCCTACGTTAATAAGTTTCTCAATATATTCTCTTCCTTCTCCCTTGAAAATAGGGATGTTATGGTCAACCACCCAATGTCCTTCCTCGTCCCTGATGTAGCACATTCCTCTCTGCTGTTCGATGGGGAGGTTGTTCCACAGAATACCGGTCTTTTCCTTGACCATCGTAATGATATCCTCAGTGCTCTTCTTGTGAAGTTCCTTGTGGGAGAAATGTGCCTGCCCGAGTGCTTGGATAGAGTTTCGGATAGCGTCATTTTGCCTAAAAAGCACACAATTTGTGACTTCCTCTTTCGGTACGTTGAAAGCCCGGCAGTCAAACGTCGCTCCCATATTCGCGGCCTTCTCGTGCGCATATCCACCATAACCACTTGCTAAAGAGGAAAACATTCTATTGAACTCAAGGGTGGCCATTGAAGCGGCGACCGATACCATCTTCTGGATATTGTTGTCAAACCAAGAGCTGGTATTAAGTTCCCGATAGTCAACAAGAACCAGCGTAATCTCATCGCTTTGCGTATAGCCGAGGACGCACCCCTGGATATTCTCACAAAGATACCACATTGTCCTTTCCATAGCATTGGCAAAAATCTTGTCGTACGGCTTGACAAAACCCTTTGTGAAGGTGTGGAATGCCCTACCATCTAGCCTGAGGATAACTGGCATTCTGCTGATGAGGTGATTTCTCGTGATGTTCTCGTAACCCTTCATGCGGTCGCCGAGACTTGTTTTATCTGTTGCCATATCTTTTACTTTAATTCGTGACCATCCCACCTTGACGCACGGTAGGTTTTAACCCTTTTCCAATCAAAGGATGAGACCTTGATAGGAAGTGAACCGGAATAAACGATGTGTCTTTCAAATGACTCGTACCCTGGCTGTCTTCCTAAAACCATAAGTGTCTGTCCATCATATGAGTAGATTGGTGTGTAGGAAGTGGGCATATCCATCTTGATGCTCTCAACCCTTTCAATCTTCGAGTCACCACCGTCAATGGTATACTCAATGCTGATGACATACTCGCTCCGCATATAAGGGTTGCAGGCCACGAGCCCAAACAAAATACCGACTAGTAAAATAATCTTTTTCATTGTTTAATTATTTTTTGATTATGGTACAAAGATAGTGAAGAATTTTGAAAGAGATTGGTTCCCGGCGCTTAATCCAGACCAATCTCCTTCGCCTTCTTCTTAACGAACTCCTTGGCAGCCTCGAAATCATTAGGGATTACACCGTCCAGAATTGCTTCCTTCACGGCATCTTTCAATACAGCGACAGTCTTACAAGGACCGATGCCAAAGGTCTCCATGATGTAGTAGCCGGAGATAGGATTCTTCCAGTTACGGAGTGCATCCTTCTCCTCAACTTCCTGGATGTGTTTCTCAATGACCAGCAGGTTCTCATAAATCTTGTTGCGTTTATGCTCATACCTGGTGGTTACGTCACACTTCGCAAGGATGAGGAGGGAGTCAAGGTCTTCACCGGCATCAAATATCAACCTTCTGATTGCGCTGTCGGTAACCCCTTCTTCTGCAAGCGTGGTAGGTCTCATGTGCATGTCAACCATCTTCTTGACGAACTCCATCCTGGAATCAAGCGGAAGGTGCAGGCGACGGAAAATCTTCTCAACCATCTTCGCACCGGCCGCAGCATGTCCGTAGAACGTCCAACCCTCCTTCGCATCGTACCTCTTAGTGGGGACCTTGCCGATGTCGTGGAGAAGTGCAGCCCAACGCAGGTACAGGTCATCACTCTCCTTCGCAACATTGTCAAGAACCGTCATTGTATGGCTGAAGATGTCCTTATGTCCCTTATCATCAGGCATTCTAAGAGCATCAATCTCCGGGAGGATGTACTCAAGCAAGCCAGTTGCGTACAAGATAGCAAAACCAATAGAAGGCTTTCTTGTCATGAGGATTTTGTTCAATTCCTCAGTAATACGCTCCCCGGATAAGGTTTTGATTTCATCCTTGCAGGTAACAATCGCAGAAATTGTTGCGTCATCAATGTAAAACGACTTGTCTGGCGTGGACAACTTGGACTCAAATCTGACAGCCCTCAATATTCTCAACGGGTCGTCAAGGAACGTCTGAACCGGGTCAATAGGAGTACGGATAATACCTTTCTCCAGGTCACCGATACCATCAAACGGGTCAACCAATTCTCCGAAGTGTCCATCGTTAAGGTCGAATGCCATAGCGTTAATGGTAAAATCCCTTCTCAACTGGTCATCGTGCAGGGTTCCGTTCTCGCAAAAAGGCTTCCTGGAACCTCTCTCGTAATGTTCCTTCCTGGCTCCAACGAACTCAACCTTCTGGTCTCCGAAGTGAACCATAGCAGTGCCAAAGTTCTCATACACAGTGAGTTCCCCATTAACAACCTCCGCAAACTTCTGGGCGAACTTGATACCACTACCCTCAACCACAATGTCAATGTCGTCGTTAGGAATGCCGAGGAAGTAGTCACGAACGAAACCACCAATAACGAATGCTCTCATCCCCGTATCCTTGGCAACCCAACTGATAAACTCAAACACCGGGTTGGTCAGTGCGTCTGTATATTTCTTCTTGTCCATAATCATTTGTATTTAAAATGGTAAACCGTCCTCCGTAGTGTAACGACCCGGACATCCCTCGGCATCCATTAGTGAAAATATATGTGGGTTCTTTCTACCAAATTCAAGTTCCTCCATGTGGTATTGTTTCCGACTGTCAATATCAAAAACATATCCTGGCAGGTCTGAGCGGAGAACACGTATAATCTCTCCCGTAAGCCGTACCTTTGCCGTTGTCGCTAAAAAATCGTATTGCATATCATTTCTTTTTCTCTGTCCAACTATAAAGCGGAACAAACTCAGCCTCTCCGGTCTCGTTGTTCGTAATTCTCAAATAGATGCCGCGATAAACCGTATTTTCAAGTTTTTCCTTCGCCTTGAGTTCCTTCTCTGTCATATTATTCATCTATTTCTCCTGTTAAATCAAACATCCTATCCCTTTGTGCCGAAGTAGGTCTTGGATATCTTTCCCAGCCACCCCAGTCACGTCCATAGCACCATTGGTTCGTGGCCGTGCTATATCTAATCCAGCCCCTTCTCATCAGGGTTTCTTCAAACGACCCGCAGAAGCCTCTCTCGTCCCAGGTATCTATTCCAAGTGGACCTTCCCTCAATGGAGTCGTCTTGTTCTCCATAGGGAATTCGTCCTTGAGTTGTTCCTGGGCGAAGTCATTGTGTGCGAAAGGTTCTACATAATATACGTTCCCATAAGGGTCAAGCCAACAATCTCTCATCTTTTTTCTGCAAATATACAAAAACACCAGGAACTTTCCCTATTCCTGGCGCTTAATATCTTTTTCATTATCCTTTGAAATGGCATTTATTTCCAGTTCAGGGATTTGTGATGGTATGTCCGCTTTCACTTTGTACCACTTGTCATCTACGCCCGTAATCTCGTAACTATTCCCGTGGTAGATAATCCTGTCACCGGCCTTGAATTTATCACCTCCTAAAATTATCAGTTTCACCTTGTCTCTGGGTTTATACCTGCCTGGAATCTTTATCTCTGCGGACCAAACATCGCTTCCTTCATATATGGGGACTATGACATCACATTCCAGCGCTTCCTTCATAATCTGCTCCTTCTGCCACTCTGCCCCTGCGATGAAAATATTCTTGACAATTTCCGGGTTCAAAAAGTTTTTATTTTGGGTATTGGCGAACTTTGTTGCTGCTTCGTCCGAACTCTTGTCGGGTTCTTCCTCTACTTTAGCCTCACAAGCAATCGTACAATCTCCACACTTCTGCTTGCTGGGTGTTCCTCCGTCATCAACGCACAAAGGTTCTTCTTCCAGGGTATCAAGGAACCAAAGAATATCGTCATAGGCATCTAATTCGCCACGCATCCGGTCGCTTGGTTCAGGCATTCTGAGTTCCTTTATTGTGGTCGTAACGGCGCCTTTCAACCGTTCAATCTCCTTGCGTATCTTTTCTATCTTGTCCATATCAATCAATGTATCCTCCATACATTTTAGTTCCGGTAATTTCAAAGTAGAGTTGTTCAAATTGAGATTGTGCATCTTTCCCAATTTCAGACAAATTCGCACGGACTACTTTAGCGAGCTGTTCTGCTCCCCACTTTGCTCCGGCTATGAAACCATCTCTTGCGGGCTGTACCATTCCTGGGCTTTCGTTGGAGTAGTTATATCCGTACTGTCTAGCAGCTTCCTCCGTGCAGTCATCCTCATTTCCGGCGTTCTTGATACCACAAGCGGCCGCATATAAAATCCGGTCTATTGGCTCAGGTTTGTTCGCCTCGTTATAAATCCTGCTATTTAGAGAAAGCTCGTCCCATTCTCTTAATTTATCCTCATCAAGGTAGTCCATATTCATTTACTGTTTTTACCAAGTTCGTAGAAGTGACGGGCGACAAGCAAATAACCATCACCTGGTGAGTTAAGGTAGTCATCAGAGTTAAGAAATGATTTCAGTTCCGTTTCAAAATCCACCTCCTCATCTGGCTGTTCCATGACATCAGTATCAAGGCGAACGGCAAATGTGTCAACTCCCGGCAATCCAACAATGCAATACTCTTTATTAACTTCGCCTTTCTTAACATAAACATCAGTTAAAAACTCATTGTCAATAAAGAGAAACTTTTGTCCTATTTTCAAATCTTTCAGTTTCATAATTTACATCAATTTCCAAAGGTGTTCGTGGAGTGATTGAAGAGCGTCCTTATGTCCTTCGGTATTGTTAAACCTTAGCACAAAATCAAGTGCGTTCATCTGCTCCTCGCTGGGTTTCCATTGACGGCCTTTTTCACTCTGTATTCCGTCTTTTACTCCGCGTTCATACTCAAGGTTGCCAAACTTTGTAGCGTCTTTTATAGATACTGTATGAGGCTGTGGACGGAGGGATTGAATTTTTTCTGCGAGGTAAGCAAGTCTATCCGCTTCCTCCGCATCATCGGCTCTGTTTTCATTGTTAATCAAAATGGAGGCAACCTCGTTTATTATATCCTTATCCTCCTCACTCCACACTTCGGGTTTTACACTCTCAACACCTTCACGAAATCCCAACTCTCTTCCGGTCTTGAATCCTTCTTCAAACTTTACGGAATCGGGAACACACTCTTCCAGCGGTTGCTCATTTTCATTTCTAAAATAAGCGAGTGCCAGTTGTAATCCTTCTGCTTTTCCTCCATAATATTGATAGAAGTTTTCTTTTGTGTCTTTATAATGTTCGCTAAGGTTTTTACAATCCATAATGGCTCTCTTGATTTTTTGCAAGGTTGAATCTGGGATACACACTGCTGGATTCTGCTCTTCCTGCTTTCTAACAACAAAAGGATAGCAATCTATGTTGCCATCAAAATAATATGGATAGTCATGTTTGCGGTCTTCAAGCGGTATTTCGTTCCAAGATACCTCCTTATGGTTGCAATAAAACCCAACCTCTGACCTCTTATCGGCAATGTATTTTCCAAGTTCAGATAATTCTTTCTGCTTTTCGAGGTAGGCAATAGCCTCTTCTCTCGTTGGTTCAGGAAGTCTAAACTTTAATTCGCCAACGGTTTCCGACACTTTCAACGCATCAATGAGTGCCTTCCTTATACTCTCACCCTCACTCTCTCGGAGTTCTGGGATAAGAGTTTGAATTGCTTTCATATCTTCATCATCCAAAGCCCACTTATCAAAACGGGCTTTAATTCTTTCTATTGCTTCTTCTCTTGTCATATCTAAATCAAATTTTCAAGACAATATTTAATTCCTTCTTCCACTGCCTCCGTTCTTGTGGCATATTCTTGCTTGCTCACGTCATAGTCCCTGTACCCAACAATATGTTCAGTGGGATTGTTGTTATCATCATAAGACACCCCTTTCACCACACATCTCTCCGGCTTCCCGTTTTCTCCAAGTCGGTATATCTTATAGACCCAGCTGGTATCAGTACACTCATAGATATAATCAGGAATTACCAGGATGTGATGTATTTCTTCAAGCCAGTTCATTGCCATTTGAAGGGTTGGACGCATTATATCGTTACTAACTGCCCTATAGCCGTATAAATCATCTCCATCAAACGTGAAACACGCATAGGTGAATTCTTTAAACCCTTTTTCTTTCAAGAGTTTAGCGGTCTCAAAACTTACATAATCTTCGGTAATCATGTCACTTGCAGTTTTTCGATTTGTTTCTCCATCCTATTAACGGCCTCGATGATTTCGTTGATTTTATCTATCATCTCAAATTCGGTCGGAACGTCATCGCCAGGATACTGCCACGGATTGTCAAGTTTCTTAATCATGCCTTTGTAAGTCTGTCTATGGTTTTATTCGTTTTCTCGACCCACTCCTGATGCCTTTTCTTGTGCTCCTGGTAGAGTGACATCTTTTCTTTCACGTGGAAGTAGTTGTCGAGTTCTTTCTTCGTCTTCACCTTTTCCTTAAGCCTCTCATATTTCTGTACCTCGCTGTCCCAACCAAGGTTAAAAAATACATATGACCAATAGATATCTTTATCTGGGTCTTCATACGGAGAGAAGCGCGGGTTGTCATACAGTAAAATGCGACGCCACTTGTCCGGGACCTTGAAAAACAGGAACCTTCCGGGCTCTTTAAACCTCCATTCAAGGACGAAGGTGTGGTTAACGTAGTACTTCAGACGGATTTCAACCTCGTCGTTATCGTTATAAATCTTCTTCATATCAGTCCATTATTTCACAAAAAACTCCATAACTATACCACAGGGTCTCCGTAAGGTCTTCTGCGGTCTTGCAACAATACTGCTCGAGATATTTGTTGAGATGTTCCGGGTAGATACGCATGACTCCGTTGTCCAGGTCAATCATATCACACCGGCCAACAATTCTGTCCTTTGCCGTTGTATCGGTCTTTACCATCTCTTTGAAAGCATCGAGACTCATTGTCTTTTTCTGTCCCATATCACTTTATTTTTTGCTGTACAATATCACTTTGTTTTTTGCAAAGATAACGAAAAATGCCTAAATTTCCTTAATCTTGGCGCTTTTCGAACTTTTCCAACTCCTTTATGAAACTGATTGGTACTTGTTGGGTTCCACTCGTCTGTTGGGCTCCATTAGTCTTCTTGAGTACAAACTTTCCGTCCTTGTCAAGTTTATGGCGTATGCTGTATGAATTTCCTTCTTGCACAACCTCTGTCTCATAGGGGCCTTCCGGGTAATGGAACGTAATTGGCTCTTCACTGTGTTCCTCGAGCTGATGAACCGGGATTTCAAATTCATCCACTTCCTTCTGCAGGGTTTTTACCGGCTCATCCACATCATAGGGAATGAACTCAACGCCCTCACCGAAAGCATGCACACCACCATCTGGAGCCCTTACAATCCACGAACCGACAGGAACAAGGTAATACCCGTTGTCCTTGTATATTTTTAAGGTCTTGTCATCGCTTATGTTCCAGTGATTAAGAAACCTTATTATGGATGGGGTTTCTTTTCCCTCCCATAACACGAACCTATCCATAATGAACATCTTCTCCAACGCCTGTGCAATCTTGTCTCCAGTGAATAAACTCTTTTCCATATATCTATCTTTTTCGCAAATATACAAAAAAGTTTGTTCTTTGTGATATTTATAGTAAAACGTTTTATATTATGCTAACGGTTAAGCAGTATTCTAAAAGATTTATGTTGTGGACCGCCATCATTACCTTTGTCATCATCGGTATCATCGGCCTCTGCTTCGGCACAGTCGTTGAGGCTACGTTGTTCGCTGAGGTTGCCAAGTGGGTTGTAATGGGTCTTGGTGTATCGGCTATCACAACGACATTCGCTTACGTTCTCGCCCCGGTGTTCTATCATCACGGCTACGAAAAGAAACAACTTGAAAAAGAAGCGAAGAAATGAGATTCAGAGTATACCCGTCCAGGATAAAGCTTTATGATTCGGCAGAGGTTTCCAAGAAAGACTTCGACAAGGAACTTCTGACGGTAAAGAAGCAGTATCCCGAGCACGTTATCTGGAAAAGAACAATGCGGTCACTGAAGAGAGAATGGGCGGCGCACAATCTCCTTTATAATATGGGGATTGCGAAGGACAGGACCAAGGATGTAGATTTGGATTATCCTCAAAAATGGTACATCAAGGTTGCTTACTTCTTTGTTGGTTCATTTGCCCTCCTGGTGATTCGGTAAATCAAGAAGTTAAAAGAATGTGGCTGCGGAAACAACTCCGTGGCTTTTCTTTTGTTTGATATTTATTGTAAAATGAGAGATTATGGCTGATAGGAAATACAGGTTCTATTTGAAAAGGGATGATACCAACCAGAACATAGGGGACGAAGATATACTTGTTGGAAACCGCGCAAATGTTGGAAAATACACGAGCGGACTTACCAGGGGCTCCCAGTATTCCTATGTAGAATTTACGTGGAATGAACTCCTGAGAGCCGTAGATGCAACCCCAGACCCTACCATATCACTCTCCGCCTCCACGACAACAGTACCGAAGTCAGGAGGAACGGTAACGGTTACAATTACAGTCAACAATGGAGTGTATGACAGGTACGAGATAATGCCGGCCGCACAGGTAATCGTAACGAATCCAAATCCAAGCACGGCAATACTTACGATAACGATTGGAGAGGACACAAGGGGAGAAGACATTGACTATGATGTTGTTGGTTATGGCCGCAGTGAAGACGGTACGAAGACATGCAGCAACTCGGTTTCATTTACGCAATACTGGACCTGGGCTCTGGCTGATGTTGATTATGTTGTATTTACGTATAACTGGGGTGGTAACGATGGAAGAGACCTTGACTCCGTAACATTCATTGACGGGCTAGCAACATCAAGTACTGGCGACTACAGCTATACGTTTGAACGTGGTGTCGGATGGGGTAATGGAAGTGGTGCGCCTGGAACGGATGGGGAAATGTACATAGGGGAAACCGCAGACCTTGGAAACGCATTGCTTCGATTCGCGGGTGACAATCAACAAAATGGTAACGAATACACACTCATCAACTTCAATAAACTCAACGAAACTATTACTGAAGGCGTTAGTGAAGGGAAGATAGACCGAAATTCAAAGGTTATAGTATATTTGATGGGTTCTTGGTACGGAGAAAGGTATAATGGCAATGCTTCCGTCTCATTTACGGCTTACAAGGGCGGTAGTGTTTCCAGGGTTAAATGGGAAGGTGATACTGCATATAGATACGTCATTAACAACTACGAGGAGATAAAGGGAAGCCACACTGAAACAGGTTTGAACGCATTTGCCAAAGAGAAACCAATTTCAAATCACTTGTTTGCATTAAAAGCATATTCAAGCCTTGCCGCTTTCGTTTATGATTATATGCACAATAAGTTTAGTCTTGTGGTTGGAGATGAGTTGCGTGCCCTTGATAGTGGTAAAAGATTTTCCGGTGGATTACAGTCAGTTATAACAGGAAACACGAAGGTCTATTTGAACGGGACCCTGGTATATGATGAAAACTTCAGCCCTTCTCCGACGATAGAGATACAATCCCCAGATACATCACAGACAAGGAATTATCAGGTCGTATTTGGTTCATCTCTCATATCTACAAGTGGAACTTCACAATCAAGCACTGAAACAACGTCACCGCTTCTCCTAGACCCAGACAGTATCAAGACCGTTTCAAGTGGAAGTGCTGATTATGATGGGGAAATAATATTATCGAATAGGAGCCAGACAGGGGTAACCGTAACATTCCCGGCCGGTCATGTTTATAGCGGGGCCAGGCAATGGGGGTATCCAGTATCCTATACCATACAACCAAATGATGAGTTTTTAGGATTTTTCAAAGAAAGCAACTATCTTTCATTTGATTTAAAAGAAAAGTTTTAACTATTTATATTAAAATACGTAGTACTATGAAATTTATTGAAAAGATTAAGGAACTCTGGGCTAAAATCGTGGCCTGGGTAAAGGGTGCAAGTAATGCTGTTGACAACTTCATCCTTAAGTACGCTCCTATTGCTGTTACTGTCGTCAACGTCATCAAGGAGTTCAATGAATCAAGCACAATGGACGTCGTGGAAGAAATCCTCAATACCGTGGGTTCAAAGTATGGCGCAAAGTACATTCCACTTGTAAGGGCATGGCTTGAGAAGAACCTCCCTATCGTAATCGACTCCCTCAACCTTGCTGGTAACGTGGCGGCCGGTGCAACCATCAGTGAGAAGATTGCTGCAGCCCGTGAAGGTATTGCAAAGCTTCCTGTTGAGATTAAGGCTTCCATCTGGACCTCCATCGCTACAATGCTTGCCGATTCACTTGCCGACAACAAACTCTCCATCTCCGAGGCATTCGCTATCATCGCTTATGTCTATGAAAATGGCTTGAATAAGTAATCTGGGCTTGTACTATGAAAAAGAAAACCGCTGAGGATTAACTCCAGCGGTTTTTTAGTTTTTCGCCCACAAAGTAGTATCGCTTATCAAAATCGTTGTCTTCCGGATACAGTTCGATGGATTCGTTGATAAACCCGTCAAGTTCGTCTCCCCACCAATCGTGAAAGTCGTATAGAAGTGACCTCACACGGTTATCGTCACACCCGAACACATCGACCATAGTGCCGTCAAAATGCCAAAAATCAAGGTCTCCGTGCTCTTTCAGATAGTTCTTCACACGGTCCAGGTCGTTATCCCATATTGACAGGAGATGCCGAACTTTCTGGTAAGTTTGTCTGAAGAAAAAATTATCGTGTATTGCTATTTTCCCCTCCAGACAAAAATTCATAACATCCTGGGTTTTCTTCACCATTTCAGGGTCACGGTCGTATATGTCGTCAAGTTCTTCCTGGGAGATGCCAAACATTGCCTTCAATATTTCACATACATCAGCATAGTTGTCCCTCTTATTATAGACCTTGTTAAACTTTGCCGTTAGTTCATCAGACACATCCACCGCCTCTTCAAACGCCTTGTCCTGCCCCGGATACCCTAAATGGCATTCACATAACTTGAGCGTATCTACATCGGGCAGGTCCAGGTCAAAGCACCATAAACCGTTCTCTTTCCTGGTCATAAAGTAGAACCCAGGGTTGTCTTTCTTGTAGTATATCCTCATATCAGTAATTTTTAAAATCTTCTTTCTTGACGTATCCCCCGTTCCTGGTAACAAACCTGTAGAACTCGATAGTGGGCATCCAGTGGGCATTCCAGGCGACATAAGCCCTGTCCTTATCAACTATCACCGTCACCCTGTCATCGCCCGTAAAACCGCCTTTCTCGCCTATATATTGCTGGATATCGGACTCAATCTTCTCTCCCAGCAACTTTTCCACCTCTTCGTCCTGGTTTATATCATCGAGGCGGCTTTCAATGTCCTTTGCTAAATCCTTTGACTTGAATAAATCCAATATGCTTTTCATACCGCAAATATACAAAAAAAATCGGAGAACTTTCATCCCCCGATTTAAAACATGTAAAGGAACATCGCACCGACAGCGTTCTCCTTCTGCTTGATGTCCCGCCTGTATTGTATCGCAAATCCCATATCCTGCTTGAAGAACATTCCTCCCTGACCTATGAGAGAACTTCCCGTATCAAGACCGACCCCAAGGTAAGGCAGGAACTTTCTCGTTGTCCTAATAGTCGTCTCTGTCTGCTTCTGGACCGGCACGAACGTATAGTCAAACCTCTGCCACCTGTTATATTGCACACTGGCGTCAAACGTGAACTTCCCAAGCGTATCAGCATCGAACAACGTCTCTGCATACCTTCTCTCCGTAGCCCAGTCACGAATCACCGCAGCGGAATCAGCCGGAGTGACGTATATGCTGTCCCTTACCTTCTCCGGGAACAACTCCGCATACTTCCCACTTTCAATCAACGCCAGGAGCACATTTACGCTGTCTACCGGCCTATTCACATAATACGGGACTGGAACCTTTATACTATCCCTTACAGGAGGCAGTTCCACATATTTCACCTTCTCCTTTATGATAACGTCCGGCTCACGCTGTTTTCCGACATAGAAACCGAAACAGAACATACCGGCCAACATAACGGTTATCACACCGAATTTCCACCAATTTATCTTTCCCATTTCAATTTTATTTTATAATAAATACAATCTATTAGAAAATACCCTGATAACAGATATTTATTAGAAAAATACCTATTATTATGATGAAGCATTTTTTACGCCGATATAGCGGAAATACGCAGTTCGAGGCGGATTATAATGGAGCAAATTATGAGGAACCCTGGGTAAGCGTTACTGATGGTGATGCGAGTGGTAGGGTCAATTATAATAAGACGGAAAGGGAGAAGATGCGTGGAACGCCACTCACATTCAAGATAACCAGTGGTGGTGACATCAAATGGACGGCGAATAGTTCCAGTTCAACAAAGGAAATACAATACTCAAAAAACGGTGGTGAATGGACATCAGTTACAAGCGCAACCAGCGGAACACCGATTTCGGTGGCGGCCGGCGAAACCGTTAAATTCAAAAGCAGTGTTTTTCCTGTGGGCAATTCATTCAGCGGTACAACCGCTGGGTTTGAACTCGAGGGAAATGTTATGTCGCTCGGCGGTGGCAGCAGCTTTGCAAACCTAACAGAAATAGCACAGGCTTCCGCGTTTACCGGACTATTCCAGTCTTGCACAGGACTTACGGATGCCAGTTGGTTGGTGCTTCCCGCTACCACTTTGGCTGCCAGGTGTTATAACCAAATGTTCAAAGGTTGCACAGGTCTCACCACAGCACCTGAACTTCCTGCCACAACTTTGGTTGGATACTGCTATTTCCAAATGTTCTATGGTTGTACATCCATCACTACAGCTCCGGAACTCCCAGCAACTGCTTTGGCTAATGGTTGTTATTACGCTATGTTCTATGGTTGTACAAGTCTTACCACGGCACCAACTATTCTTCCAGCTACTACTTTGGCTGAGAGTTGTTATCAAGGTATGTTCCAAGATTGTACAAGCCTTACCACCGCCCCTAAACTTCCTGCTACAACGTTGGCTCAGACTTGTTATTACAGTATGTTCCGTGACTGTACCGGTTTGGCAACCGCCCCTGAACTTCCTGCTACAACGTTGGCTCAGAGTTGTTATTTCGATATGTTCCGTGGTTGTACCAGTTTGGCAACCGCCCCTGAACTTCCTG
>JAEEGL012366787.1_pt1 | contig 17049 bp, 16 predicted proteins | sample 9134231 | NCBI WGS metagenome assembly JAEEGL01 (sample SAMN16246548, study PRJNA631951) | gut metagenome | biome: gut microbiome; feature: rumen; material: fiber-attached | host: Bos | place: Iran: Karaj | collected 2018-10
GTGATAAATTCCGACAGTAATGTCTCGCCATCCTTGACAGCCGGTTTGTAGTTTTTCACAACAGGATTTGGTGTGCCGGGAGTTACGATGTCAAGGTTATAGATTTTTGCGGCGGGATTCTCGGACTTGATGAGATTTGTCAGGTGCGTGCCGATGAAGCCTGTGCCGCCGGTGATGATGAAGTTCATAGTGATACGATGTCTTTATATATTTTCTCTAATTCTGAAATTCTATTATTGATATAGAACTTCTCCATAAAAATTTCTTTGGATGCAGTTTCCATACTGATGCGCTTTTCGTCGTCTTCCAATAATTCGCAAATAGCATCCGACATTTTGTCTGCGTCCAATGGCAGTAAATAACCGTTCTTTTGGTCTTCTACGCAATCATTGTTGCCAATGACATCGCTTGAAACAACTGCTTTACCCATTGCCATTGCCTCTAAAACAGCAATTGGAAGCCCTTCGTATAGTGATGTTGTAAAATATAGCAACGAATGTTTCAGATAACCAAGGACTTCATTGCGGCATACCCATTCAATTAGCTTGATGTTTTTGTCTAATCCATATTTTGAAATCAATTGTTTCATTTCGTCCAACATAGGCGAATAGAAACCTACCCCCAATAAGTAAAATATCACATCAGGATATTTTTCATTTACCTTACGCATTGTTTCCACCATCAAAAGCGGATTCTTCTGGTAGCAGGGACGTCCAATAGAAATGACAAAACGTTGATTTCTAACTTCTTCGGTTGGTTCTATGATGTCAGCATCATTGATTTTGGGTATTGCATTATTCCATACAAACGCTTTTTTAGGGCTATATTTGATTCGGTTCACACCCAATTCCAATTCCGAGCCAGAGCACGCAACTAGAAAAGATTTTAACCTTGTAACCTTCTCAAATAGAATAAAAATTGATTGTTTAATCTTTGAGTTGGCAGACAAAAATGAAAATGCGTGAGCTGTATATACGACTTTTGTCCTTGTAAAAAAAGCAGCAATCCTTCCAATGACACCGCCTTTCGCGGAATGACAATGAATCAAATCAGGCTTTTCGTTTTTTATGATTTTTACGGTTTGTCTAATGGCTTTGAAATCTTTAAACGGGTTCAACGCCCTATACATTGAAATTTCGTAAGTCTTTATTTCTTTGCCATTTCGTAGGTATGGATCGCTCTTGTCGTCCGCACCTTTGACAATAATAAACTCAAAATCATCACATGCCAACGCGACGGTATTTCGCACATAGGTGTCAATACCACTTTTAAGATTTCCAATATGGAGGATTTTCATCAAAATATATATATTATTATTTATGTTTCCAAAACTAAATCAACTATTTGCATTGCACTTTTTTCCCATGAAAATCTTTTAATATTCTTAAATCCTTGTTCAATTGTGTTCTTTCTTAAAACATCATCGAAGTATACGGATCTCATACATTTAGTAATATCATTGACATCGAAAGGATCGCAGAATATAGCACTCTTTTCTAAAATTTCAGGCAACGAACTGCAGTTAGATGCAATAACAGGACAGCCACAAGCTTGAGCTTCAATTGCAGGAATACCAAATCCTTCGTAAAGAGAAGGAAACACAAATGCAATAGCATTGCTATAATATTTTACAAGATCATCATCACTAACCCTACCAAGAAATTTTATGCGTTTATTCCTTTTATATAAATCCAAATCAATGGAATTAAAAGAATCAGATGCGTAATCCCCGATAATATACAGATTGCATTCTTCAATATTTAACCTTTCAAATGCAGTAAGAATTGCTGCAAAATTTTTATTTTCTTTTACAGATGAAACTGCCAAAAAATAATTGTTGCGTTTTAATTTATTATCAGGAATTGACGTAAAATTATTTCCTACTGCATTGTAAATAACAGCAAACTTTTGTGCATCTAAATTGTAAAATGATGATATTTCTTCACGAGAAAAATTACTAACGGTAATTATTTTATTTGCTTTACGGCAAAGTAAAGGTATCAAAAAATGATAAAATATACGAAACGATGTAGCAAATGTTTTGGGATACCTTTCAAATGTAATATCATGAACTGTTATAATGTTATTATTATAGCAATAAGGTGCAATACTACATAAATTCAATAACATTGGAGCACCATATCTTTTCAAATAACGAGGCAATTCAAATTGTTCCCAAATATATCCCTTGTGTTTGCCGATAAGCTGAACTTCAAGCTGTTTTGCAATCTCTTTTTGTAAAATATTATGCGGAGCAACGAAAACAACCTGATCTTTCAACTTTTCTTTCAAACGAAGCGATATTTCAATCGCAAAACGCTGGACACCAGTGATTTTCTGCGACAAAAACCTTGCATTTACAAAAAGCATAACTTGTAGAATAAATATTATAACAACTTTAACTTTCTATATTTATAACGTTTTATACCCATTAAAGCGAGAAATGCCTTAATCTTTAATTTTATAGAAACAACAACAGCCTGTTTCCCTTTAAACCTTGGCACAGGAATTAAATCCGACCATGGACTCATTTTTACGTATTTCCAAAACACATCAGAATATGGATGAAACCCTTCCGTATTCCAAGGTTTGTATTTGGCGGAAAAATGAATGATGCCAGGATTTTGAATCCATCTTTCTAAATCATCCAGTCTATCCAATGAAATATCTGGCTTCTCCATTAGGAAACAATCCAACAAATTCCAACGAATAGAAACATTCTTAAAAAAACCATGACAAACATAGTTAATTATATCTTGATCATGATATACAATCAAATCATAGTGATTCTTGATCATATCGTTTACCTTCCTTTCGAAATCAAATTCACGCAGAAACTTCAAATTATACAGACCCATTCCTGAATTGTAATATGAATTCTCATTACAATATCCTAACCGTTTCAAATTATAATTAATTGACGATAAAGAATCTTCAATACCAGCGAATGCATAATTGTTTATATCAATATTCCATAAAGGAAGTAAATCTTCGTTAACTATCATATCGCAGTCGAGATACAATACCTTGTCATAATCTTTAAATAAGGAAGTTGCACTAAGACGGAAATACGCTTCAACAGAAATATTTGTAAATTTTTTGCCAATAGGTAATGAGGTATAATAAGATTTATCGATTTCTACAATATTAATTTTTTGATTAAATTGTAGTTCCAATAAACGGAACTTTTTCAAATTATCTTCATCAAAGTAACTCGAAATAATATTAACCTCAACCTCATTATTGTTATTGTTGTGAAACAACGAGGTAATCATAGCTCCACAATAAGGTGCATATTTATTGTCTGCCGCACAAACTACTATAATACGATTTTTCATGAAAAATCAATCAAAATTTTATCCAACTATCTGGCACAATATCCGATTGAGTTCTAATCTTCTTGCATAGGTTAAACCACTCTGCAGGAGCAATAACAACTTTTGCATCATTAGAATTAAGCCATGCACCCCACCAGCTATAAGTACTATTAGCAATAATATTATGTTTACAATAACTCATTAACTGCATATCAAAATGGTTTCCCCACCCTACACAAGGATTCCAATCTACCAATGTATAATCATCCAACCATCCCATATTAGACTTCACCCAATCCACTGAATCCGTAAAAACATAGAATGTTAAACCGCTTTGTCTTTCTCTAAGATAATCGACGGCTCTTTTATAATACTCAGGAGGACACGTGCCTTTAAACTCAGGCCAGGTAGCATATCCATCCCCTTTCCTAATATGAATAGACACCGATTTTTCCTTTTCTAATTGACTAACAATATATTTATTCTTATCACCCTCTATATTTGCAAATTTAAAATTCTTTCTTATGCTTTCGGTAATATTTTCAAAATACTTCTCATTTTGAAAATAGCCGATAATATACGAATCTTTCTTTATCTTGCCCATAAAACAGTCGTCATATAAAAAACTATGTGAAATGTAATATTTCTCCCGAGAAACAAGAGGAAATCGTCTCATTAACTTACCTATAATAGAATTGTCATAAGCATATTTGTACGGCATACAAGTTTTTTCCTGTAATTCTAAATTAGGAAATATCTCATGTAATGCTAATAGATCGTGTGCAAATTCCAATTGAGGTAATTTTGTATCAATATAAACATTATTTCCCCTTTGTGCTAAAGCAATAGCAAATGCACAATGAAACATTTTGTTAGCCAAACCTCCTGCTACTCGTACAATATTTTCCATAACACAAAATTATAGTCCTAAAATCTTAGACTTATAAACTGTCGTTGCAATACCATTATCAGCCGTAAAACGATAACTAATGATACCAAAATATATAATAATGATAAAATATGCATAATTGCAATATCTTACTATTCCTTTAAGTTTAAAAACCATAGAATAATACAAAATCATAACAATACCCCAGTAATAAGAGACTCGTGAAAAATAAACCATAACTAACTTCATCTGTTCTATTGCATACGTAAAAATGGACAAACATATCAACATATATATAAATGAATTAGAGAAACATCGCTTTTTATAGATTAAATATAAACATACAAACTGGAAAAAATGGGCTAATATATCGCCACTACTTATTACATCTTTTTTTGTTGCGAAATCAGAGCCAATGCCATACCGATCAACGTATATTTCTGAAACTATACCTATATCGCCAAAGATATATAATAAATAATAATAACCTACATTTAACAACAGAATAGAAATAAAAACTGCATACGCAAAAAAAGTCTTCATATTAGATGACGAATTTGAAAATAAATAAAGAATTGGAACAATAACGAACATAATAGATGACGAATGGAAATAAAACGAAATAACTTGAAGCAAAATATATAGGACGTATTTCCTTTGAATAAATAAAGAAAAAGCAAAAAACAATAATGAAACTGCACAAAACTGACGCATCAAGTTAATTGTTTGCACTTGGTAGATTAACCAAAATAACATAAAAAATGTACTAAAATTAAAATTTATTGTCTTTTTGTACTGAATAACACCTAAAACTATAAACAAAGTGATAAAAAACTCTGTTACAACTAAAAGAGCCTGAGAATCATCCGACATCCATGAAGATATTAATGCAAGAACTAGATAACCTTTATCAAACAAGATATCAGAGGCAAATACATCATTAATATTTTGTATTTTACGAGCATAATCGAAATATACATCTATATAAACTAAAGTATCTGTTCCTACTCCGAAATCCCTCAATCCAATAAAAAATGTATTGACTAATACAATAAGAAACAGTGACATATAAGCACTATACTTATTTTTTTCATATAAGCTATCAGCATAATATGCTAACCCAATATTTGAAAGAACCAAAAACAACCACATAATTATCTATCAAAAAATTTGATAATTTGAGCAGGATTTCCAGCGACAATACAGTTAGGTGGAATAGATTTGGCGACAACCGCACCTGCTCCTACAACAGAGTTTTCACCAATAGTTACACCTTTTAAAATAATACAACCAGTACCTATCAAAACATTATCGCTAATAACAATAGGTGAACTTTTTGCACATTTCGTATCAGATTCCGTTATACGAATTCGCCAATCAAGACAATGTGCATCAGTGTCAATTATCACACAATTTGCACCTATATTCACATGATTGCCAATAGTCACACTTTCATTCACCCAAATACAAGAAGAACTCATCCCTGAATATGATCCAATTTTAAGAACAGCATTGTCAGCCACGTATATAGAACTTCTAATATTTTTACTCAATGGATTCAAAGCATCTCCACTATATACCGTAAAAAAATCTCCAATATTTACGATAGATTTTTTTGCCAAATCCAAATAGATTTGATTTACCGCCATCAATCTTCTACCAACTTTAGCTCCTGACAACACAAAAAGTATCTTGTTATAAAAAAAATAAAAATACTTACGAAGAATTCTGTGCAGAGTAACAAATTTATATAATAAATAAGCAAGATTCATATTGATTCATAATATTGTTTTAACTTCTCTATATCAGACATTAAACGCCAATTCTTTTTAAACCACTCCAAAGTATTGTTCCACCATTGTGTTTTTAATAAAAAACGAATGGTTTCTTCATCATAACGATAACCAATAATTTTAGCTGGCACACCACCTACAATAGCATACGCTGGAACATCTTTCGTAACAACAGAACGTGCAAGAATCATCGCACCATTTGAAATATGAATTCCTCCGTTAATAAATGCACCTTCTCCTATCCAAACATCATTTTCAATTATAACAGCATACTTATTATTGGTATCTGCAAATCTATTTTCTTCGAAAATCTGCTGAGTGGCAAATGTACTACCATTTTGAGAATGATTTTTATTCAATGAATAAAAACATGGTGCTGTACTGACAAACGGTTCACGAAAAGGATGTACTCCATTATTAGAAATAACCCTATTGGAAATTGAACAGAAGCGTCCAATTCTACCCAAAATCAAAGATTGTTCACCAATATACGAACCTAAGCCTAAATACCCTTCAAAATGGGTATTGTGATGAATTTTGTTCATTCCTTCAAATTCCGAATGCCAACTTACATCACACCCATATCCGATATTAACTTTTTTTCGAAATTTAATACGAACAAGGACATTTTTCAAAAATAATTTGATTTTAAAAATCATCTTGTCATTATTTTATTAAATAACGATTTAAGCCCGTATCCAACATAATTAGTCAATCCAATAATTTTGTGCAAATGTTGTTTCGCATAACCATACAAAAATGCGTAATAATCTTCATTATTGTTAACAAAATTATTTTTTGATTTCACATTTAAGTCATATAAAAACAAATCAGTACCTATTTGATTATATATAATATTAGCTTCCCAAGGTTTATAATTTAGCGAATAACCTTTTACTATTTTATATGGAAGATTTGCTCTTGTTAAAAGAAACCTTTTGTATGAAACGCTATTTTTTTGACTATTAATATCGACACATAGTTCATTGTCTGTTATTCCAATATATTTAGCTAGAAACTTTGGTTCAAAAAATCCATCATATTTCACCTCGCATTCGGCAAAAGAAGGTAACTCATATTTCTTATTTTCAAAACAAGACAAAACGCTTTTAAAATAATTGATAGATTTGCTTTTCACATGAGTCCCTTCGTCGTTATTGTTTGTAGAAAATGATTCATAAGGATATACAAAGTATTTATTATTTTCAATACAATATCTTGTATGATATTTCAACCAAGAACTCTGAGGCCATTTATTAACTGTTTGTGGTAAATATGGCAAATCAAAATCCTCCTTGTTTTGTTCATACCAGTTTCTAAATTCGAACCACTGTTTTTTCATCCAAATCTGCCCCCATGATTGAGCGCAATTCATCATATAAACGTCAAAATTAGAACGAACGGGGTTAAATGGCAACAAAGACTGATAACTAATAGGAAATGAATACAAACTAATACCTGCTATATTATCATCTTCTTTATATTTATAAACACAAATCTTTGCATATTTAAAATAATATGGCGTCACCGTAATATCATCTTCCAAAACAATCAAAGCGTCATAATTATTTACTCTATCCCCACATTCCAACACATGTTTCCTCAATCCAAGATTTTCTGAATGTTTAATTACTATTTTATTTCCATAACTCCACTTATAATTGTCTGCAAACAATTCAATAACATTGGTATCGCTTTTATCAATACTTATAATCAACGTTACATTTTGATCATAAATAGCCTTTTCAAGAGAACTCAAAACTCTTTTTAACGAATTAATCCTATTGTATGCAATAATTAAAATAGCAATTTTCATTATGCCTCCTATAAGAAATACCCCTTTATCCTCTCCGTCGATTTACCGTCCAAATACTTTATGAACAATTCCTGCAAAAATTGACGTTTGGTACGGAATGGGTCATTGCCCATAGCGATGTCTTTTATCGCATTGCCCAATTCTGACAAATCATACGTCAAATGCCCAGCGCAAATTGACTCTATCGGCTCTATGAAAAAGCCGCGAGTTTCGCGATACCGTTCAATGTCATAAAAATAGTAGATGATTGGACGATTGGTGTATAAAAAGTCATAAACAGTTGTCGTATAATCTGTTATGATACAGTCAGATATGGCAAGCAACGGATTCAAACTCGTCTTGATATGTTGCGCAAGTTCACTGTAAAACAATATGTGTTTGCTTGCTTTCGACGAAATGACAGACGTTTGAGCCTGTTGTATCGGGTGAACTTTTGCGATAATCAAAGTACCGGTTTCAGACAAAATGTTTTCAAAATCTTCTAACTCTTGCGCAGTTACATCGCCGAAAATTGAACGGTGCGTTGCTTTGTTGGAATCATAAAATTCTCGGTTGGGATTTTCATAATCGCGATGAGTCGGTGCATAGGTTATGATTTTATTCACTTGAAAACCAACAAGTTCTTCAACTTGTCTGCGCAAATCTGAATTATCCCTGAAAAATATGTCATTGCGCGGAAAACCCAACGAAATAAAATGCGGATAATAATGGCAGTTGTCCAAAGCAATAAATTTGGAACATACATCAGAAATTGACAAATGATAATCGAACATACGTTTCATTTTCTTTTGTTCTTTTATCATCCTCTTGAATCCTCCGTGATTTTCCCAACGGAAAAACTCGCCTTTGATTAACCCACCGAAATAGTTGAGCAAAACAACACGCTGTTTTGAAACATTGTAATTTATTTGCGTATAATCAGCATCTATGAATATCGTATAACACTTAAAAACTGCTTGTCTTACCGCTTTCTTGTCTTCAAAAAATACAAAATGTAATCTTTCAAGCCCAAATTGTCTGCAATATTCTTGATATGATTTCAGCCGTTCTTTGTGATAATACAATATATATAACTGATAATCATTGAATTTAGAATCACTTAATATGTCATTTGCCAAACACAAGACGTTGGATGATTCTCCATTGAGAATATCATAACCGTCATATTGACAGTTGCCGTGCGGACAAAAGAATATCGTCTTTTTGTTTTTTGTTACCAAAAAGTTGCAAATCCTTAGCAATCTGTAATATATGATATGGAGTATTTTACTGACAATCTCCTTGAATAGTCCTATGATTTTCATTTTTCCCTGATAATTCTTGTTCTACGTAAACCGCACAGACCATATTTAAGATTGTACAAGATTGTTACTAAAATTTATCATATTGTAAAATAATTTTTTTGTTCTCTGAACATTTGCATTATTTCAGCCATACAAATGCTTTCCTTTCGAGACAACCTTGCTGATGAAAGCCTATGATTAAATATGCAGGTTATAAATTCCTGAATTTCATAGCGCAGACCAAATCCGTCCCATTTATAGAAGAATTTTCGATTGTTGTTTTGGTCTTCGTAGCGAAGTTCGAAATAGTCTGTCTTCCACCATGGAGCAGGCACGTATGCGTAACCTTTTGTCCCTGAAATAATTAAATTACCCTCGGTTTTCACCCCGATTCCAACCTTGAATGAACAGATTGCATTAGGATATTTGAGAATGCCTTTTGTGTAAATATCCACGCCGTTTTCTACCTTGGGATAAAAACGGATGTATTCATAATCAGTACCAAGCAATCTAATAACAGGCAAAAGCGGATACGAACCCTGTTCAAACATTGCGCCGCCTGCTTGCGTGGCATCAAATTCTCGACCTCCTTTGTCTAACAATTGCGACAGAGAAGTTTCTATATCGACTACCTCACCGATGACCCCAGACTTAATCATTACAAACATGTGATTGAATGCGGGACAATGAGCGGTTTTATTGGCTTCTAATAATACAACATTTTGTTTTTCCGCCAATTGATAAAGTTCTCTTGCTTGTGCGCCGTCAAGCACCATTGGAGTTTCCGCCAAAACGTGTTTTTTATTCACCAACGCTTCCATAATATATTCATAATGAGAAAGATGCGGTGTAGCAACGTAAACGGCATCAACGAGTTCCAATAGTTCGTCAAAATTTTCGCAGGGTTTTACACCATTATGCTTATTTGAAAAAACTTTTGTTATTTGGTTGTCAATATCGTATGCTGCAACAATTTGTACACCGCTGACAACCTCAGCCTCTGATGGAAAACGATTAGCAACACGTCCGCACCCGATAATTCCGATTTTGACATCTTGTGTTGTTTCCGCTCTGAGCATTGTTGATGAAATACCTTCTGTCCGTGGAAGATAAACAACTTTACAAAATTCATTCAGGTAGTCAAATTTGCCTTCCCAATCGCTTCCGACTGCAAAGATATCCACATCATATTTTTGAATGTCGTCAATTTTTTGTCCGACGTAATCTTCAATGACAATTTGGTCGGCATATCCTGTCGCTCTGACGGCTTCAACACGTTCAAGTACATTATTTCTGACATTGAGTTTGCCTCTTCCTTTGTCAAAACTGTCGCTTGTAACGCCAACAATCAAGTAATCACCGAGTTCCTTTGCTCGTCTCAAAAGGTTAATGTGTCCTTGATGAAGTAAGTCGTATGTGCCGTAAGTGATGACTTTTTTCATTAAATGAAGTGTTTTTCTTTCAAGTCAACAAAAGCATTAATCAAGCAATCGTAATCAGTTTCCTTTAATGCGCCAATGTGTCCGACGCGAAAAACTTCATCTTTCATATCGCCACCATTTGGGCAAATCCAAATGCCGTACTCATCTTTTATCTTCAAAAAGATTTGGTAGGCTGATTGTGTTGTAGGATGCAACGGTGTTACAGCATTGCTGAGACTCTCGCTAATGACTTCAAAAGGTAGTTCTTTTTCCTTCAATTTGTTTCTAAAATATGACGCCAACTTTGCTGTCCTTTCGATTTCAACTTGCGCACCGCCTTTAGCATCAATCTCTTTCAATCGTGCATTTATTTGCCTCAGTACACTTACAGCTGGAGTCCAAGGCGTCTGACCTCTATCTTGATTTTTCAAAGCAATTTTAAGGTCGAAATACTGACAACAACATTGTGCTTTCTCGATACGTTCTAATGCCGATGGAGACAATACCATTACTGCAATGCCAGGAGGACATGCCAATGCCTTTTGACTGCCAGTAATCATTACCCCTGCGTTCAGGCTTTTCATATCGAATGGGTCTGCAAGAAACGAACTGATAGCATCCACTATCATAAAACAATTGTTTCGTTTACAAAAATTGCTTATTAATTCCGAATCGTAGTGGACACCAGTAGATGTTTCATGTTTTTGAAATAAAAAAGCTGTATATCCCTTGTTTTCAAACGGCTTAAGGTTTTCAGGTCTAAGTGCCTTGCCATGTTTCAACTTAATCTCTGTAAATGGAATCCCATGCAAAGATAGCAATTGAACAAAACGTTCTCCAAAACTGCCACCATTAATCACTAAGGCTTTGTCATTTTTAGACAGACAATTCATAATAGCGGTTTCCATTCCGCCAGAACCAGAACAAGTCAAAAATACAACCCGACTATCGTCAGTTGTATTAGCGAACTTCTTGATGAGATTCTCGTTCTCCAACATAAGGTTGGAGAACTCTGATGTCCTAAAATATGGAACTTGTTCTGCGCCTATTGCCCTGATAATGTCGTCAGACATTACGGGACCAACTGTAAAATTTAACATATCATACAAAATTATAGTCGAAATAATGATTTGGTCTTAGTATATATTTGCCTCGTAATGTCTTTTATACAAAACAATGCAAACCTACACATTGAATGGTTGGGTATAGTATTATAATAATCAGATTTAATGTTACGAAATTCTTTTATATTCTTTTCTTTCAATAACTTACACATTAGATTGTAATATGTATTTGTCATATATTGATAGTTTGTGTTGCATCTATAAAAAGGAAACTCTTCCATCAACCCTTTTCTTTGAGAGATGCTACTATATAACCGTTGTTTACCTGAATGTGTTGCCATCCAACCAGTAGGAACAAGTCTATAGACACTCATTTTTGCACTCATGCCAAATACTTTCCCCATAGATAAACAAGTTGCATAAATAACATCATCACCAAACACGAAATATTTATTTTTTGGTATTTTGCTAATCACGGTTGCTCGATGAAGCATAGAAGCTGTTGGGATAATCCACTTCTGAATAATTTCATTTGATGAGTATTCTCTGTCTTCAAGTTCTATAAAAAAGCGTTCATTTGAAGCTCCCCGTTCGGCTTTGATTTCTGCTCCATGAAATACCATTGAATACTCCTCATTCTCCTCCAAAAAATCAACTTGCCTTTGCAGCTTATCAGTCACAATCCAATAATCATCACCCTCACAAATTGCAATATATTTTGAATTATCATACCATCTTGCATAGTATGGATTTTTAGATTTCTTATTAAGAGAATAATGATTATACTTCAAATACAGCACCGCAAAATAACAATTATTATTGGTCTTGTGCTGCCCGAAAGCCATAACATAATCATCAGTTTCTTCCTTTTCCGACAAGTCGAAATGCGTATCAAAATACTTCTTGATAACTTCCTGTTCGCCGTCAGTGCTCGCATCGTCAACAATTACGCAAACAAACGGGAAATTGGTTTGCTGCATACAAAAGCCGTTCATCGCGTCTTCTATGTATGCGTGATGATTGAAGGTCATGCACTTAGTGCAGACCATATATGTATAGTCAGATGACATTTTTATTCTATTGAAATTGATTTGTTTGCAAAACCGATTCTATCTAGTACATAATGAATCGGTTTTAATGTGAATGAAAATATCTTGTCCAAAACCAGTGACGAAACGAAAACAGCAACAACGCATACAAGGAAATGCCCAACAAGAGTAGTCAAACTGTCGGACGTCAATTGCTCAACATTATCAAATTTAGAAAAGATGTTTAGCAAGCTACCATGAATAACGAAAATGCCCCACACGCTTTTAGCCAATGTATTGATCAAATCATATTTTTTGATATTCAAGTTCTTAAACATCAAGAAAAAGGCTGATGCCTGAATTATTACAAAAATGTTACAGTAATCTAACGCATGGCTTCTATTGAAAAACATTCCGACGAATATGACCAATGTTGACATGATGTACATTAAAAAAGCCTTGCCATTGCCCGTAATATCCTTCCTTGACAAATAATCCAGAATTAACGACATAATGATGCGCTACAATAAGCAGCATCGTCAATATTCTGAAAAATTCAAGGTTTGAATCCCTGTGTTTCTTGGGTGCAGTCAGACTATTTGTCTCTTTTGGTATTGTCATATTATTGACTTCTGCCATTTCTTTTTTTCAAATATCCTTCTGCAATTCCTTTAATCTCCTGATATTCTTGTGGTTTGAAGGTATAACATATTCCGAAGAATACTACCGCTCCAACGACCAACTGCATAGGCAGAATCACAAAATTGCTTACCGGCAAACACTTCAAAAAATACACTGAACCCGCTATTACAAGTGCTATTCCGTATGACGGCGCAACATCTTTCAATTGTTGCCATGAGGAATATCCAAGGTTTCTACCTGTATAGTATGAATTCAGGAAAAAGGCAATGATTCCTGTAACAATACTTCCCGCCAACATCCAATAAATGTCGATAAAAATACCGAGACAAATTGGTCCGATAGCTATGATTTTTTTCACAATTTCCAAAATCAGGAATATATCGCTTCTGCCTTGTACCTGCAACATATTCAAGTTTATCGCATGCAACGGATACAGTGACATCGAAACACATATCAACGGTAAAAAAGTCGCAGCCTGATGCCATTGTTCGCCTATCAAGCAATATATGAACGGCTCTGAAATTGCCGCCAACGAAATCATGCACACGGCTGTTACAAACATTGATACCTTGATAATTTTCCTATATGCGGCAATCATTCGTTGTTTGTCGTCCTGAACTTCCGCTAATGCAGGATACGTTACGCGCTGAATTATTGAGGTAAAATTTTGTGAAAAAACCTGTGCAAAATGTTTTGCTCGCGAATATTGCCCAAGGGTTTCAGGTGTATAACACTTACCGACAACAGTCTGATAAAGTTGCCCCCAAATCCTGTCCAAAAATCCTGACAACATCAGTTTCCAACCGAAGCCCCACATATAGCGGAAACTTTCACCGTTGAATTTGAAATTAGGCAGCCATCTATTGAAAACACATAAACAAAGCGTGTTAACTATTTGTGAAGTAATCTGTTGCGCAGCCAATGCCCAAACACCCCATCCACAAAAAGCCGTCGTTATGCCAACCGTTCCGCTGCTTATTGCCGCAATTACTGTTGCTTTTGTTTTGGTCTTGAAGTCAATACGTTTGGTAAGAATTGTGTTTTGTACGAGCGAAACTGACTGAATTACAACAGTCAATGACAACACTCTCAAAAGGCTTGTAACTTCCTGTCGTTCAAAGAAGTCTGCCACCAATGGCGCACAGAAGAACAATATCAGGAAGACCGCTGCGCTCATTACCATATTGGTAATGAACATTGTATTGTAATCTTTGTCAGATACTTCCTTTTTCCTTATCAGCGCATTTGAAAATCCACAGTCAACAAACCCGCCAAGAATCGTGATGAAAATCATTGCGATTCCTATCAGTCCGTATTCAGAGGGGGATAGAAGTCTCGCCAATACGAGGCTCACCAAAAAACTTACTCCTTGTCCCGCTATTGCATCCGCCGCCGACCAGCCTACACCGGTTACTGTTTTGGATTTTAAAGATGTTTGATTAGAGTCCTGGGGCATTTAGAAAATTATTCAAAACCGATAAAGATCACCTTGCCGTATATCCACCGTCAACAATCAAATTCTGTCCTGTAACCCAGCGGCTTGCATCGCTCAACAAATATATGCAGGCATTGCTGATGTCTGTACACTCGCCCAAACCCAAAGGGAAACTATCAACTCTTTTCGTCCGTGTTTCTTCGTCCAAATTATCTAAAAAGTTCTGCATTAATGGTGTTAAAATAGTCCCCGGCGAAATACAATTAACACGAATATTCTTTGATGCAAATTCAAGTGCCATAGTCCTACACGCACTAATCATTGCGCCCTTACTTGCAGCGTATGCTGATACAGCACCTCTGCCAATTACACTTGTTATTGAAGCAATTAGCACAATGGAACTATTCTTGTCCATGAACTTTGTGCTTGTAAACTGATGCACAAATTCAAACCCACTGATAGTGTTTACTTTGTAAATTGTTTCATAGTCTTCCGGCTTTAAGATTTTCAATGGCTTTGTCATTTCAATGCCCGCTGCATGAATAAAACCGTTGATTATTCCAACCTGAGCAACTATGTCTGACACTAATTTTTTTATGCCATCCAATTCCGTCAAATCGAATTGATAAACTCTATGACCGTCGCCTTCCATTTGCGATAATGTTTCGTTGAGCCTTTCTGCGTTCCTTGCCACGAGAACCACTTTCGCGCCCATTTTGGAACAGTCAATGGCACACTGACGACCTATTCCGCTTGACGCACCGGTTATGAGAATTGTTTTCCCTTCCAAGGAAAAGGGATTGAAAACTCCTCTTTGTGTCATTTTTCCTTTCCTTTTTCGAAGAAATCCTCGGGAGAGTTGATTATACCCTCTTCAAAGATTTCATCTGTTTCAATAATTGGATAAATATCTTTTGTATTTACTTCTGCTGAGCATACCCCCCACGAAAGACCAACTCCAAAACCACACATCAAGAACTTCAAATCCTTGTCTTCCGTTTCACCGCCATAACGGTCACAAATAACCAAGGGTATTGCAGGTGCAGACGGATTTCCATAACGATCCAAACAAATTGGCATCTTTTCAGGAGACGCTTTTAGTTTCTTGCATAACGTCTGACTGATGAATTGGTTGGCTTGGTGAAAAGCAAGACAATCATACGCATCTGTTGTCGTTCCTGTCATAGAAAGAAATTCCTTTATTGAACGTGGAACAGCGGTAATTGAAAATGAAAAAACATCTTCACCTTTCATAATCGTATTGTACAACGAACGTACATTCCCGTCAGCCCAAACAAAATCATCCTTTGGAGCATACATGTTGCGGTAGCCACCACCGGGAGCTATGATTGCTTTGTAACCGGAACCATCAGTTTTAAGCAAACCACATATCTTAGACGCTGATTCAGTTTTTTCAAAAAGGACTGCCGAACCACCATCACCAAATAGCATTCTCACAGACTTGTCCCGCTCATTTACCATTTTCGTGAGCGTCTCGCCTACTAGCAACAATGCACGTCGTATATTGGATGCCTCCATTAAGGAACAAATAACATTCATTCCATAAACAAATGCCGAACAACCCAAACTGACATCAAAAGCAACGCAGTCTTTATCAAGACCAAGTCTTTTATGCAATACACAAGCGGTTGCAGGTCGGCGATAATCAGTAGAATGAGCCACAAAAACTAATGCTCCGATAGATTCACGCGGAATATCCTTCTCCTTTATAATCTTTTCAGCCGCTACAAAGCAAAAATCTGATGCTGTCTGATGCTCTAATGATTGGTGAAATTGGTGTATGCCCGTAGATTCTATGAACTTATCCACATAGTCTTTTCCAAATCTGTCTGCAAAAGAATCCACTTCCACAACTTTTGTGGGAACGGCTGCGGCTACGCCTGAAATTTTAATATTTCTAAATTCAAAAAATGCCATTTTTTTATTAATGATTATCGAATTCCAATACCATTATCAGTATTCCCAGACAATTTTTCTATTTTGCCGTAATTCCACCGTCAATCACAATAGATTGTCCTGTTACCCAAGATGATGCATTTGACAACAGATAAATCACACCATTTGCAATATCTGTTGGCTGACCATAGCGTTTAAGCGGGTAATGTTTCTTGTCTTCATCAAGTTGCTCTTGTGTTAATGTTCCATGATGAATAAGCGGTGTTTCTACCATTCCAGGGCAAATTCCGTTAACCCTAATCTGTTTCGGTGCAAGTTCTATTGCATTGAATTGTACCATAGATTTCAATGCAGCCTTTGAACTTCCGTAAATTGCATTTCCAGGTGACCAACGACCTATGCCGCCAATTGACAAGATAAACACAACAGAAGATTCTGTTGCTA
>JAEEGL015874194.1_pt1 | contig 17049 bp, 12 predicted proteins | sample 9134231 | NCBI WGS metagenome assembly JAEEGL01 (sample SAMN16246548, study PRJNA631951) | gut metagenome | biome: gut microbiome; feature: rumen; material: fiber-attached | host: Bos | place: Iran: Karaj | collected 2018-10
CGATGTCACGCTGGCGACGGCGGCGGTGCCCGCCGGCGCGCGCCGCCTGCACGCAGCCAACGGCAGCTACTATGACCCCTGCGCCGAGCGCGACATCCTCGACTACCACGACTACCAGCACTGGGCAATCAGCCGCTGCATCCGCGAACTGGCGCACGTCATCAAGGAGGAGACGGAGGGCCGCAGCCTTGCGGGCGCCTTCTTCGGCTACACCATCTTCCTGCACGACGCGGAGTTCGGGCAGTCCACCGGGCACTTCGACGTCCGCAGCGTGCTGGACTGCCCGGATGTGGACTACCTGGTCGCGCCGGTCGCCTATTCAGGTCGGCGTCCGGCCACGACCACCAACACGATGAGCACGGCCTACAGCTGCAATGTCAACGGCAAGCTCTTCTTCAACCACGCGGACTTCCGCACGCACCGCGCGCCGAAGACCGACCACTACTATGTGGACACGCGCGAGGAGGCCGAGCAGGTGCTCTGGCGCGAACTCGCGCGCAACCTCTCCGAGGGCAACGCCATCCAGTTCTACGACTTCTCCCGCGGCTGGACCTTCGGCGACAAGGAACTCTGCCGCATCGTCCGGCAGTGCCAGGAACTGCTGGGCAAATACCGCCTCCAGGCCTTTGACTTCCCCGCGCGCGACTATCTGCTCGTCGTGGTGGACGAGCGGCTGATGGGGCGCTTCCAGACCGACCGACCGCCCCTCGGCAACGAACTCGTCTACTTCCAACTCATGAACCTGACGATGGCGGGAATCCCCTGGCGCTGCGTCCTCCTCTCCGACCTCATGCGCCACGAGGAACTCCAGCGCTACGGCGCGTTCATGTTCCTGAACCTCTTCCGAATGGACGAAGAGACCGTCGCCTTCCTGAAGCGGAAGGTGCTGACCCAGGGGCGGCTGTCCATCTTCATGGGGCCGGCGGGGCTGCTCTCCCCGCAGGGCCTCACGACGCGCCGCATCGAGGCGCTCCTCGGGCAGCCGTTCCGCCTTGAAACCAAGGGGCTCTTCCTGCGCTGCGAGGCCACGGGCGCCTGGCCCGCCATCCAGGGCGTGGGATGGGGCGTCACCGACAAACTGCTCCGCCCGCATGTGCTCCTGCCCGAACGGACCGCCCCCGACGAACCCATCGCCAGACTGCTGGACGGGACCCCCGCGGCGCTCTACCGCGAGCGCACGGACTGCAAGGTCTTCTGGAGCGCCGTGCCCGGCCTCAAGCCGCCCGTCCTGCGCGAACTCGCGCGCCGCGGCGGCATCCCCGTCCTCGCCGACACCAACGACGGCATCTACGCGGGCTGCGGCTTCATCGGCATCCACGCACACTCCGACGGCGAGAAGCGCCTGCGCTTCCCACGTCCCTGCGCCCCGCGCGAAATCCTCGGCGGACGCGACTGGCCCGCAGGCACCACCGAAGTCACCCTCCGCATGAAACGCGGCGAGACGCGGATCTTCCTGGCGCGGGAGCCGTAGATGCACCGGAACTCCCCCGCCTGCTAAATGCCTTCCCTTTTACGCCATTCCCGTAGAAGCAGAAGCAATTCATCCCAATATTCCAGGTTGCGTTTCGCGCTTTCATAATCATCGTTGGCCTTCTCCAGCGCCTGCTCGCTTTTTTTCAGTCTGGTCTTCGCCATGCCAATGTGTTCTTCCAGCATGGCCTGTGCCTTGTCCACTCCGTATTGTTTAATGAACGCACCATGTTGCTCAAGGATCCGTTGGAAATTTACCTCTGCCCCATGGTAGTACCTGAAATCACTTATCATATCACAGACCATAGCCTCTTTCGTATAGAAGCATCCGCTGCTGCTGATGGTCAATGCGATAAGTGCCACGGATAACAACGTTTTCTTCATTTCAAACCTCCTTGTGATTTGTTCGCAATGAGATGGGCAGGGCCTCCAGTGTGGCGGCGAAAACGGAGAAGGCGGCGAACAGAAGCGGGATAATGGCGTGGATGAGGGGGGCTGAAAAAGATGACGAGTCGTCGGAAGCGCCGGTTTCGGCGCGGTGTCTAGCAGAACTGCTTGAGCATTTCGGTCATGCGGTCGGCTCTGGTGGAAATGATTTTTTCGGCATGGTCGAGGTAGTTTGTCACCCCCTCAAGATAGACTTTTCTGGAAGGCTGCGGCTTTTCCCAATGGAAACGCACTCTGCCATTGGCGTCCGAGAAGATGTTTTTGGCATGGCCGTCTTCATCGAGGAAGTCATCCAATAGCAGGTTTTTTGCCAGGCGGGTGAATCCATCCGGGGATGTGTATTGTCCAAAGGCATGTTCATTCCGCTCGTGGACGAGGCGGAAAAGGACGTTATCCGCATTCGCGCGATTGCGCAGGCATGGTTCCAGTGCCAGCAAAAACAGGTCAAAGTAATCATGCCAGTGGTTGGTTCCGCGATACGTATTCAAAGTCTGGGAGCGCATGTTGCATTGGACTGCGGCATTGGGCAGAACCACAAAGTTGCCAAGCGTATGGGCCATTTTGTGAAAACGGCGGATTCGGTCATACAATGCCTTCTCAATGGGGGCAAAGCGGTCGATACCGTAATAACAGCCTGGTTTTTCTGGATTCGCCCGCCCGAAAATGGTGTGGAACGTGTGAATGGTGTCGCCCCGATAGGGCTTTCCAGTATCAATTTCCCGCCAGTCCGTCATATCTGGAAACGCGCGGCTGAAAAGCAGCACATACACCGCCCGCATGATGAAAGTGTTGTCGCAGTCAAAGTGCCTGGGATTCTCGCAGCCGAAGCGCTTGTCGTCTTTCAGTTCCTCCAGGTCAAAGTCCTTGAACTGCCGCAAATCACCGCCTAATTTTAACGTCACAAAATCCCGTAGCAAGGAGGAGGCGTCTGCGATGGCCGCCTGCGTGTTTTTAATGCTTGAGTCGACTTTTTCCATTTTCCCTGGCGCCTTTTCCTGTTTACGGTGGAGTATTCACAAAACAACGATAATATAACGAGTATCTGGGAGACGTCAAATCCTTGGTCTGATGGTCTCCGCAAGTCTCAAGTCCCGCGTTGTCTTTCACGGTTTTCAGAATGAGATTCCTTAGTATGAGCGGGGAATGGGACAAAATTGTAAAAAGCGCGGAGTGACGAAGTACAATTTTGTTGAAACAGGGGACTTTAGACCCCAGACCCCAGACCCATCGGAGACCCCAGACTTCAGACCCCAGACCCATCGGGGACCCCAGACCCCAGACCCATCGGGGACCCCAGACTTCAGACCCCAGACCCATCGGGGACCCCAGACCCCAGACCCATCGGGGAGCCCAGACCAAAGACCATAGACCCAAGCGTTCTGTGCCGGCCCATTCTTGGGCCGGTAAATGACCCAGACCCATCGGGGACCCCAGACTTCAGACCCCAGGTCTTTGGCACGTGTTATGCTAATAAAGAATATAGACCCGTGGGAGGAATATCGTTCGATGTCAGATCCAGTCAAGCATGAATGTGGGGTGTCGCTGATACGCCTGCGCCGTCCGCTGCCGTATTATGTGGAGCGTTACGGGACGGGCTACTATGGCTATGAGAAGCTGTCGCTGCTGCTGGAGAAGCAGCACAACCGCGGTCAGGACGGGGCGGGGGTGGCGTGCGTCGGGCTGGAGGTGCCTCCTGGGCAGCCGTTCTACCAGTTGGAGAAGTCGTGCGCGGAACTGCCGCTGGCGGAGCTGCTGACGCGGATCGGGGAGGAGATGTCGCAGTCGGGGGCGCCGTCGGCGTCGTCGGGGGCGCTGAGCCATCCGTTCTACGGGGAACTTTATCTGGGGCATCTGCGCTACGGGACGTACGGGGGGCGGACGCTGGCGGCGTGCCAGCCGCTGGCCAGCGACAGCAGCTGGCGGAACCGCACCCTGCTGCTGGCGGGGAACTTCAATCTGACGAACACGGGGGAACTCTTCGACGGACTGGTGCGCCAGGGGCACCACCCGCGCAGCCGCCAGGATTCGGAGATGCTCCTGATGGAGCTGGTCCACTATCTGGAGAAGAGCGGGCATGACTGCAGCGGCTACACCCACGATGAACTCAAGGCGCTCTTCCGCGATGCGGCGAGCTGCTGGGACGGCGGGTTCGCCATCTGCGGCGTCTTCGGCAACGGAGACGCCTTCGCCTTCCGCGACGCGCACGGCATCCGCCCGATGTTCTACCATGTCGACGACGAGGTGGTCGTGGTCGCCTCGGAGCGCGTGGCGATCCAGACCACCTTCGACCTGGCCCCGACCGAGGTGCCCGAACTGCCGCCAGGCCATCTGCTGACCGTGCTGGCCTCAGGCGACTGCCAGGTGCAGCGCTATCTGCCAGAAGCGCCCGTCCGCCGCTGCGTCTTCGAGCGGATCTACTTCAGCCGCGGCAACGACGCCGACATCCAGCGGGAGCGGCGCGCGCTGGGGGCCGCGCTCGTGCCGAGGGTACTGGAGGCGATCGACGGCGACGTGCACAACACCGTCTTCAGCTACATCCCCAACACCGCCCTCATCAGCTACCACGGGATGCTGACGCGTCTCGTCGAACTCTGCGGGGCCACGGGGCTGCGCTTCGCCCAGATCGCCGTCAAGGACGCCAAGTTCCGCACCTTCATCGCGGACGCGCACAAGCGCAAGGAACTCTTCCCGCACGTCTACGACGTCACCTACGGGATCGTCCGCCCTGGCATCGACAACCTCGTGATCATCGACGATTCGATTGTGCGCGGCAATACCATGCGCAACGCCATCCTGCCGATTCTGGATCGTCTGCGCCCGAAGCGCATCGTGGTATGCAGTTCGGCGCCGCCGATCTGCTATCCTGACTGCTACGGCATCGACATGGCCTCGTTCGGCGACCTGGTCGCCTTCGAGGCGCTGGTCTCGCTGCTGAAGGCCCACGACAAACTGGAGCTCTTCCGCCTGGCGGTCGAACTGGCCCGCGAGGATCTGCGCGGCCCCGATGCGGTCATGCAGAACCGCGCGCTGCCGCTCTACCAGTGCTTCGGGCACCACGAACTCGAGGAGGAGGTCGCGCGCCACCTGAAGCCCGCAGGCCTCCAGGCGGAACTGAAGGTGGTCTACCAGACCCGCGAAAGCCTCCGCCACTGCTGCCCCGACCACACCGGGGACTGGTACTTCACTGGCGACTATCCCACCCCTGGCGGCAACCGCGTCGTCAACCGCGCCCTCGTCAACTACGTCGAAAACATCAACACCCGCGCCTATTGATCCCCGATGCGGGGATTTGGCGCCGTCGTGGAAACGGCGCGGGCAAGGCTATTTTTTCCTGGGGGGCGGCGGGGGCGGGGGGGCGTTGAGATAGAACTGGAGGCGCTGCTGGACGATGGTCTCGCGCTTGTCCTGGATGTCCTTGAGGCGCTTCTGGAGGGCCTCGATGCGCTTCTGGCTGTGCTCGACGAGCAGTTCGTAGGAGGCGTTGACGAGGGCGGTCAACTGCTCCTGGAGTTCCTTGGCGTTGGCGGGGGGCGGGTCGGCGCGGAGCTGGCGGACGAGTTCCCAGCACTTGCGCTCGATTTCGCGGGTGCGCTCCATGAAGTCGCGGTCGGGATTGGGGAAGAGGCGGGCGACCTCGGCCATGAAGGCCTCGCGGTTTTCGGCGCGGAGGCGCTGGAGGCGATTGTATTCGGCGGGATTTTCCTCGCGGAGGCGCTGGAAATAGTGCCACTGGTTGGGCGGAAGCGTGCCATTCCGCGGGGGGCGGCGGTGGCCGCCGCGGGGGCCGCCGTGGCGCTGTCCGTCATGGGGCTTGGGCGGCTTGCGGGGCGTGGCGGAGGTGGCGGGAACCGCCGCAGGCGCGGTGGTGTTGGCGGCGGGCTTGGGGGCGTCCTCGGCGGGGATGGCCTGCGCGAGCAGGAAGGAAAGGGCGAAGATGGTCAGGAAGGCGTGTCTCATGGGGTTACATTCCGCAGGCGAGGACATCAAGTTCAAGCTGGATTTTGTTGCATTCGGAGTTGACGATCTGCACGTTGGCGTCGAAGTCGAGGGAACGGGCGATCTGCGCGTCGGCGGTCTCCCGTGCGGCGGCGGGGCGCGGGGCGGGGGCGTGGACGGCGGAGGAGGAGGCGACATGCGGCGCGGTCCGCTCGTCCGCGCGGAAGAGGGAGGCGCGCCAGATGGTTGCGGTCAAGAGGACGACTGCGGCGGCCGCGGCGGCGGGCCAGAGGAGGCGGCGCAGGAAGTGCGAACGGCGCAGCTGCGCCTTGCAGGCGGTGCGCACGCGCAGATCCAGGGCGAAGGATGGCCTCGGGGCGAGCAGCGCGGCGGTCTCGCGGCATTCGCGGCACTGGGCGAGATGAGCCTCCTCGTCGCGGTCGAGGGGGAGGTTCTCGAAGAGCTTGTGCTGGATTTCCTGGCAGTTCATGATGGGTGTCCTCATAGGTAGTCGGCGAGCATGCGCCGAAGATTGAGCACGGCGTAGTGCATGCGCCCTAAAGCGGTGTTGAGGCTGATGCCGAGGCGCGCGGCGATCTCCTTGAAGGGGATGCCGTCGTTGCGGAGGCGGATGACCTCCTGCTGGTCGGAGGAAAGTTGCCTGATGGCGCCCTGGAGGGCGGTCTCAAGTTGCTGCCGACGGATCTCCTGGGCGGGGTCTGGAAGGTCGGCGGCGATGGTCTCGGGAATCTCCTCGGTGGGGCGGTTGTCGCTGGCGCGGAAGTAGTCCATGACCAGGTTGTGGGCGATGCGGCAGAGCCAGGCGAGAAAGCGCTGCTGGTCGGAGTAGCGCGCGAAATTGCGGGTGGCCTTGATCCAGGTCTGCTGGAAGAGGTCGTCGACCTGGTCGCGGGCGTGGGGCAGCAAACGATGCAGGTAGGAGTAGAGTTGCAGGCGGTAGCGGTTGTAGAGTATGTCGAAGGCCCCGTCGCGCCCCTGTAGGCAGAGTGCAATGAGTTGCGGATCGGTTAGATTGGCGAGAGGGGCCTGTTCCATGTGCGCGTCACCATGATAAACGGTGGCGGAGGGGGGGTTATTTTGTGGAAGCAACCAAAGAGAAGCGAGAGACTGCGGGCCGAGAACGGCCCGCCACAGAACGGGGAGGGCCTGGAAAATCTGGAAAGCCATCCAGCGGGCAAGCCCGCCGGCACACGCTGGGGAAATGCGGGGCCTGGAAAAGCCCGCGCTTTCGCGATCGTAGCCACGGCGTCCCGCCGTGGCGCCTCCGCCGAGCAAGCCAGTTCCCGCTTTCGGGAAGCGAGTTGCCTGGGGCTATTTGGTGAGCCAGCGGGTGGGGGTGATGGCGAGGCGGGGGTGGCGGGCGAGATACTGGTGGAGGGCGGTGCGGGTGGAGAGGCGGGTGTCTTTGCGGCGGGCGTCGGGCTGGCGGAGGATGGAGCGGAGGACTGGGAGGCGGCCGCTGCCTGCGGCGGTGAAGGAGTTGAGGGCGAGGCGGTAGCGCTTTCCAGGGACGGGGGGCGCGCGGTCGGGGCCGATGGCGGTGACGATGGCGGAGCCGTCGGGATTGAGGGTGGCGAAGGCGCCGTGGATGCCCGAGTAGGTGTAGTTGGCGCGGATGGACCACTGTTCGGCGATGATGGCGGCGAGTTCGTCGGCGGTGACTTCGCAGGTGACGAGGGTGTTTTCGTAGGGGATGAGGGCGAAGAGGTCGGCGCCCGTGATGGGGCGGTCGGGTGCCAGCGCGGCCTGCGAGAGGATGCCGTGGAGGGCGAGCGGGGCGTCGGCGGCCTCGGCGAGGGCGGCGGCGAGGAGTTCGCTCACCTGGCAGTTGATGCCAGGGCGTCCCGCGGGGGTGATGGCGTGCGCGGGCGGGGGCGCGACGACCTCGGCGGCGGCGAGGCGCGTCTGGGCTAGCCAGCCCGAGGCGGCCTCCGCCAGGGCGGGCGGGATGGTCTCGGCGGGGTGGACGAGGCGGGATTCGATGCGGTCGACGCAGTGCTTCTCCGTGTCGATGAAGAGGGTGACGCGGGCGAGGTATTCGGCGTGCGCGCCAGGCTGGACATACCAGGAGCGCTCGCCGATGCGCCGTCCAGGGAAGTTGCGGTGGGTGTGGCCGCCGAGGATGAGGTCGAGTTCGGGGTGGCGGTCGGCGAGGTCGGCGACCTCGTTGACGTGGCGGGGGTCCTGCTGCGGGATGGTCCAGCCCTGGTGGAGGGCGAGGACGATGGCGTCGGGCCTGGCGGCGCGGACTTCGGGGAGGATGCGCTTCAACTGGGGTTCGACGAGTTCGACGCGGAAGAGCTGGTCGAGGTCGGCGGCGAACCACTGGCGCAGATAGGAGGCGGTGGCGCCGATGACGGCGATGCGCGCGCCGTCGATCTCGAAGATTTTCCAGGCGGGATAGGGGGGCGTGCCTGGCCTCTTGGGATGGAGGTTGCCGCAGATGATCCACGGGCGCATGGTCTCGGCGAGTTCGGCGAAGCGGGCGGAGCCGAAGTCGAACTCGTGGTTGCCTGGGATCCAGGCGTCGCAGCGGATGGCGCGGAGCATCTGGAGGGGGGCCTCGCCGCGGGATATGGTGGCGGCGAGGGAGCCCTGGATGGTGTCGCCAGTGTCGATGTGCAGGCAGCGGCTCTCGCCGAATTCGCGGCGCAGTTCCCAGATGCGCGCGCCGATGCGCTGCATGGAGGCGGGCGCGGCGGCATCCAGTTCGCCATGCAGGTCGGTGGTGTGCAAAATCTGCACGGCGACCTCCCGCGCCGCCAGCAGCGCGGCGACGAGCCAGAGCAGCAGGATGGCGCGGAGGGCTTGGGGCATGGCGGAAAAGGAGCGGATACCCAGGTCAAGCATGGCCTGGCACGGGCCACGCGGCCGCCGATTTTACTGGGCGGGCTGTGCGGTGGGCAGGAGCTGGATGCCGAGTTCCTGGAGCTGGTCGGGGGCGACGTCGCTGGGTGCGTCCATCATGAGGCACTGCGCCTTGGCGGTCTTGGGGAAGGCGATGGTGTCGCGGATGGACTTCATGCCCGTGAGGAGCATGACGAGGCGGTCGAGGCCGATGGCGAGGCCGCCGTGGGGCGGGGCGCCGTAGGAGAATGCGGCGAGGAGGTGCCCGAAGCGGTTCTGGGCGGATTCGTCGGAGATCCCGAGGGTCTTGAACATGAGCTGCTGGAGGGCGGGCTCGTGGATACGGATGGAGCCGCCGCCGAGTTCGACGCCGTTGAGGACGACGTCGTAGGCGCGGGCGCGGACCTTCCCAGGGGCGCTCTCCAGGAGCGGGAGATCCTCGTCCATGGGGCGGGTGAAGGGATGGTGCTCGGCGACCCAGCGCTGGGCGTTGAAGTCCCAGTCGAAGAGGGGGAACTCGACGACCCACAGGTAGTTGAACTTGTCTTCGGGGATGAGGTTGTGCTCGGCGGCGAGGTCGAGGCGGACACGCCCCAGCGCGAAGCAGGCGGTGCGGAAGGAGATGTCGGAGACGAGGAAGAGGATGTCGCCAGGGGCGGCGTCGAGTTCGGCCTTGAGGGCGGCGGTCTCGGCGGGGGTCAGGAACTTGGCGGCGGGGCCTGCGAGGGCGCCGTCGTCGCCGACTTTGAGGGAGACGAGACCCTTGGCGCCAAGGAGTTTCGCCTCCTCGGTGAGGTGGTCGATCCCCTTGCGGCTGATGGCGGCGGCGAGGCCCTTGCCGTTGAGGGCGACGATGGTCCCCTTTTCGGCGACGGCGGCCTGGAAGGGCTTGAACTCGGAGGCCGCGAAGATCGCGGTGACGTCGTGCATTTCAAGGCCGAAGCGGGTGTCGGGCTTGTCGGAGCCGTAGCGGGTCATGGCCTCCTTCCAGGTGATGCGCGGGAAGGGGGCGGCCAGGTCGATGCCCTTGACATCCTTCATGACGGCCTTGAGCAGATCCTCGGTGACGCCCTGGATGTCCTCCTCGGAGGCGAAACTCATCTCGAAGTCGACCTGGGTGAACTCGGGCTGGCGGTCGGCGCGGAGGTCCTCGTCGCGGAAGCAGCGCGCGATCTGGAAGTAGCGCTCGACGCCGCCCACCATCAGCAGCTGCTTGTACTGCTGGGGGGACTGGGGCAGCGCGAAGAAGTTGCCCGGGCGGACGCGGGAGGGGACGAGATAGTCGCGCGCGCCCTCGGGGGTGGACTTGGTGAGGATCGGGGTCTCGACCTCGATGAAGCCGTTGTCGTCGAGGCTCTTGCGGATGCCCTGCGTGATTCGGTGGCGGAGTTTCAGGGTGTTGAGCAGGCCTGAACGGCGCATGTCGAGATAGCGGTATTTAAGCTTGAGGTCGTCGGAGGCGGCGGGATCCTCCAGGTTGTAGGGCATCGGAGCGGCCTGGTTGAGGATGGAAAGTTCCTCGACGGCGACCTCGATGGCGCCCGTGGCGCGCTTGGCGTTGACCATGCTTTCAGGACGGGGGCGGACGATGCCGCTTACCTGGATGACCCATTCCTCGCGGATGGGCTTGGCGGCCTCGGCGACGGCGGGGACGGCGGCGGGGTCGACGACCAGCTGGGTGATGCCTTCGCGGTCGCGCAGGTCGATGAAGAGCATGCCGCCCAGGTTGCGGGAGGAGTTGACCCAGCCGCAGAGGGTCACGCGCTGGTTGGCGTTCTGGAGGCCGAGTTCGTTGCAGGTGTGGGTGCGCTTGGAGTTCAGCATGGTTCGGAAATCCTGGGATGGAGTGGTTACCGCTGGAGCCATTCGGCGATGGCGTCGAGGGGGACGAGTTGCTGTTCGCCGCCGCTCATGTCCTTGCAGGCGGCGACGCCCTGGGCGAGTTCGTTGTCGCCCAGGATGAGGACGCGGGAGGCGCCCATCTTGTTGGCGGTGCGCATCTGCGCTTTCATCGAGCGGCCTGTGAAGTCGGCGTGCACGCGGCCGCCGACGCCGGCGGCGCGGAGCTTCCCCGCGAGGCGGAGGCCAGCGGGGATGGCGGCGTCGCCAATGGCGACGATGTAGGTGTCGGCGAGGGGCTGCGCGGCGGGGGCGATGCCAGTGCCCGCGCGCGCGAGCAGCAGGCGCTCGCAGCCTGCTGCGAAGCCGATGCCCTCGATGGGGGTGTTGGTGCCAGGGAGGGTGATCTGGTAGCGGCCGCCGCCCGCGATCGCGTCGTCGGTGCCGAGGGCGGGATGGGTGATCTCGAAGACGGTGTGGACGTAGTAGTCGAGGCCGCGGACGAGGCGCGGGTCGAGTTCGTAGGGGACGCCGAGGGCGTCGAGGCCTGCGCAGACGCTGGCGAAGAAGGCCTTGCTCTCGTCGCCGAGGAGATCGGTGATGCGCGGGGCGTTCTCGGCGAGGGCGTGGCACGCGGCGACCTTGCAGTCCAGCATGCGCCAGACATTGGTGTCGAAGCGGCGGCGGCAGTCTTCGCACATCTCCGCGAGATGGGGCTGGAAGTATGCGCGCAGAGCCTCGGCGACGGCGGGGCGGTCGGCGGGGAGGCCGCGGGAATTGATGCGGACGCGCGCGCCCTTGAGGCCGAGTTCGTCGAGGAAGTGCACGAGCATCGCGATGACCTCGGCGTCCATCCAGGGGGAGGAGCATCCGACGGCCTCGCATCCGACCTGGTGGAACTGGCGTCGGCGGCCCTGGGCTGGGCGCTCGCCGCGGAACATCGGGCCCATGTAGAAGACGCGGCACTCCTCGCCAGTGGCGAGGCCTCGGTTGGCGATGGCGCGCATGACGCCCGCGGTGCCCTCGGGGCGGAGGGTCAGGGAGCGCCCGCCGCGGTCCTGGAAGGTGTACATCTCCTTCTGGACGACGTCGGTTTCGTTGCCGAGGCCGCGCACGAAGACCTCGGTGCGCTCGAAGACGGGGACGCGCAGTTCGGTGTATCCGTAGCGCGCGAAGATGTCGCGGGCGGTGGCTTCGAGTTTCCGCCATTCGAGGACTTCGGGTTCCCAGAAGTCGGAGGTGCCGGGCAGCGGTTCAGTGGCGCTGGACATGGTGTGGATGCTCCCGTGAAAGTGAAAAAATACGCAGATGAAATGGCAAACGGCTTAATATATCTTTTCTCCCCAGTGCCGCAGAGGGGGAGACGGCGATTTTGGCGGCCGTCCCGCGCCCCATGGCCCGCGGTGCCATGGGACGCGTGGCCGACGCCGTTCAGTCCTTCACGACGATGGCGGCGATTTCGTTCCAGTCGTTGAGCGTGACCTTGACGGTCCAGGCGCCAGGCTTGCCCGTGACTGCGAAGTCATGCTGGACGGGGCGGCCGAAGGAATCGAACTTCGCGACGTCGGGCTTTTTCGCCCCCTTGACGGCATAGGTGCCGGAGACGCAGACAATGGTGCGTTCCTTGCCGACCATGACGCCCTCCCCGAGTTTGACGGGGGTGAAGGGCATGAACCAGTTGGTGATCTCGAAACTGCCCGCGTTCGGGCCCGTCAGGGGGATGTCGGTCGAGTAGTAGTACGGGATGTTTCCGTTGCGGAGCGCCAGGATCATGCCCTTGGTGATGTAGCGCGCGCGGGGGTTCCTCGGATCGTCGGCGGGGATTGACGTGTAGCGGCTGGGGCGCAGGTTGAGGATGATGGGGCTGGCGAGATGCCCGCTGGCGGTGTAGAGGGTCTCGGGGGGGATGCCGTCGAGGTAGGTCGCGGGGTCGACGGGGTCGTTTTCCATTTCGGCGAAACTCAGGCGTCCGCTGTTCTGCTCCTCGCGGGTGACGGGGTGGCCGTTGGTGAAGGCGATGCCGCCCTTGTCCACGATCTTCTTGATGATCTTCATGCGCCCCTCGGCGCCAGTGATCGCGAAGTTGTAGTACTTCGCGGTGATCTTTCCTGTCTTGTCGAGCACGACGCTGTATCCGTCCCACTTGCTGTAGTCGATGCCGTCCCTGACGGTCGGGTTGAACTGGTCGATGTAGAGTCCGTCCAGTCCGCCCTTGTCCATGATCAGTTCGATCTGCTCCATGAATTTCTGGTACCGGCGGTTGCCAGTCTCGACCTGGACCATGAGGTTGATGGTGTCGTAGTTGCTGTAGGTGTAGTAGTTGTCGATCATGACGCCCTTGCTGGCGTTCCAGAGCATGGAATCGCGGTAGGGGGTCGCCTCGACCAGTTTTTTGGAGACGTCAGGCGGGAGGTACTGGCCGTATCTCGTCTTGGGGTGCTTGCGGTCGCCGCGCGTCAGCGGGAGCCTGTCCTTCATGGGGAAGTCCTTCACGTCGAAGGGGACCAGGTTGGTCTCGACTTTGCCGAGCAGCTTGATGCCAGGGTATTCGGCGCGCGCGGCGGCGGCCTTTGTCCTGATGTCCTGAAGATACTGCTCGTCGGTGAGTTTCCATCCGCCGCCGTAGTAGTGCCAGTCGCCGAGGAAGGCGAACTTGAGTTTCAATCCTGGACGGCGGTTGAGCCCGAAGGTGAAGGGGCCTGGGATGGTGTTGTTGACGCCCCAGTCGTCGCGGACCTTGTTGATGAAGTCGAAATAGCCGATCTCCTTGCCAGAGAGCGGATAGATTGTCCAGTCGACGACCAGGGTCTTGCCCGCCTCGATGCCGACGCCCTGGGAGCCGAGGGTAACGACATTGCCGTCGATGCGCAGGTCGATCAGATTGCGGCTGATGGTGTCCTCGGCGATGATGCCGACGCCGTGGGTCTTCTTGTCGGAGAGGAAGATGGTGGGGTTGGCGGCGCCGCGCTTGTTGGAGAGGGGGTTGCCCGTCACGCCCGAGAGGCGCCAGGTCTCGGGCATGGCGCCGCTGTAGCAGGCGGTGTTCTTCCAGATCAGGCCGAGGTCGGCCTTGGAGACGTTTTGGATCTTGTCGATGATGCGGATGTAATGGCCGCAGGAGGTGATGGCGCGGTGGATGTCCAGGCCGGCGGTCTTGAAATGGACCGTGCCGTCCTTGCCGACCTGGGCGGAGATGCCTGGCTGGCCTTCGGCGCCCTCGACGCCGAAGCGGTTGAACTTCATGGCGGGGGTGCTTGGATAGCTGAACAGGGTCTCGAAGAAGATCCTGCCCTCGCCGACCTGGAGTTCCATGCCGCCGCTCCTGCTGACCTTCAGGGCGAAGCCGTTTCCCTTGACGACGGCCGCAGGGGAGGAGATCGGCTGGTGCGAGGCCATTTTGACCCCCGCGAGTTCATTGATCCGATCGGTCGGGACGTAGCCGATGACCGCCTCCTTGACATAGAGGGAGGTCGAGACGATGCGCTTGGGGAGGCCGTTGGCAAAGCGGATGCGGTTCGGCTTGTCGCCCTCCACGCGGTCGTCGGCGCCGATGATGAGTTTGTTGACGGCGTCGTCCACGACCAGGTAGTAGTCGTAGCCGAATTCACGGTCGGTGATGCGTCTGTCGACGTTCTCGTTGTCGGCGGGCCCGAAGATGGAGAGGAGGAAGCACCGCGAGGAGATCAGCCAATACGGGACTTCAGGCTCCTTGGGGTGCGACGTGTGCATGGCGTTTCCGCGCCCCAGCAGACGGGGGAGGTTGCGCGCCGTGACATTGCGCAGGCCCGTCCCGTTGATCTCGATGCCGCAATAGCGGTTCCAGCCGCCATTGGGCGCGCTCAGCATGCGCTGGTTCACCTTCAGGACGATGGTCATGCCCTTCTTCTGGGGGACGGCGGGGAACTCGAAGCTGTCCGACCAGGCAAGGGCCTCCCCGCACGGGATGGTGACATCCTTCACAATGGCGATCACGGGGGTGAAGGGGATGCGGCCCTTTTCCTGGACTCCGTTCTGGATGACTTCCGCCTTGCGGGGCTTGCGCCCGATCGCGCTGTCTGGAATGTACCCGAGGGTGGCCTCCTTGACGAACATCGGCAGGTCGACGATGTGCTTCGGCAGGATGTCCAGAATGCGCAGCTTGTTGGGCTCGGATGCGCTGACGAAATCCTCGACGACGAGGTAGAGGTCGTAGCCGAATTCGCGGTCGAGCGCGCGCGGATCCAGATTCTCGGAGTTGGTCGGCGCGAAGAACGATGGCATGGCGTCGTGGCCGCGGTATCTGCTCCAGTAGGGAAGGCTGGTCTCACGGGGATGGTTCATGCGCATGGCAGCGCCTCGGAACAGCAGGCGCGGGCTGCCGTCTGGCGTGCGCGGCCCCAGTTCCCTGCCGTTGATTTCGACGACGCAGGCGCCGCGGTTCCAGCCTGAATGGCGGTTCTGGGCGATGCGCTGGTTGAGTTTGAGCACCGCAGTCATGCCCTGCTTCTTCGGCATGGCGGGAAATTCCAGAGCGGCGGTCGCGCCGAATTTGCTTTCCGCAGGCTGGGGCTGGATGCGCATATCCTTTGCGACAGTGGCAAAGGGGGTGAAGGGAATGTCCGCCGCAAATGCCAGGCTTGCCAGCATCGCGAATGTCAATGCAAGGTTTTTCATGGTGGGAATTGCGCCTGCGAAAGTGCAGGCAGGTTTTTGGGTGTCGAGGGGTTCAGGAAATCCACTTTACTGTAGCACATGGCGCGCAGTTCGGACGACGGGGCAACGGATTTCAGGGCCATCTTTCAGGGACCCCAGACTTCAGACCCATCGGAGCCCCCAAACCCCGCTGGGGCTGCTACGGCGCGCTCCCCGAAAAGATGCGCGTCCTGCCTGTTTCAGAAAGCCCCCGTAGGGGGCGGAGGGATCATAGCCAGGGGTGGAGGGCGCGTCAGCGCCCGAAACCCCTGGGGGCGGGAAAAAACGACAGGAGCCCCGTAGGGGCGGCAGGGACTACAGGCGGGGGGGGGAGAGCGAGCGCCGAAGGCGCGAACAAAACCCCTGGGCGGGGGACAAACCGATGGAACCCGCGTATGGGCGGACACCCATTGCAGAGGCGGCCGCCGTCGCGGCGGGCGGAATGCGTGCTACGGGAGATGCCGAACGCGCTGTTCCCCAAGATGGTCGGTAAAACCGATATTTTTATGCCCGAAGTTGTTGCCACGGCGGCCCCGCCGTGGCGGTCCGCCGAGCTTGCGGCATCCAATCAGGCACGCCACAAGACGCAGCCAAGGCTCCGCAATCGCCTGCCGCCCATTCACCGAGCCGCCACGGCGGCCGCGCCGTGGCAACTATTTTCGGGGCACCATCCAGGCAAACGCCTACCCTCTTGGGGAACAGAGGTAATGTCGAAAAATGCCGCCGTACGGCCCTGGGACGGCTGTCGTTGTCGGGGGCGGAGGCTGCGGTCGGGCTTCCGCCCTCCCTCCGCCCCCGCCCCCGACAATGGCATCTCTTTCTGGGCGCCGATCTGTCTTCGGCGCCCTTCCAGGGGTTCCGCTCGCCGCTTCGCGGCTCGCCCCACCCCTGGCTATGCTCCAACGCCCCCCTACGGGGGGCTTCCTAAGCCAGGGATGCCACGCCATTTTCACGGCGGCCGCGCATTGCCAGATTTCACGAAGTCGCTCTGCTTCCCGAAATGGTGGTTTTACCGACCATATCGGGGAACATGGCGAACCTGAAAAGGACCACTGCCACCTATCAGATCCCCGCGTTCCGTGGGGGCTCATTTTTGGCAGGGAAATGACCCCAGACTTCAGACCCCAGACCCGACTTCGGGGACCCCAGCGTTCCGTGCCGGCCCATTTTTTGGCCAGGGAAGATGAATATTTGCACAATGTGTGCACAATGTGTTGATTTTTCTTGAATGTGTGTTAGATTATATCCAGTTCCAGAACCCCAACAGAGGAGAGCAAGCGATGGAATTGAAGAATGCGAATGTGAACATCCGAATCGATCCTGAGTTGAAGAAGGACGCGGAGAAGTTGTTCGGGAGCCTGGGGATGAACCTGTCGACGGCGTTCAACGTGTTTGTGCGGCAGTCGCTGCGGGTGGGCGGGATTCCGTTCACGGTGTCGCTGGGGAATGCCCCCGCGGAAGGGGCGTCGAAGGGCGTCGCGGTGAACGCGAGCGTGATACCTGGGATTGAATACAGTTTCGAGGCGGGCGTGAACAAGCCGCAGGAGAACGCCGAGGGCGAGGCGCCCGCCGAGGGGAAATAGACCTGTAAGCGTTCATTCAGCCCGTATGGACAAAAGCGGGTTCAGGTAGTATGCACGGTTGCCTCCTGTGAGGCAACGGGAGGGCCGCGCTCCTGCGCGGCCGGACAGCCCACGCCTTCACACGGACCGGATTCGCGCGATAATGGGAGGCCGCGCTCCTGCGCGGCCGGACAGCCCACGCCTTCACGCGGCACATGATTCGCGAGGCGACGGGAGGGCCGCGCTCCTGCGCGGC
>JAEEGL010485134.1_pt1 | contig 17048 bp, 11 predicted proteins | sample 9134231 | NCBI WGS metagenome assembly JAEEGL01 (sample SAMN16246548, study PRJNA631951) | gut metagenome | biome: gut microbiome; feature: rumen; material: fiber-attached | host: Bos | place: Iran: Karaj | collected 2018-10
ACCATTGCGCGTGAAAAAAATATACCGATTGTTGCGACAAATGATGTCTGTTTTGCAAAACCGGAAAATTACGAGGCAACCGATGCACTGAGTTGTGTCCTGGGGCAAACGAAGGTTATTGACCCAGAACGACCACGAAAATCATCAGAACAATACTTTAAGACATCATCAGAAATGATTGAAATTTTTAAAGATTTACCAGAAGCGATAGAAAACACGATTAAGATTGCGAATCGTTGTGGGTTTATGGTAAATGTTCATGAAAAACCATTATTGCCACGTTTTGGGAATAATTTTGATGATGAATGTAAAATGCTGCGCGATATGACGATGGATGGTCTGAAACATCGCATAGAAGAGTTTGGTATCGCAGATTCTGCCCCCTATTTTGATCAGGCTGAATTTGAATTGAATGTTATTATAAACATGGGATTCCCCGGATATTTTTTGATTGTTGCCGATTACATAGATTGGTGTCGTAAACATGATATTTTAACCGGTCCCGGACGTGGTTCGGGCGCAGGTTCAATTGTTGCGTGGGCAATGGGAATTACACATGTTAATCCATTGCAGTATGGGTTATTGTTTGAACGTTTTTTGAATCCAGATCGTATATCTATGCCGGATTTTGATGTTGATTTTGAACCAACGGGGATTGAACAAGTGTTGGCGTATATCTGTGATAGATATGGGCACGATTCGGTTTGCCGTATTATTACATTTGGCAGTTTACAGGCACGTGGTGCAATTCGTGATGTTGGACGCGTGTATGGAATACCATATTCTAAATCAGATCGGCTTTCTAAAATGATACCAATGGATGCCAAGACATTAAAAGAAGCCGTTGATACATCGCAAGAAATTCAACATGTGTTGGAAACTGATTCAGATATGGCCAAGGTTGTTTCTATTGCCCAAGAATTAGAAGGCGCATTCAGAAACCTGGGGCAACATGCGTGTGGTGTGGTTATTGGTGACCGGCCAACAACTAAAATTGCGCCAGTATATCGGGATCCGGCGAATCCGTTGCCATCGTGTCAATTTGATGGGCATTACTTGGAATCAGCCGGGTTAATCAAGTTTGACTTTTTGGGGTTGGAAACTTTGGTCGTGTTAAAGTATGCGGTTAAACTGATTCAAAAAACGCGTCGTATCAATATAAATCTTGATGAAATTCCAACCGATGATAAGAAAACATTAGAACTTTGGCAATCCGGTATGACCGAAGGCATATTCCAGTTTGATGCCCCGTTTGTTCAACAAACCTTGCGTAAGATGCATCCAACAAATTTCTTGGAAATATCGGCATTGAATGCATTAAACCGCCCGGGGCCAATTCAATATATTCCACAATTTATTGCACGTATGCATGGCGAAGAAAAAATTGAGTATGTTCATCCACTTGCCGAGCCAATCTTAAAAGAAACTTACGGTATTATTGTGTACCAGGAACAGGTTATGCAGTTAACACGTGCGCTTGCCGGATTTACACGCGGGCAATCGGATAACGTACGTAAAGCAATGGGTAAAAAGATTGTTAAAATGTTGGATGAATTAGAGGGGTTATTCTATGATGGATGTGAAAAGAATAATACCCTGACCCGCGATCAAGCATCAAAACTTTGGGCGGATTTTAAAGAGTTTGCCAAGTATGCGTTTAATAAATCTCATGCGGTCGCCTATTCTATTGTTGCAAACCAGTGTGCGTATCTTAAAGCAAATTATACCCCGGAATTTTTGGCGGCATCAATGTCCAGTAATTTAAATGATACCGACAAACTTGCGTTATTTGTTGATGATGCAAAATCTAACTTTGGTATCCATATTGTTCCGCCGGATATAAATACCAGTGAATCTTTGTTTACGGTGCAAGATGGAAAAATTGTCTATGCGTTGGCGGCAATTAAGGGTGTTGGTGTTGCCGCAACATCGGCAATCGTTGCGGAACGTGCCAAGGGTAAATTCAAAAACATAACTGATTTTGCAAAACGTTGTGCGCCGATTATGAACAAACGAATATTGGAAGCCTTTGCACGCGTTGGTGTATTGGATTCAATAAATCCAAATCGTGCCGAAATATTTATGAATGCGGATATGATTCTGTCCTATGCCGCAAAGTCAAAAGAAAGTGCGAATACATTATCGTTATTTGCAAACACGGTTGAAGATGATGTCGCCGAAGACAGGCTTGCACAAAATCTTGTTAAAACAGCGCCATGGACATTCGGACAAAAACTGGAAAACGAATTATCGGCATTGGGCTTTTATATCTCTGCACACCCGTTGGATCAGTACAAACACTTGATTACAGCGGCGCATTTAACAACCAGTACGAAATTACTGGAAGCACATGATCGTGCAAATGTTCGAATTGCGGCAAATATAAATTCATATTCACATCGGCGCACAAAAGCCGGCAAAGATATGTTGACTATTAGTGCATCTGACAGTTTTGGTAATATTGATGCGGTCGCCTTTGGTGATTCAGTAAATGCGTTGGCTGGTACACTGGTGACAGAAAGTGTTGTGGTATTATCTGGACGTGTTTCTAATCGAGATGACCGGGTTTCGTTGTTTGTTGATTCAATTGTGCCAATTGGTCAATGGGTTGCGGGTGTGGCAAAGAAAATCACATTAGATATTCATAACAAAGCGGTTTTGCCTGATGTTAAAAAAGCATTGGCCACACTTGGTGTGGGGCATACGCGTGTTGCGTTAAATTTATGTTCTGGGGATAAAAAAACAACGGTTGAATTAAAAGGTGCGATCGAATTAGGCAAAAATACGCTTGCCGATTTATCGGGTCTTGGAATAAAGGTTGAAATAGAATGATGAAACATATACCGGTTATGCTTGATAATGTTATGTCGTGTCTTGGCGATATTTCGGGTTGTCGTGTTTTAGATGCGACATTTGGTGCCGGCGGATACAGTCGCAAATTTCTTGAATCTGGGGCAATGGTGACCGCATTTGACCGTGATCCAAATGTGGCGTTTGATGCAGATAAATTTGCAAATGAATTTGGTAATCGGTTTCGTTTTATCGCAAAGCCATTTTCAAAAATGTCAGAACTAGATGAAAAATTTGATGCAATTGTTTTTGATTTGGGTATTTCTTCTATGCAGATAGATAATCCGGAACGTGGGTTTTCTTTTCGGGCGGACGCGCCGTTGGATATGCGTATGTCGGTGGATGGACCGACCGTGCGCGATATGTTTGAACAATGGTCTGTTGCCGATATTGTGAAAATCCTGCGCGATTTTGGTGATATAAAACCGGCGGTGGCAATTGCCAAGGCGATAAAACAACAAATGCCACAAACAACATTTGAACTGCGCGATTTGGTGCACAATCCGCGTGATGTTGCGCCGGTATTCCAGGCATTACGCATCGCGTTAAATGACGAAATTGGCGAAATATCGCGTGCATTGAATGCTGTACCTGGCTTACTGGATATTGGTGGACGGTGTATGTGTGTGACATTTCATTCAATTGAAGACCGTATTGTAAAAAATACTTTTCGTGACTGGACAAGCCCACATGGTGACCCGCATCTGCCATCATTGACACCGCCACAATTTAAATTATTACGGGCGCAAACACCGTCTGGGGACGAAATTCAGCGCAACCCGCGTGCGCGCAGCGCGCATTTGCGCGGTGTTGTAAAATCATATTGACCAATTACAAAGAAATTTTGTAAGATTGGCGCAAACAAATAAAAAGGTAAGGAAAAAATGAAAAAAATCATAAAGTTGTTTTTTGTAATGACCGCGGTTTATGTACTGGTTGTTTTTGGGGCATCGGCGGTTTGTCCGGTGTGTACGGTTGCCGTTGGGGCCGGATTAGAAGGTGCACGCCTATTGGGGGTGGATGATGTTATAACCGGTATTTGGGCGGGTGGTTTAACATTATCGTTGTTTTTATGGACGGCGAGTTGGTTAAAAAAGCGCGGTGTGAACAGCGCGTTTTGGCAGTTGTTCGTTCCGTTTGTTGCATATTATGCCCTGTTGGGAATGGTTTATTTAATGCCAGATGTGCAATTTGGTACACATACACTCTGGGGAATAGATAAATTCTTGCTTGGTGTGATTGTTGGAACGGTTTGTTTTTGGGCGGGTGCGCGTTGGTATGTTTCAATTAAACGCAGAAATGGTGGGCACGCACAGTTCGCATTTCAAAAAGTTGTTGTGCCAATCAGTTTTCTGTTGATTGCGACATTGGTGTTTTGGTTGATAACAAGATAGTTTTTTGAAAGGAGTAAACTTATGAAAAAGATGTCTTTGGAAGAAATGGTTCAAAAAATAGATGAGTCAAAAAAAGTAAATCCGTTAGATTTATCGTCAGACCAGGACCTGTCAATTGCCCTGATGAATTTAGTATCACTGGAAGAACATTTCTTTTTCAGTGGCGCAAAAACGAAACAGCCAGGATTTTATGATTTAATAAATGTTGTGCGTAATATGCGCAAAGAATTGATGGAAAAAATCGTTGATAAAACTGGTGCCCAGGGTAACGAGGTTTGGTGTATTTCAAAACATTTGTTGGCGGCATCTATGCGTTTGTACGAGGTTGGAACCAAGGCAATGGGGGCCGGAAACAAGGCTGATGCGTATAAAATGTTTGAACGCGCATATGAATTGTATTCTTTGTTCTGGGGACTGAATATGAAGATGATAGATTTAACCGGTGTTAAAGAAATGGAACCGGTATTGTATGATTCTGCAACAAATAATGAAAAGCCCGAAAAAGAGATTCAACAACAGATGACTGAATCTAAATCAACCGTACGCAAACTGGGCGATTGGGTTAAGAAGGCGGTTAATTGTTGTATTGAATAATTTTTGTGTTGATTCAAATGTGCGAAAAATATTATAATCACATGCGAAGGGAGAAAGTTTGAGAAAATATTTAAAAATTTTGCTTGGATTTTCGGTGTTTTCCGTGATGTTTGATGCATGGGCGGCCGCACCATCTAACCCGCGCAGTGACATCGGCAAAATTGTAAATGTACGCGAAACCGGTGTTGCATCCAGTACAAATCGTACAGGAACCACAGAACGTGCACGGACATCAACCCGTGTTCCCGGTTCATCGGCGCGTTCAACCACAAATCAACCGATTCGTAATTCGCTTCCGCGCGTGGGAACACGTGGGGCGGTTTTGTCGCGTGCGGCGGCATTATCAAATAATACACGTGCCGGCAAAACACAGTCAAACCCTGCCCGCAGTGCCGTTGCCCGTGCCACCGCGATATTTAATGATACCAGCAAGATTGGTTCTGGGTATGCCGCGTGTCGTGAATCATATGCGACATGTATGGATCAAATTTGTGCAAATGCAAATGATACATATCGTCGCTGTTTCTGCAGTGAACGGTTTACCAAATTTCGTGAAATAGAAGATAAATTGGATCAGGCAATGATTTTGTTGCAAGATTTCCAAGATAATAATCTGAATGCCGTTGATAAAACCGCAGCCGAAGTCAATGCAATGTATTCGGCAACCGTTGGCGAAGCGGCAATCAAAAAAGATACCAGTGCCGCATCCAAGGCCTTGGATCAAATCAGTAAATTATTATCGGGCGGTTCATCAACCGTCAACACGACAAATTCTTCGTCACTTGGGATACTTAGTTTGGATTTTTCATTTGATGATTGGGATAATGTTTGGGATGGTGGAACGGATTCAATATTTGGTTTCGGTGCCCAGGATATTTCCACACTGGAAGGCAAGGCATTGTTTGATGCATCCCAGCGTCAATGTGTCAACCTGAGTCGTGATAATTGTGCAAGTGATGCGGTATTTTCAATGGCGCGCAGTTCATATAATGTGTTAATTACCCAAGATTGTAATACATATGAAAAAAATTTGAATAAAAAACGTGAAACGGTGGCGGCGGCGGTACGTACCGCGGAAAAGTATCTGCGCGAAGCGCGTCTGGAAGAATATCGTTCGCACAATTCTGCGGACTTTAATGAATGTTTGGATCGTGTTCGTACATCTATATTGGCGGATACTGCGTGCGGTGCCGGATATAAACGGTGTTTGGACCCAACCGGCGCATACATAGATGGCGCAACGGGCAATCCAATCTATACACCACGGTTGTTTGAACTGGAGCAAACGATTGACCTTGGCGGAATGACATCAAGTGGTATGGCGACCGATATTCTTGGCCAGAATCAGACATACTCGGCATGGCTTGATCGTTATCGTAATCGTGTGACGCGTGATTTGGATACTTGCCGCGACATTGCCGAGGATGTTTGGACAGAATTTAAACGCAACGCGATTATTGAAATTGCCCAAGCGCAAACCGCAAAGATAGAGGAAGTCAAGGCATCTTGTGTTGAGACAATGGGTGAATGCTATGATTCAACGACAAAACAGTTGGTGAATTTTGACCAAAATACTGCCAAGACCGCGGCGGCACTTGGGCGCTATGCTGCGCAGAATATGTGCCATGAAAAGGTTGTCACCTGTGCGGCATTGTTTGGTGGTCATGATGCGCAAGCATGCCAATTTGATGCGCGTGGGCATCTGACAACCGACGGCGCGCGCTGTGGATTAGAGGCATTATTAACCTATGTTGATGCGGTAAATTCTATCAGCATTGTTGAACGTTGCGAATCGGGATTGCGGGAAAACTTTAAAAATCTTTGCACACCGGAAACCGGAACATACGGATACCCGTACAATTGTCGGAAAATGAAAAACAGCAAAGATGACACAATGGGAATTGCATATGTCGCGCGTAGTTATGCGGTTGACTATTGTCAGGATCCAACCGACAAGCAGGAAAAATATGACGATATTAAAAATTCGGCGATAAAAACCGTCGTTGATTCTGTGGTTGATGAATTGCAGTCTGAAATTTCATTGTCATTAAAGGCGATTTGTGAATCGTTGGATGGATATTGGAATTCATTTAACAGCACGATAAACCTGCCCTCTGGAATGACGAACCTATTGTCTAAATTCTATAACAATGTCTATGGTGGTGATAAAGAACAAACCACATGGGGCACATGTTATGAAAACAGCGCGCATTTAAGGTGTCTGGACTTTGCCGAAGAAACTGACAGTGATGGCAACCCAATGGCAAGTTGGAACGAAACACTGGGACAATGTACACTAACAGATGCGTGGTATCGTGACCGGTGTGAAAATTGGCTTGACGGGTATTACGAAAATTCGGTATGCTATGTAGCAGAGAAATAAAAACACAACAAGCGGAGAGAAATAAGAAACAAAAAAGGAAGGAAATCATGGTTATCAAGAACTTTTTGACAGGTATTTGTGTGTTGTTGGCATTCGGTGCAACCGAATCGTTTGGTGCGGCATCTATTCGTGCGACAACGGTTGGTGCATCTGGTTCGGCGACCGGCGCAACATCTGCACGAACGGGTTCAATGCGTGTGTCTGGGGCCAAGATGGTTTCCACAACACCCACAATCGAAACGGCGGAAACCGCATCGACCGCAACGGGTGGACGCATGCCGGTGTTACCCGGGGGAACACCAAAGTTAGGGACAACACCAAAACTTCCTACGATGACGAGTGCATCTCTTGATGGCTATGCGACCGAGGCATGGACGATTGAGAATTTCCAGCCGATTGGTGATTACCAGCCGGCGGGTAATTATTTAACCGAATCTGATTTGGACGGCTATGCGACCGAAGATTATGTTGATGATGCGATTGCCGGTTTGGCACCACATATTTTAATCCAGGCCGATTCGAATGATGTTATATATTATTGTATTGCGGCGGGCTGTGAAAGTGTTCCGGTTGGCACGAATGGATATTGGGCGGAATTTCCGACTGATGGACTGGCGGGGGCCGACGGGCGCGAAATTGAATTGCAAAAGACCAGTACATATATCCAGTGGCGCTATAAAACTGGAAGTGACACAACATGGAAAAACCTGGTTAAATTAAGTGATTTAAAGGGTGCACCGGGTCAGGATGGTGCATCACCGACCATTGCCGTTACCCAGAGTGGCGACACATATACCATGACAATTACCAATGCCGATGGCACGGTTCAGACACCGATTTCATGGACCGCCGGCACCGGTACCGGTGGTGGTATAACCGTTGATTCCGCACTTAGCACAACCAGTGAAAATCCGGTTCAAAACAAGGTTGTGACCGCCGCACTGAATGACAAGGTTTCAAAATCTGGATACACCAGTGCCGATAATAACAAGGTATGGCAGGTCAAGAAAAGTGGCAATAATTATGTGTTGCAGTTGGTGGCTTTGTCCGATGTTACCGGCGGTGGTATTTCATTGGATGATGTCGCGGCGGCCGGTTATTTGAACGATTTAAGTGGCTCGACCTATGTAAATGCCGGTAAAGATGGAAACACGGGGACGGTTGAATTAAAGAACATCACATCATCGCGTAACGATATTACCAATAACAGTATCAAATTAACCCGTGCAATGGATGTATACTCGTATGTTGGGAATTATGTTGCAAACCACGGTGGTGGCGGTTCAACAACAATTGTATATAATGGATTGGTAGGTAATGTGTCTGGTTTGCCAACGAACGGTTTGACCAACGGTGCGACATATTATGTCGTTGACCGTCAATCTTTCTATATTTGGAACGGTACGGATTGGGATATTGTGCCGTTTATAGAGGGACTTGCAACGACAAGCGATCTGAATAATAAACAACCAAAGTCCGACTCTTTAAGCCTTGGAAATACGGGCGGCACATGGTCAGATGTAAAAGATGGTACTTATGTATCGGCATCTGCAACGACCGGTGGAACAAAGTTTGATGTAATATCAAATCAGATGGCAAAGACAGCCAGTGAGATAATACCCTCGTCTGCTAAGTTGGTTCAGGCCAAGGCTGTATACGATTATGCACAGCCCAAGGATGATTATGTGACACCTGATTCAGACATATTTAATAACTATGTTGCAAAAAGTGGCTACGAATCGGGCGACAATGGTAAGATTTGGCAAATAACCAAAAATGACCAAGACCAATATGTTTTATCGTTAGTTAACATGCCGGCAGGTTTGAACACAGACGAATTGTACTCATATTTAACAACAAATAATTATGTGCAACAAGCGGCGTTAGACAATAAACAAAACAAGTCCAATGCCACTACAGGAACATATAAGGTTGGATATACCGGTGATACATGGGCGACATTGGGCGCAACCGACTATGTGACGTTGGACACAACAACCGCAACCAATCCAAAAATTGCCTTAAATGCTAATAGAATTGCAACTTCTATTGGTGATGATGCCACGTCATCAACCAAACTTGTGACCGAAGGCGCAGTTATTAGCAAATTGGCAGATTATCTGTACCTGAATCAACCTGTTACAAATCAAAATGGAAAAGTATTAAAGGTTGTAAATGGCCGGTTAACTTGGGGAAATGATAATGTTGGTGGTGGCAATACAATTGTGTATGGTGGGTCTGTTACAAATATCACAAATGTTAATGCCAGTGACTATCCAAATGGAACTTTGGTTTATGATCAAACAACAAATACGTTCTATATTACTGACGGCACAAATTGGACGCCAATAGATATTACGGGAACATTGGTGACCGAAACCGAAATGGCAAACTATGCACAACCATTGTCCACCGCAAATTTCCAGTTTGGTATGGCAGGAACAGATGGTACCAATAAATGGAAACCCGTGATTAATTCTGACGATATAACAATCGACAACAATAATGAAAATGCGATTATGTTGAAAATTCCAGAGGCGCGTATCCAGACCAATGCACCGGCATCTGGTGAAAGCAAATTAATTACATCTGGTGCAGTATATAGCGCTCTGTTGAATACATTACCTTTGTCGGGATTAACAGGGCATGAAACGCAGGCGCTGTATGTTAACAACAATGGCGAGATTGATTATACGAATTTTCAAAAACCTTCAAGTGCGCAGTTCTCGTTCGGTATGCTGAATGGTGGATGGCAGGAAGTAAACAATCCAACGGTTAATGATAATAATACAACTAAGTATATAACCGTAAGTTCGCAAACCAGTGGAGACAAGCAATACACAAATATTGATATAAACAGTAAAAAATTGGTCACTTTGAGTTCTACAAACAATCAAAATGATGACCTTATGACACTGGGTGGGATGGCGTGTATAGTAACGAGTGCATCAACTACAGATCCAAAAGGTACTTGTGCTGCCTTTGCAACAGCTGGACAGGCCTTTATTTGTAGTACAACTCCTTGTCAGTGTTATACTGAAAAAGGAAGCACTTCTGTTACGGTACAGAATAAGTGCGCTAATTCTGAGAGTGTGGTTAACGAGAGTTCTGACACATGTAAGCCTGCAGTGTTGGGTGGAACCTTAACAAATCCGAATGGATATTCATATCGTGTATGCACGCACGGGACTTTGAAATATGTTTATGAAGAACCGGTTGGTGGAGAATGTCAGACGGTATCCACAGACTACAGGGATCCAGGCCAGTTGGATGGCCAGAGTGGCACTGGATCTGAAGAGGCTCCTTACACCAAACGTGGTTATATTGTGACAACAATTACAAATACGTGTAACACACCTGCAACCAATGACAAAGTTTATGGGGTTGATGAGTGTACAAAAATCAATTCTGGTTATACACCAAAGGGTGGTAACGGTTCTGTTGTTTCAAACATGGGTGTTGCAGTTTCGGCAGATATATGGTCGTTGTATCAGTGTACCAAAAGTAATACTGTGGGAACCCCAAATCCTGTTACGTATTATCTGATTGCAACAGATAAAGGTTTCAATGCAGAAATGTTGGTAGACACATCGTACACCGATCCACATACTCTGTATGATGGTACAAATGATGTTTACACCGTCAAAGGAAAAATAGTTGAAACGTACTTAAATCCAAGCACTGGTGTTATAACACGTAAGGATATTGTTGATAATGATTGCAGTATTAATGAATTAGCAGTAGCATCGGCTGACTCTGTGGAATTACGTGGTGGAACAACGAATATTGCAGAACCCATGCCAGTAATTTATAAATGTCAATGTGGCGGAATGAATACAAGTGGTGTATGCACGCCCAGCAACACAGAGTATAAATATCGCAAGACGTTTAAATATACTTCTGCACAATGTAACGGATTGTCTCCCGCAAGCAAAGAAGCAACTATTGTGATGGAAACGCCGGGAACATATGTGGGACCCAACAATTGGGATGCAGAAGGCGGATGGGCGGGTACCCTTGGATATACACCAACTACTATCCTGTTTTGTGATGGAACTACACGGATTATAAACAAGCTCGACGATTGTCATACTGTTGGGGTTGAAGGGGTTATGCCGCGAGATGCGAGTTCGTCGACTCCAACTTGCACAAATGGTAAATATATGCAGTGTACAAGAGGTGGGCCAGCAAGTGATGGCGGTGCAGGGACAACTTATTATGCATGTATAGCACTTGGTACGAATGACAAAGTACCGGTAAAGAATTGCACCAAATCAAGCGAAAGTTATGTGGCTCCGGCACAACGAGATGGTGTGGTACGTATTACCGATGATGATCATGCTATCAATGAATGTGGCACGAATTCAACAAAGTGTTATAGTTTGCCGGGGCAAACAGTGACCACAACACCTCATTCTTGTAATGATAGCAGTCCGTTAACTACTGAACTTGATGATCAATGTGACGTGATTGAGGATTTGACGTATAGCAACGGTAACACCAACAACTATACATACTATAGTTGCACGCAAGCAGATGATGGTACTGCATACTATCTGCGTAAGGATCCAGTGTCAGGTAGTTCGCCGTATTTTAAAGGCTTGAAAGAAGATGTTGGACAGCCGGCAACCGGTAATACACTGGCAACAGGTTTATTCCTGGCGGCATCACAAGCGGAAACAACAGCAAATACTGCCGTAACCACGGCGAATACTGCCGTAACCACGGCGAATACTGCCGCAGCCACGGCGAATACTGTCAGTGGCAACCTTGCGACCCTGACCACGAATGTCAACAAGTTGGGTGATGCGTTGTTGGGGACCAGTGTATGCCGCGCATCAAGTGGAGGTGGTACTGGACTAGGAGGCATATCCTCGGGTTCTGAAACGAATTGCTCAACGGACGTTACTTTAACAAGCGTGTTAATGTCGTATTTTGATAGTATGTGTAGTAATGGTAATGCGGCATGTACTGCGTCAACCAGCTTGCAACAGTTACTTCAGAATTCTACCTCGTTGCCAAGCACAAAGGAGAACAATTGATATATATTACGATAATTGAAAAAACACCCACGGTTTTCCGTGGGTGTTTTTATGCCATTATAACTTGTCCACCTGCAAATATTTTAATTCGTTTCGAATACTATCATCCAACGAAAAAATCGTCAAAAATGGTATAAAAAATCCCGATTCGCTAATTATATCGAAAAAATCTACTTTGGGTTTTCGGATGTGTTCAAAAATGTCTTTAATAATTGCATTATCGCATCACGTTGGGCATCGTTGTCCAATCGCCAATATAATTTTACCAAACGCAAACTTTCATCGCGCAGCATTGGGTCGTCGGGTTCATCCGGTTGGCGAACATGCATTGAACGTGTTGCCTTGGTTTCGTCGGGCATGTTGCCCGGCAAACCAACAAAAAAGAATGATACAGGTGTCTGCATCGCCAGACCAATTTGAAACAGGCGTGATGCCGATACGCGATTATCCGCCGTTTCATATTTCTGAATCTGTTGAAATGTGACACCGGTTGCCGCCGCTAAATCTTTTAATGACATGCCAAGAATATTGCGCCGCAATTGCATGCGTCGCCCAATATGTTGGTCAATTGCCGTTGAAACATATGCTTTGCCCGCCATGATATTTCCTTTTGTATATATACGGATAACTTTCCTTGGTTGAATTTATACAATCTTTCTTTTTGTTTTGCAATCAAAAAAGCCATGTGATACTATATATTAAAATGGAGAAAATGTATGACACAACCAATTGTTTTATGTATTCTGGATGGTGTAGGATTCAGCGAAGAAAAACGACACAATGCGGTAGAATTGGCAAAAATGCCCTGCTTTCGCGGACTGGTAAAAAAATATCCGAATTCTTTATTGCGGGCATCGGGAACGGCGGTGGGATTGCCAGGAAATATTATGGGAAATTCCGAAGTTGGACATATCTGTATTGGTGCCGGGCGTGTCGTTATGCAATATCTGTTGCGGTTTGCACGCGAAGATTGGAATAAAAATAAACCATTAAATAAATTTATAAAAGATGTCCGCCGAACACATGGAATTGTGCATTTCGCGGGACTGATGTCTGATGGACGTGTGCATTCCGATGTGCGTGACGAAATAAAAATTATAAAATATATCTTGGATGCTGGGCTGCATGTTTGTATCCATTTTATCGGCGATGGTCGTGACACACCGCCACAATCGGCGATGAAGTATGTACGGACAATTAAACGGATGTTGGCACCATATTTTGCCGACAAACGCGTATTTTTCGGAACTTTGTCAGGGCGGTATTATACAATGGATCGCAACAAAAATATGGATCGCACAAAAGTGGCATTTGATGCAGTTGCACATGCGCGGGCGAATGCGCATGCCAACACAATAGAAAACGCAATCCGCGAATCCTATGCCAATGGTGTGACCGATGAATTTTTTCGACCAACAATTATAACCCCGACCAAGATTACAAAAAATGATGGATTTATATTTGGAAACTATCGCAGTGATCGCGCGCGTCAGATTATGCGCGAAATGTTAAAAACCGGTGCACATATACTCTGTTTTTCACAATATGGCGAAGGATTAAATGAAAAGTGCCCTGCACTGTTATCTGATATTCCGGTAAAGAACACTTTGGGCGATGTAATTGCGGCGGCGGGATTGTCCCAATTGCGTATTGCGGAAACCGAAAAGTATAATCATGTGACCTATTTTATGGATGCAGAACGCACAGTTGATTTTAAAAAAGAAGAAAAGGTCTTGATAGATTCGCCGGCGGTTGCAACGTTTGATATGAAACCAGAAATGTCTGCAAACGAAATTACGGCGGCATTATTGCCACGATTGGGTAAGTTTGATGTGGTTTTGATGAACTTTGCAAACGGTGATATGGTTGGACATACCGGAAATGAATCTGCGGCAATTCGTGCCATGGAATGCCTGGATGACCAACTGATGCAAATTGTGCCAGCGGTTTTAAAATTGGGTGGGAAAATGCTGATTATTGCGGATCATGGGAACGCAGAAAAAATGTGGGATGATAAAGCAAACGCTCCGTGGACCGCGCATACGAATAATCGGGTGCGTGCGATTTTGGTGTCGGAACCGCCATATAAAAAGATAAAAAATGGTGGCTTGGCCGATGTTGCACCAACGATATTAAAATTGTTGGGAATCAAACAGCCATCGGATATGACCGGCAGAGCCTTGATATAAATTATCGTTTCTTTGATAAGAACGCGTTGCGCATGCTGTCTATGCTCAGGTTTGATAACATTCTGTATGCGATTTGATCAATATTACGGTCATGATATCGTTCAATTAAAATTCGGTCGCTAATACGTGTTAGAAATTCAGGTTCGGTTTCAGATATCATAAAACTGATATATCCAAATTTGTCGCTGAATGCCAGAACGTGTTTATTGGTGTTCTCTATCATATCTATGGTATCAATCCCGGTGATAACCGCTATGTCGCAATCACCAAATGCGTGTTTTGATTTTGGAAAATGTCGTGCCTTGCGTTTTATTGTCATATTATACAGTATGCTAAACAGTGGGCTTTCTTTGTCAAAGTCAACATATTCACGCCGAACCAGGACACTATCGCCACGCGACATTGTAATTGGAATATCATTTGAACCGAATAACAATGTAAATTCACCAAAGCGTCGGCCCAATAATGATACTTGGACTATATCAGAATCGTGAATTGGTTTATTTGTCATTTCAACAACGGCGACATCGGTTTGTTTGTTCCGATATTGTTCGGCGACAGGATTCAATTCATCATCAGTATATGTTCCGACATCAAATTTTCGCTTTGAACGAATACACTTGCTGTACCCGGCGGATTCTTCGGCAAAGTCGGTATCAACCGGAATAATTTTATATACAGACATATCAGGGGCGAACTTGTCAGGCGTTTTTTTTGTAATAATCCATTTGTTTTTTAACATTTTTTATCCTTTTGAACCTTACGACGCGTAGCGAAAAAATCACGTAATAATTCGGCAGATTCATCCGCATATTCCGGCACTTGAATTATATTTGGGTGCCACAGGTGTTTATCATTTTCAAACACGCGCGCATTTGATGTGATTCCCCCGCCCTTGTCATCGGTTGCGGCAAAATATATCGTGCGAATCCGGGCAAAAGATAGCGCGGTTGCACACATTGCACATGGTTCCAATGATACATATATGTCACAATTGTCCAAGAACTTTTGCCCCAATTTTTTGCATGCGCGATTTATTGCGACAATTTCGGCATGCAGGGTTGGATTCTGTTTTCGTTGGACCAGATTTTCACCACGGGCGATGATTTTTCCGTCGCACACAATTACCGCCCCAATCGGGACATCACCGTTTTTACCGGCGTGCCTTGCTAAATTTAAAACTTGCGTCATTATGTTCATGATTGTAGAATTTATCATATGGATTCAAAATTGCAAATTATTTCTGGGGAATACCGCGGACGGAAACTGATGTTGCCCACCGGGGCGCGTCCAACACAAAACATGGCACGCGCGGCAATATTTAATATGCTGGCAACAATTATACCGGCGGGCGATAAAATTACCGCATGGGATGCGTTTGCAGGTTCTGGCGCGTTGGGCATAGAAACCTTGTCGCGATGGACAAATGCCACGACGATTTTTACCGATGTTTCAGATGAATCTATTAAAACACTAAGAAAAAATACCAATGTAATTGCGGCAAATCGTTTCTGTATTATAAATACTGACGCGACCAAGGCAATTAAAAATTACGCAAATGATGTAAATTTAGTATTTATAGATCCGCCCTATGAAAATGCCAACCTTGGTATAGGTTTTGTGACAAAATTGGCGGAATCTGTCCGCCCCGGCACGATTCTTGTCCAGGAAATTGAAAAAATTGTACCCTATTCGCCCGATGAAACGAAATGGGAAATTTTACGCGATAAAACATATGGTCGCGCACGATTCCTGATTTTACGGCGAAAAAGTGATAAATAACTTGATTTTTCATATGATTTGGTAAATAATGTCGTCCGCGTGGCACCCTTGGAGGTCACGCATAAACAAAAAATTGCAAATAAAAAAAGGATTTAAAATGGCAATTGAATTAAAAGCAGAGATTCGCAATGTTGCCGGCAAGGGGGCCGCACGTGCAATTCGTAATAATAAAAACATCCCCGCCGTTATCTATGGTGAAAAGAAAGATCCAATCGCAATTGAAATTTCTGGTCGTGACTTTGCACCAATCGTTCAGATTCCGGCATTACGAACAAAACTTTTCAATATTACAACCAAAAACGGCAAAGAAGATGCCATGTTGATGGATATTCAATATCACCCGGTATCTGATAAAATCATTCATGTGGACTTTAAGCGCATTGATGTTAAAAAGCCGGTTTGCGTGTCCGTCCCAGTAGAGGTTATAAATGTTGAAACATCCAAAGGATTGAAACTTGGTGGTGTTTTGAACTTTGCGGTGCGTAAGGTTTCGGTTGTCGCATTGGTTGATAAATTACCAGAGAAAATCGTCCTTGATTTGGCAGATTTGACAATCGGTGACACCGTTCACGGTTCGGATTTGAAATTACCGGACGGTGTGTCTTTGGGCCTGCACCAGGCAGAATTGGCATTTGCAACCATCGGCGGTAAAATGCCCGAAGAAGCAGATTCAAATAAACCAGCGGCGGCGGCGACTGCACCTGCCGCAGCACCGGCAAAGAAATAAAATACAAATGCACGATTTATTTGTGCGGGCGCGTTTGCGCCCGTCTTTTTTTGTTGCTAACCACTCGTTATTGACCCTGGGCACTGA
>JAEEGL014714751.1_pt1 | contig 17048 bp, 10 predicted proteins | sample 9134231 | NCBI WGS metagenome assembly JAEEGL01 (sample SAMN16246548, study PRJNA631951) | gut metagenome | biome: gut microbiome; feature: rumen; material: fiber-attached | host: Bos | place: Iran: Karaj | collected 2018-10
AAATTCTATGCCGAGTTTTCTTATCTTCTCGAATATCTCAGACGTTTTAAATGCAGCATAAGTATCAATATCTCTAAATACGCATGTGATACGTTTAGGGAGTTGATTCTCTTTAAGATTTGCAAGGTATTGATAGATGCAATCGACACATTCCACGTTTATTGCATCATGAGCCGGCTGACCATGATATCCGACAATAAAGATTTCTTCTGCGTTTTCAAGATGAATATACGGGTATGACTCTGAAGTAGTACGATGGCCATAATTGAAGATAATATGATTCATTTGCTCTTTGTTGAACGTCTTTCTTAATTTCTCTGTAGCCTCAGCTACAGGATGCGAAGTTAGAATAAGAACGAATGCATCTGAATCTTTTTCGAAAATATGCTTAATGAACGACGGCACCATATCTCCAAAGCCCATAATGATATAATGACCAGACTTAAGATAATAGAGTTCTCCATTACGGAATTTTTCGACCCTTCGTTCTATCATGTTCGTCATAACAGATATTATCATACCTGTAAATATGACAACACCAGCAATATAAATAATACAGCCAACGAATGTCGCCCATCCGCCTACAACGGTTTTGTCATTCGTATAAAAACTATTGAATGCATTGCCATCAATAAGCAAATAAAATGGGAATGCCCACTTGCTTATTTTCTGCTTCTCACAATAATTGATCCAATCATCTCCAGATAGATACAATAGTAAGAAGGAAAGCAAAAATATTGCAGCAAGAACCATTAATAGGATTAGTACTTGCCGTTGAGAGTCCTGCGACAACGTTCTGTCAAACCGAAGAAGCGTTGCCCTGAGTTTCCTTTGTTTCATGCTCTATTTTACTTTTAATTCGTTGATTGCGCTCGTTAATGTATCTATATACAATTGATCATTAGCTTCATTGTACTCTTTATACTTATTACCTCTTTCATCAATTTTTTCTAAATATATTCTAGTCTGGAGATGCTTATACAGCATGTCCTGTAATTTCCCAATCCTTTCCTTTTTACTATCTGTACTCCCATTGTCAGAGTTACTCTCTTTCACTTTCTTCTTGTTCTTCTCAGGCCTATAAAGCCATAATACTGCAAAAGCAAAGGCTAAGATCATACCAAGTGAAACTACAAATTGCCAAGTAATTGCCATAAATAATGTTTCCATATTAAAACTAATTTATTATTGTTGTCCAAATCTTATTTTGCGGAATCATACTTAATAGTCAATGTTCCTTTTTATTACTTTTGCAGGATTTCCTGCTACCATACACCCTTCTGGGACGTTCTCTAGCACAACGGAACCAGCTGCCACCATTGCCCATTTTCCTATAGTGACTCCACACATAATAACAGAGCCTGCACCTATAGAAGCACCATAGCAGACACGTGTTTCTTCTAATTTCCAATCATTTGGAACGACTTGTCTCCCATCCCTCATAATTGATCTTGGATACCGATCATTGATAAAGCTGACATTAGTTCCTACGAACACTCCATCCTCGAGCGTAACACCTTCATAGATACTATTGTTGTTCTGGATTTTAACACGAGCACCAATCACAACATTATTATCGATAAAGACATTTCGATGAATCTTGCACTCATCTCCAATACAACTATTTGAACCTATATAACTATTATCTTCTATGATGCAGCTTTTCCCAATCTTGGTATCAATGCCGATTATTGCAGTCGGAGCAATATTGATTCCACGATTTTCTTTATCCATTCGATCCATTAATTTTTCAATAAACGATGATAAACTTACAGATTCAGGCGTCAACAATCTCCCAGTCATTTTTTTCGCCGTTTGTTGCAATGGTATAATTTCTATTTTTTCTGTTTCGAGATAGCTGTCAGGGGCAATATTTCGGAACTTCGCCATTTGCTCTACGATAGAAGGTTGTGTCGGCAAATCTAGAACGCAGTATGATAATAGTTCGGCCTCCAATCTTTCACTCTTAATAATTCCAAGTTCTGTTACCCCTTGGCGGAAAGAAATGTCATCTGGTGTCAGCCCAATTTCCTCTCTCAATGCTCGCATAAAAAATGATTTCATATCAATAAACAGACAGGAATTCTCATCAAGAACAAAATTACTATTCTTATCGTGGTAACAATCTTTCAAAATGTTGGATGTTTCATCAAATGAGAAATGCCACATATCGCCAGAAGAAATCTTTCCACTTCTATATGTCCACATCAAATGTAGATTGTAATCTTGGTTAATAACAACAAAGCCTCCCAATCCCAAAGAGCTTAAGAAAGGAGAATATTTTCGTATATTTGTTGTCTTGATATCTTCAAATTTATCTTCTATCGACCTTAAAGTATGGTATGTTTCCACCATACATTTAAAGGTAAAATAGTTAGTGAAATACATATCTACAGTCAAATAGTGATTTTCGCTATTCTTCGTACGGTTATCTGTAACTTCATACAAGCCTGTCATCGCGCCATTAAACATCACTTGTTTTGCTTCCAATTGTTTGATAAAGACATCACTAGTTATTAATGCCATAACATCAATAAAGGCTTCAGCAGAAAAAGTATCTTCTGTATATGGTTTCATATACTCAGACCTATTTTGAAACATCCATTCATAAAGTTTCTTATGGTCATATGAATTAATGAAATTCTTGAGATAATCTCGTATTTCGTTATTCTCTACTTTATGGGTGTTTTTTAACCTACCGAAGTAGTCTTCAATTGCCTTTTCCTTTTTTTGTGAATTCTCTTTATCTGTTTTAAAGAATCCTCTTTCTTCTAGGCCTTCGTATTTAGTTTTAGGTATATCAATATAAAAAGTCTTTGGCCATATTTTCAATTGAATATTGTCCCAATCATAAACAGAATCTGCCTTGCTTATCGTTTGATAGTTACCATAAGGTGTCAGTCTCTTCAAAAGACGTTGGATCTCAATTCGAATCAGAAAGAGATTTTCATCTTCATAGATAGAATACTTCTCAGGCGAATCATTTACAGACTTTGCCATATTGACACGCTTCCGTTCCTCCTCTATTTCCTTTCTGTACACTTCAATATCTTTGCTACTCTCTTTATTTGCAAGCCACTGTATAGATTCGAGTTTCTTCCTAAGGTTATTCTCCATTTTGTTAAAGTCAGGGGTTTCCCTTGGATAACACAAAATTGTTTTTCCTTGAGTTATTGCATACTCAAGTTCCTGCATTATAATAAATTCTGATTCGGCAATACTCTCTGTGTATATCAGGAGAAAAAATTTCGAATTACGAATGCCTTCATGTATGATTTCTGGATAATACTCTCCTGCATTTTCATGAAGAATAGCCTTGTCAAACCATGCACTTACATAGTTGTTTTTGAATTCATCATAAAGTCTTGTAACGAATTCAACTTCTTTACTCCTATAGCTGATAAAAACGTCCAGATTTCCTCTGGCATTCTGTTTCTCAATCTCAGCTTTAAATTCTTTTTTACCTGTTTTCATACTACTAAGATTTTCAAAATGTCCGATATCTAAATAAAGTAGAATTTAAGATAATTGTATCTTTCGCTGCACAAATCATTAATAGAAGAAATACATGAATTAAAATTCATTTGGGCAGCTCGTTTAAGTACGTCTTCACATAAAACTTTCATCGGGGCAAGATTCATTCTTTTATTTTCGCAGGCAGAGATTAAAGCGCCTGACATAATAAGCCCCCATTCCTGTCCCAAGTTTTGATATATATTCTTAGCAGATAAAGCATATTCAATAGCTTCTTTGTAATTCCTAATTTTAAAATTAACATTTGCTATCCCCAAGTTTGCATGTGCAATCCATCCGGAGATTCCTTTAATCGTAAAATAGCGCAATGCATCATTATAATATAATAATGCATCATCTTCTTTCTCATTTATACTTGTATATATATTAGCCAATGTACAATACAAATAGGCATCGTAACGATTTGATATATTATCTCTATCTTTTATATTATCGGGAATTATGTTCAAAGCATGCTCAATATCGTCTTTATAATAATAGTATTCACAGATTCTTCTAACATTCCGTTTATGAAGAACTTCAAGACTATACTTTTGCGCAAACTTTTCAGACTCTTTTAACCACTTGATTGATTCATCCCATTCGCCATTTAGAGCATACTTTCCGCCCATGAATATAAGCAACTCACTTATCGGATTGAGAATTCTTTGGTTATTATATATAGTTGAGTATAGATCACGTGCATCGTCTAATAGTTTATTCACAGGAGTGAAAAACGCTGAATGGTGTAATCTCCGAATCTTCAGCATTAACAAGTAGTTGTCATCAAGTATAACTTGTGGTGGAAATTTACTTAGGTACCTATTAATTAGTTCAACTGACTCAGAGTATTTGCCTGACAGGTGAACAAGGTCTATGTAAATTGAAATTAGTTCTCTGTCAAAAGATTCTATCCCATATTTGTCTTTTGCCACAGAGAATATCCATAGTACAAAATCCGTATCACCTTCTTTTTGTAATCGCTTTAGGAAATTATTCCGTTCTGTTGAATGCCAAAAGGCATCAAGTAAAATATTATTATTCCAATCTTTGGGGAAAAGATTCCAAACCCTCCAATAAGGATCTAATGTTTCGCTATTCTTCTGTAAGAAACACTCCAATTCCGTATATGATTCAGATTTAATATAAAAAAGACCTACATGATTCTTAGCATAATTCTCGTCAAGATGTTCTAAACAGTAGTGAGCCAAATTCAATGCACCATTTTTACTATCCACATAATAAATGCCACTTTTTGAGGAGTCTGTAAGCCAATCTTTAATAGATTTATGGCAAAATCCTAACGATGAAAGCCCTTCTACATCTGAGCACACGACCCATGCACCAATTTTATCCAAATGCTGCAAGTATTCATATGATGACAACTTGCAAACTCCCATAACGAATGGCTCTGGAATTGTATCAGCAACACATAGCATTTCAAAAAACATCTTTGCTATTATGAAATCTTCTTCTTTTGGGAATTTTCTTCTCAATGAAGTTAAGTAAAAAGAATTTAATCCTTTGGGAAAAGAATTTATATCGTTAACATTTATGCTCTTATTCCGTATTTCTTCAACAAGTAATTCAGCATACAAAAAGACTCCTTCACTCAACTCACTTATATGATTTAAAATCTCTAACTGATTAGGGACGTATTGCAACTCATTCCTCAGTGAATACATTAAATAACGTATAATATCCTTATAACCATTGGGCATATCACTAACCAAATCAAGTGACTGATATGTTAGGAAATGTAAGCTAACGCTCTTTTCTGGTCGACTAGTAAAAACAAATTTTATCCATCTCGGAAGTCGTTGGACAGAAAGGGAAAAGACTTCTGCCAAATGATTTATCCCGTTTTTTTCTGCTTCATCAAGACCGTCTACTACAATTAATCCCGTTTTTCGATCGCCATCTACGAGGTTATTCAAAGGGTATGAAAGAAGACACTCAAAAAGTTCTTCTGCCCCCATTTCGTTAATATTACTTCCAGTTTCGTTGAGAATAGTTATCAGTAAAGAACGATAATCTGGCAACTTTGTTGCTATTCGAAACGCCATTGTCCGAATCAATTTACAAACATCTATTGTATCGTTTCTATTCCATTCACAAAGAAAACAACCTAAAACATCAGAATTATAATGGGCATAATTAACACTATAAGCACTCTTTCCACTACCTGGTTTGCCATAGATTACGAGTACTTTTGATTCTGAATCTTCTTGCCATTTTTTTATATAATTATTAAGCCATTCGCGCCCACAAAATTCTTTTTCCAGTAGTTGGTGCTCTTTTTCTTGGTTGAGATTTGGCAGCAATTCTCTTTTTAACCAATTGATTTCACCATTTAGTTCCAAAGTGTCATTTGACTCTATAGCATTACAAAGTTCTTCAAATTTGTTTTGGTACCATGCCTCAAAATCCTTTTCTTGTGAATTTTTGACACTTGACCATTCACTCATATCTACCCATTGAATATCAGAGATGGTTGATGGGGGCTCAACTTTATTTTCAGATTCTAACAGCACTGTTTTAACACTTGCTCCTTTAACACATACAGCAATTTTCAGTTCGTCTATGCAAACACAAGGCTTTCTGGTAGAATAGGAAGATAAAAAAGCAATAATCTTTGATGAATTCAGTACACCATTTACTATATCTTTCCGCCAATTATCTCCTGGCTTTATACGGCTGGTGTCAATCCAAACATGATGACCACGTCTTTCCAAATCATCTTTTATTCTTTCAACAAGATTTCTATTGCTGTCATGCCCATAACTAAAAAACAATTGCAATCCCTCTTTCTGTTTAGTCATATCTATCGTTTTTTCTAAATCTACAGGGACAAATGTCTTATTACAATTCCCACACACATAAACATTCTTTTTTATACTAAAAAGGACGTCATCAGAATTACAATATGGACATGTTTTCATAACTCTACTCATATTTGAATTATCAGCATATTTGCTATAATAAAATTATTTTAATAGTCTATTCCTAATATTAAGACACTTATCCATCCGCTTGCCATTAACAGCATAGAGATATGTACTATGTGCTGATTCTGGGAGATATGATAGGGATTTTGAGAACTTGCGGAGTGTGGCAAGTGTATGTTCGATAGCATCCAAGGGGGGAGTTGAATTACCGTTCAGACTGCTTTCGGTGAAAAGAGCCATAGGGATTAGCATCTGACGAGCAGTACCTTTGTCTTTGTTAAAAGCCGCCAGTTTATGGCTAACTTCCACAAGATAATAGTTGGATATAATCATACGATTATGTAGTTTGTTGTAAATAGGGCAATCTGGCGTCATCCCAAATACCTCCATAGTAATCGGGAAATCACGGTTTAACTGCTGTTTTACGCCCTCTAACAAATTCACAATCTCCATAAAAGAATAATTCTCATCCTTAGCCATATTATCAAAGACAACCGTTACATGATAATTGCCTCCCAGAAATTGTTTGGGCAATAATTCACCGAGAATATCCTTGATATTGGCAATACCATCACCTGCATTAGGGCGTCTGAAAGCAAAAAGATAACGATCTGTCAGTAATAGAGCATTAGAAGGTAGTCTTTCTACGCTGTCTAATACCGTGTCCCAGCCACGTCCCAATTTTTCTTGTTCTTTTGCAATATGGATATCGTTTATGTCGATTAATGGATTAATACTGGGACTATCACCACTTACACACATTACACCGTATGTCCTTTGTATGGTCAACGCTTCTGTATGAGTTATATTTAAAATGTATAGTGAAGAAGGATTCTTCAAGACATTCTCCGGATGCAGCTTGTATCTTTCTGTATCTTTCTCAGTCAAAATCTGAACAGGTTGCTGTTTAAGCAACTTGTAAAGATTAGAACGTCCTGCCGTAGCACGTTGTTCCTCTGTATTAACAATCCTGTCATATACAGAATCGGATATATAGACCTTAAACATACTCTCGACTTTTGTTATTGATAAATATATGTGGCAAAATTACAAAAAATATGGTATAATCGAGTCGCTTTGATGGGAAAATTGCAATATTTCCGCGCTTTTTGCCACCAATTCTTATTTAGATGCCACATTTTAGAGAATTATTCGTTGAGGAAGTCAGGTCGTATTCATCGTCATCAATACCAAAATCCATCTCGTCATTAACAGAATCCAATATGCTTTTTCTCTTTGGGTACATCTATAGACTGGATATCCTCAGGAGTAAGAAGGCGAAGTTGCCGTTTGTCTGTGGGTTTCTGCTTTACGCAACGAATAGCGTGCTGGATATAGATTCGCTCCAGTTGGTTGGCGACAAAACGGGCATTGCCCCAAGTCTGAGGATTTCGTTGCTGGTAGGCCTGCGTCAGTATCTGCTTATACTTCTCCCAAGCGGCTGGGGTGAATGCATACTCATATTCTTTCACACGACGGCGGGTGATCTCCAGTAACTCGTCAATGGTAAAGTCTGCAAACTCGAACTTGTTGGGGAATCGGGACTGTAGCCCTGGATTGGCATCGAGCAGTTTTTCCATTGGCTCTTTGTAACCACAGAGCACAATGGCAATGTCTCGCTGGGTCTCATCCGCAAGAATGCTCATCATCAGTTGGACAACGATTTTGCCTGGATCATTCTCATGTTTGCCATTGAGAAGATAAGCTTCGTCTATCATCAGCACTCCACCCTGTGCCATTTCAAGAACTTGTCGCATGGAACGTTCCTCGTCACCCCAAAGGGTTCCGATAAAGGTTCCTCGGTCACACACAACGACATGTCCTTTGCTCAGGGCACCAGCCTGACGTAATAAAGAACCGAAAATCTTACATACTGTCGTCTTTCCGGTTCCTGGACGACCGAGAAACACACTATGGAGCGAAACATCATGCTGCTTGCAGTCGGGAAACATCCCACGCATCATTTTGTTGTAGCGGGTAAGGGCTATCAACTCGTCCATACGCTTCTTGATGTCCGCACAGCCTACCAACTTATCCAACTCATCACGTGGATTGGCAATAGGGCGCAGAATTTCCACCTTCACACTGATGTTCTGATTCTGTTCTATCTCTCCGTCGGGGAAGGAAATATCCTCTATCTTATGTACACTACCTTCTGGGAAGTCCTCTAAACGAATCTCATCTTTATCATCATTAGATTCATCAAAAGGCAAATCGCCTTCCTCGACCTTCTCATACCCTTCATTTATAAACTTATTCAGAAGCTTTTCAAATTCGTCATCTTCTTCAGTATTTTCCTCAACCACCTGATTCCCACTTGGAGAATTTGAGAAGTCTGGTGCTTTTAATTCTAAGCTCCTGATATATTCACCTTCTTCCAAAATAGCCCTTAGGATAGTTCTTGCTTCTTCACTATATGACCTATTCGTTGCAAATTCCCTATGACGGAGTCCTTTTAGTCCATCAATAACCAGTATGTCCATAGCACTCCACTTATCCTTCATATCTTTGGCGTTAAGGATATTACTTTCTGATAGCAGTACACCATAAATATTCACTGGCGGGAATATGTTTATGGTACGATGCCCCATTTCCTTCATTGCGTCTGAAAGTTGACAAACAGGACTAGTCCGAGAACCCCTATACGAGTAATATTCTGGCATATCTAGGTCATAGGAATCACCTTCGTCTGCCATCTCTTCCCTATTGCCACAGAGGTCAAAGCACACCACAACCATACTTTTGGCATGGATATAGATAATGATGTTTTTCTCTTGCAAATCAGGCTCATAGCCCTTCAAATGAGTAGAATAGACAGCATGATTTACACCAAGTCTATCCATATAGTTCAAAATCGTTTCCTTTGTCTGCTTTCGAAAACCATCAATCAAAGCCATATATCTCTACTTTGTCTTTTTATTTGAAATCATTGAATAGCTTGCTCGTAATAATGCTTGGCCATAAAGAAGTAAAAGAAAACACTGATAGTCCGCCAAGTCAGAACAGCAGCAAGAATAATTAATGCCACTCCAAGCGACTTCCAATGCAAACCAGAAATAGCAGGAACCATGATGATTAGCAATGGGATAAGCGCCATCATCATCCATAGTGTTTGCTCAAAATGGGCCGTCACAGTTTCCCAACTAATAAAGCTCACACATTGCTCTTTATACTTTTTAGTCTCAGCGGCATCTGCTCCTTTGGAACTCTTCAGCATATCGTAACCCTCCAGAAAGTAACCCTGTGATTGCTGAAGATTCTGATGCAGCCAAAAGAATGGACTAGCCTTCACTAAAAGATACTGATAAAGAGATATTGGAGCGTCATAGTTCCCGTATTTCTCGTCAAACTCCTTTTCTGGCAGTTTCATAGAATAATGAATCATTCCCAATCGCCTATAACAATGAGCCAGTTCTGCACTACCATACCCATATTTCTCTTCCGTGAGTTCTTTCCACCGGTAGGTATAACAGAGTGAAGAATCAAAATCCTTCAATTTGAAAGTAACCCAGCTCATTTCCTCAAAGAAGTCGTCAGGGGAGAATTTCTTATCACCAGCTAAGTTCTCCAGATAACTGACTTGAAGAAGACCGTCTTCACCTACCATATTGTACATTTGCTTAAGGAGGTTAAGACCTTCCACGTAGTTCTCTCCTTTCTTGATAATGCCCTTTGCCTTGACAAAAAGAGCATATGCCTGAGCACACTTGAGAACTTCTTGCTCCGATAATACCATCTGCATATTTGACATACCTTTTTAAGTTTCCGTTATTCCAATAATGACCATAAATAAAGAAACTTGCAAAGTGTAGATTCTATCATCTAATGAAAAAGAAATGTTGCAACAATAGAAAACACCCTGTACCTTAGTGGAACAGAGCGCTTAATATTTACGATTCATTTGCATTCCGATGGTCGCAGAAGTGCAGAAAGTGCCATAATTCGGTTTCTGGAGTCAAGTCGGATGGTGGCACATGGTGCATGTGCTTACTGATGGCCTGACGCTCTTCGTCATGGAGGTCGAAACCCAAAGTATCGAGCAAATCCACTGAACGCTGGCCGTGATGGTGATAGCCTATGGCATCATATCCTTCCAAGTGAGTAGTACACAAGTCATGTAGCAATGCTACTATACGACAGCTCTCATCAGGAAGATGCGATGCAAAGGCTCTCATACTCCAGTATACGCCCAATGAGTGTTCTGCCAGTCCTCCCTTAAAGCGATGGTGGTGATAACAGTGAGCCGTGAAATAGTCACTATGCTCCAGATAGGCAATGACATTGCCCATACCCTCACGATTGATGTCGCTCAGCAGTGAGATAATCTGTTGCTTAGTTAGTTCCGACATAGTTGCTAATAGTTCCTGATAATTTCTTCAAGGGATTTTGTGCTGGAAGATTTCCTCTGGGAAGCAGAATTGCTTGCATTTTCCCTCACAGTACCATTGCCCTTTATATCCGCTGCAGTAGGAATCCTGTCAACCTTTTCCAATCTGAATCCTGTACCACTCTTTGGAGTTGACGAAGTCGATGATGCAGGCTTGGAAGTCCGCGTATAGGTGATATTGGATTTCTTCTGTTGCTTGGGCTTACTGGAAGTTCTGCTATAAGAGGGAGTATAAGTAGTTCGTACAGGCTGTGATACGGGTTGCTCTACTTTTTTAGGTTCTGGCTTAGCTGGTTCTTCTGGTACTTCATCCACGAAATCACGTTCAGCGATTGCATATTCCTCTTCCCACTCCTCTTGTGTCTTTGAATCGTTATTATCGACTGATACTGGTTCATAAAGCTCTGTCTTGTGTGGTGAGTAGGAATAGTAGTTCCAGTGCAGGTTATTCGTAATAAGTTGGTAAAGGAACCAGATGACAACGATGAACGCAAACACCACAAGGCATGTAAACCTGGTGCTCTTCAGAATGTCATCATACACCACCTTGGAGAACAGCCAGTGGCGTAAACCGCTATCTATATGCTGCGCCCTTCCCGTCCGGAAGTTAAACACGAAAATGGGTCTGATACGCCAGGGGTGGTTATAGCGGTTCTGCCAGTCGAACATACAGTATTCCCAATAGCCACCTCGCTGATTCCACCATTCGCCAGTATTGTAGCCGTTCTTTTCAGCATATTTGTTCAAAACAGCAGGATTGCCACTTGCTCCTGCATTGCTGTATACAGAATAAGGGGCAAGAGAATAGTTGATGATCTTGCCTAGTGAGACCCGGCAGACAATCATCACGGGGTTTGTTCCACTCAATCGGTATGGATCTTCTGCATATCTCCTTGCCACACTACGGCGTGACGCAAAATAAACCCCGATGCCTCCCCAACTGCTCTGACTGGCTGTAAAAGTACCATCAGTCCATTTGCGTCCAGCCTTTCCTGTGATAGCCTGGCCTGCTATCAAGTCGGTACCATGATACATAGTGATAGCTGGGATAATAGTGTCTATCACTGTCCAAACGGCTCCTTCAATCAGGACAAGACCACCATGATAGATAGGGTACTTAATGATGCGGATGGGCAACATATACGTCCATGTCCACCAGTCGCCATAGCCCTCGTCCCACTCACTGGGCTGCAACACCTCAAAAAAGAGGTCGTATAACTCTGTTACCCCATAGATAAAGACATTGTAGATGACGGCATTCAAAAGACGAAGTGGGGTTGTAACGATATACAGAATGATCTGCAAGCCATAAAGTAAAGGACGCAGCCAATCCTTGGTGCTTTCGTCGGGCCAGCTCGTTTTGAACATATACCGCCAAGGCTCCGTCAATATATGCTGCAGGCGATTGAGGAGCCATATAGGCAAAGAGAAAAAATAGTAAGCATATTCAAACATGGAGGCATACTCCGCACCCAAGGATTGGGTAATCAGTTTCAGACCGATGAAGATTGCCACCCAAAAGCCAATGGTTGAGCCTGTATTGGCATCATCAAACAGCCACCATCCTATCAAAGCACCGATTCCCATGAATATGCCAATAAATATGGCTGATTGAATAAGCTGCTCACGGAAAGCATACGCAATCGAGCCAATGATAATCAAGACGATAATACCTAATACAGACATCCTACATAGTTGTTTATTTCAGAAGATGTTGCAAAAATAGCAATAATTCTTCGATAATAAATACATTTACTCCCTAATTTATAGTTTGTTATTCGTTTTTGTCAAATAGCAATGTATTAAATAACCTCTATACCCTACTTTCAACACCATCTTCGCTAATTCGATAGACATCAACATATAGGACAGCAGGGTAGATGATTGAAATATGGTATCGATGACCATTCGCCTTATTTGTCACACAAATATGAGATTCATCAGCATCTACGATTTGACATTTGAGTTCATCAGCCAACTTGTCCAATTACAGTTTTTACACTTCTTATCACATTATAGAGTCTGTGAGAGATCGTTTTCTATCACCACAAAAAATATTTCTGAAAAAAAGATGAAAACGCTTGGCGGTATCGAAAGAATCATATAATTTTGCAGCCGAAAATCATAATTCTATCACAAAATAAACAAATTGTAGCAAGAAAGAATGAGCGAAATGACGAAGAAAACAATCCGATGTCGAGCGGTTCAATGACAAAGTTGATACTAAGTCTGTGAATCGACGGAAAGATTGTATCTTGTCGTTTGCTGTTGCGATCTTTGACATATTGCTACAAAATGTGGAGGGTCTTGTGATAGGGTCATCTCCAAGAAACACCCTATTGATGCTGTAGGCAGGCGTTTGTACGTTTGCCCGTTCTCTCTTGTGCCTTGTTATCAAGGGCTTTATACCTTTTATTTATGTGATTGAATGATGATGATTATGCAAAATACAAATAGACTGATTAATGATTTCAAGGACCAGTCAGCTGATACTATCTGGAAATTTATGAATGCTATGGCGGTTAACTATACCGTCTACTCTACTCACTTAAAGGGTCTGTCACCCTTTCTGACAGACAACGATGTTTACCTCTACTGTAACGACACTAACGTTGTGATAGTTTGTCTCGATCGTTGTGGAAACGATGACGAACAAGTTTATGAAGAATCCTTAACGCTCAGTTCCATGCTTTTTGACGATAGTCAAGAGCCTCGTGTTAGTATGGTATGGAAACTGAAAGAAGCTGTCCGACTTGCCAAAATCCGGTTGCAGAACACGACTCCTAATGTCAATGTCTATGGGGTTCTACTGACTGAGGCTGCGATTCTCAATAAATATGAACTATATAGGCTATGGGATGCCAACAACGTCATGGTGATAGATGACCTCAAAAGGTTGAGATACAAAAAAATCAAAATCAATGATGATGGCGAACTGGCATGTAAGGCTTATGTGAGCGGTGTCATAGACGCGACACTCAATCAAGATGACAATGACGTATCTATGGCCAATAAGTCGCTGATGAAAAAGACAGATAAGTCTGTGTCAACAAAAGATGAAGGCGATGAGTTTGAAAAACTGCTCAACGATTTCATCAATAGCGGATATGAGGAAACCTTCGACAAAGACCCAGACGAAGAACAGCCTGAGACTGGTTTTGACGAGGGTGAGGATGAATTGAATTCTGACTCTGATGAAGAGGATATCTCATTCACGGATGATGAAATCTTCCCAAGTGGAGAGATTGAGCAAAACAATAACATCAGTGTAAAGGTTGAGATCTTGCGTCCCATCCCCAATCCTCGTGAGGAACTTGACAAACTGGTTGGCTGTACAGACATAAAGCGGCGCATGGATGAGTTGGTAGCCCTGACCAGTTACAACAAGTTGATGTGTGGGCTGTTTCCTGACAGCAAACAACATGCAGTTTCCTTGCACAGCGTCTTTCTGGGGCGACCAGGAACGGGAAAAACTACGGTCTGCAAGATATTCGGTTCACTGCTCCGTCAGGCAGGGGCTTTGTCAAAGGGGCATGTCGTAGTCTGCGATCGTAGCTCCTTCCTTGGAACACTTTGGGGAGATGAGGAACGGTCAGTGAAACAAGTTCTCGAGATGGCAAAAGGCGGTGTCCTGATGATTGACGAGGCATACCTATTCAACGGCAAAAACGACAATGACCCTGGAAAAATGGTCATCCAATTGTTGATGAATATCCTTGCCGACGAATCTCAGCGTGACATTGCCGTTGTTCTATGTGGTTACAAAGAGCCAATGATGAAGATGTTGGACAGCAACCCCGGCTTGCTGTCTCGCTTCCCCAATAAGTTCGAGTTTACTGATTTCACAGTTGACGAATTACTGGAAATAACCCTCCGTAGGGTGAATGACTACAAATACAAGTTCACTACCAAAGCATGGGAGAAGTACAGTACTATGCTGGCTCAGGCTTATAAACTGCGTGACCCTGAAACCTGGGGAAATGCTCGGTTTGTTGCTAACCAGATGGAGCGTATTTATATCCAACATGCAACGCGTTGTATCAAGCAACAGCCTAAGAACAAGCAAGATTTGCTGAAGCTGACTCCTGAAGACATCTTACCCATCGAGGTTCCCCGTCAGAAAACAAAAATAGGATTTTAGAAACACATTATTTATGAGAAGAAGGATTCCTTATCGGGTATGCAGATGCTTACCCAATGGTGTTGTGACCCATCTTGAAGCGCGTTTGCTCAAAGATTTGGTGAATCGTGAGATCCACCCCATCCGATGTGCAGAGAGCTGCAAACGGAAGTTTCAGAAAGCGATGTATCTGGGTGACCTCTGTGCGGAAACGGGTCATTTCTGGTGGGCCAGGAAGATCTGGAGATTCGCTTCAGGACTTATCGAGGACAAGGACTACGATGACTGGCGTTATGTCTGGTTTGATAATAATAGAGTGAGGCTTAGGGACGTCATCTCCGAAACAGAGTGTGAATTGTTAGACCGCCGCTGTAGCCAACTCTGGCGAGCACTTGGCTATCCTGAGTACGACTGGTGGGACGACAGAGTGGAGTACCTTACCAGTACTTACTTTGGAACTACTTATTATTATTTGTTTGTCGAAAAATACGACGGCTACTACGATGAGTTGATAGGCGAGTGGGAGGCAAAGATGGAAAAAGCGGAGGCAGAGCAGGATACCCAACAGATTTTCCGAGACGGTCAGGGCGATAACCCTCCTCCTTGCTCTCAAGACTTTACGGATTACTGGCACGACGGCCCTCATATAGAGGACTTTTCGTGGATCACCTACAAGCATGGCCAACAGCAGAAATACTGTTGACCATGCTTCTTTTACTCTTAAAATTATGAATTAGTGTTCACTGATTAGTTTCTTATGATTTTTAGGATCTCTAACAATACCAAATGCATAGCGTTATGCCAACAGTAACAAAGCTGCACGTTCAGCCTCGACAACTTCTGCAAGTTGGACTTCATGGGCAGGATGCTGTATCCATAGTGAATGTTATACCCTAAAAGATTATCGATTAGTAACATCGAAAAGAGACTCCCTTCAGTGGAAGCCTCTTCTTTTATCTGGGAGGATTCTGCCGGTAATCAGATTTTGTCCAATGCCTGCTGGATGTCAGCGAGAATATCGCTAACGTCCTCAATGCCTACAGAGAGGCGGATGAGGTCGGGGGCTACTCCGGCTTCACGCAGCTGCTCGTCGCTCATCTGGCGATGGGTGTGCGAGGCGGGATGGAGCACACAGGTGCGGGCATCTGCTACATGGGTAACGATATTGATAAACTCCAGTGAGTCCATGAACTTGATAGCAGTCTCGCGAGTACCTTTCAGTCCGAAGGCGATGACACCACACGAACCGTTGGGCAGGTACTTTTGGGCCAGTTGGTGACTCTCGTCACCGGGCAGTCCGCTGTAGTGTACCCAAGCCACGCGGGGGTCGTTGTTCAGGAACTCAGCCACACGCTGGGCGTTCTCGCAGTGACGGGGCACACGCAGGTGGAGCGTCTCGAGACCGAGGTTCAGCAGGAACGAGTTCATGGGTGCAGGAATGCTGCCCAGGTCGCGCATCAGTTGTGCCACCAGTTTGGTGACATATCCCAGCTTGCCAAACTTCTTGGTATAGGTCAGTCCGTGATACGACTCGTCAGGAGTGGTCAACCCCGGGAACTTGTCGGCATGAGCATCCCAGTCGAAGTTGCCACTGTCGACCACACAGCCGCCCACCTGCGTGGCGTGACCATCCATATACTTGGTGGTAGAGTGTGTCACGATGTCGGCACCCCACTCGAAGGGGCGGCAGTTGATGGGGGTCGGGAAGGTATTGTCGACAATGAGGGGCACACCGTGCTTGTGTGCTATGCGGGCAAACTTCTCAATATCGAGTACCTTACAGCCAGGATTGGAGATAGTCTCGCCAAACAGCGCCTTGGTATTGGGACGGAAGGCAGCAGAAATCTCCTCCTCGCTGGCCTCTGGATTGACAAAGGTGCACTCGATGCCCAGCTTCTTGAGCGTCACACCAAACAGATTGTAAGTGCCACCATAGATTTCGTTAGAGGTAACGATGTGGTCGCCAGCCTCACAGATGTTGAACACAGCATAGAAGTTGGCAGCCTGTCCCGATGAAGTGAGCACAGCCCCTACTCCACCCTCGAGAGCAGCAATCTTGCTGGCCACAGCATCGTTGGTG
>JAEEGL016012071.1_pt1 | contig 17048 bp, 16 predicted proteins | sample 9134231 | NCBI WGS metagenome assembly JAEEGL01 (sample SAMN16246548, study PRJNA631951) | gut metagenome | biome: gut microbiome; feature: rumen; material: fiber-attached | host: Bos | place: Iran: Karaj | collected 2018-10
ATAAGAGTACATATGGCATATATTGGTTATCCAATAGTAAATGATTACATTTATGGAAAAGAAAAAATCGATAAAGATTTTGGTCAATTATTACATTCAAAGAAAATAGAATTAAATAATCCAAGAGATAATAATCACATTCTATTTGAAGTAGATGCACCAAAAAGATTTTATGAAATAATGGAAGAGGTGACTGATGAATGAAAAAAATAATATTTTTAGTTTTATTAGTAGCTGGTATATATTTTGGTTATACATTATATCAAAATAAAAAAGAAGAAAACAAATTTATTTATGAAGATATCTTAAATGAAATAGGGGAGAATAAAGTATCAGTAAACTCATTTACTATCTATGGTAAATATCTAAATTTAAAAGGTAATTTACCAGATAATAATAGTTATAATTTAATTCTTAAAAATAATGAGGAAGAAATAATTCTAAAAACATTAACTGATGGTTTTAGTACAAGTGATTATATTAATGATGGAATTAATCTTGAGAAATTAAGACTAGGTAAATATATCTTATTACTTCATGATACAATTAATAATAAATACTATAATTTAATTAATAATACTGAATATCATAATAATAAATATTATACAATGACTAAAGAATCTAAAAATAATTTGATTACTTTTAATGAAGAAACATTTAATAATATAAACTACTGGACAATAGAAATAAAAGAAGAAAAATTACCTGATGATGTTTATGATATCGTAATTGATCCAGGTCATGGTGGAGTAGATACTGGAGCTACTAATGGTAAATACTATGAATCAACTTATACCCTTGATTATGCAAAAACACTTAAAGAAGTATTAGAACAAGCAGGATTAAAAGTAAAACTTACAAGAGAAGAGAATGTAAAAATAGATCACTATGGTGAAGGTTCTCGAACTGGTATTCCGTATGAAACAAAAGCTAAATTAATGTTATCAATACATTTAAATAGTTCAAACTCTAAAAAGATAAGTGGAGTAGAGATATATCGAGCATATGAAGATAATAATACATTCGCTACCATATTAGCTAATAATATTGTAAATAATGCAAATACAATCTACTCAACCAATCCAATTGATAAAGTTATAGATGGTGTTTATATGCGAACTTATTCTGAATCAGATAAACGTGCATTAGCGAAAGAAGCTATTCAACTTAATTATGAACCATATACTGTTCCTGATAATGCAACTTACTATTATTTTATAAGAGAAACAGGTGGTATTATGACCAAAGCTTTCTCTGATGGAAGAAATCCAAAATATAAAGAAAACTTATATCGTAATTTAAATCAAGGAGTAGAAGCTTATTTATGCGAATTAGCTTATATATCAAATACTAATGATATAAAAAATATTATTAATAATAAAGATGGATATATTGAAGCTTTGAAATTAAGTGTACTATCTTACGTTAATGATTAAAAAAGAAAATGTCAATGTTTTCTTTTTTTTCTTGTTTTTGTTGATTTAATGCGTTTTATTTACTATAATTTATATATAAAGTAGTAGGTGTATTATGAAAAAAGAAAGTAAAGAGGAAGTAACAATTGAGTTACTTAAAAACAAAGTAAATACCTATATGAAAAAAGATTGGCCACTAATATTAAAAGCCTATAATTATGCGCTTAAATATCATGCCGGTCAAAAAAGAGAAAGTGGTGAAGATTATATTATTCATCCACTTTATGTTGCTTTCATATTATCAACTATGCATGCAGATGCTAATACCATATGTGCAGCACTATTACACGATGTTATTGAAGATACAGATGCAACATATGAAGATATAAAGAATATATTTGGTGATGAAATAGCTTTCTTAGTCGATGGAGTTACAAAATTAACTCACTTAAATTTTAATAGCAAAGATGAATTTTTAGCTACTAATATTCGTCGTATAATAGTAAGTATTACTGAAGATGCTAGAATAGTAATAATTAAATTAGTTGATCGACTTCATAATATGAAAACCATTGAATATAAAAAAGATGAACGAAGAAAAGAAATTGCTTTACAAACGCTTGAAATATATGTACCACTTGCTTATTATATTGGTGCTTATCGAATTAAAAGTGAATTAGAGAATTACTGTTTAATGTATTTAAAACCCGAAACTTATGGTGATTTATCAAAGAAATTAAATACAATTTATAATTCAAATAAAAAAATGCTTCATAAGATGCTAACTGATACTAAGAAAAAATTAAACTCTGAAGGTATTAAATGTAATCTTGAAATACGATATAAAGATATATCTAGCGTCTATAAGAAGATGCTAAATCGTGGTACATTTGAAAATATTCATGACTTACTTGGTATAACAGTTATTGTTAAAAATAAAAGAGACTGTTACTTAACTTTAATGTATATACATGAATTATATGTGCCACTTAGTTTTAAATTTAAAGACTTTATCGTAAAACCTAAAACTAATATGTATCAAGCTCTTCATACTACAGTATTTGGTCCTGGTGAAAGATTAGTTCAATTTCAAATAAGAACAAAAGAAATGGATCGAATAGCTACATTTGGTTTAACCTCATATTGGTTTAAAAATCGTAAATTAGCTAAGCAAGATATGCAAAAAGATTTAGAAAAGAATTTTCAGTTTTTTAAATCAATCGAAGAACTTGACAGTAATATAGCCGATAATATCGAATTTTTAAAATTAATTAAACGCGAATTATTCTCTGATAATGTTTATGTAAGAACGAGTAGGGGAGAAATTATAGAATTACCTAACTCAGCAACACCTATTGATTTTGCATATAAGATTCACTCTGAACTTGGTAATACAATGATAGCTGCCGTTGTTAATGATGAAATAGTTCCGTTTGATTATCAATTACAAAATAATGATCGAGTAAGAATTATAACTGATAGTAGCGTTTATATTGATCGTAAACCATGGCTAGATTTCGTTGTAACAACACACGCTAGAAAAAAGATAAATGAATATTTAAAAGATAATGAAAAAGAATAAAATCACTTGACACATTAAGTGATTTTTTCTTGTATAAAAATATAGCATTTAATATAATATTTTTAGGAGATGAAATATGAATAATAATAAACAAATCATTGAAAGAATAGTTAAATTAGTTAATTTAATTGGTATTGCAGGTAAAAACAATATTAAAAATACTTCTTTTCTAGTTCTAGGTGAACCAATAACATTTAATTTAAGTTTAGATAGTAATCCTCTAAATGGTAGTTCATATTTTTATGATGATTATGAATTATCAATTAGATCGGATGGTAAGGCATTAATGATTAAAACAGAAGCAATAGAACATCACGATAATAGTACTTATAATTTTGGAACTAATATTACCATAAAATGCTTATTAAAAGATCGTAGTGAACAAAATATAATATCTTATATTAATGGATGGAATTATGATGCTATAGAAAATCTTGAAACTAGTGATATTACTTATAGTGATGTAATTAATCCATATTTATTCTTTACCCCAAGTGAACTTGAAGAAATAATAGATGAATTTAATTATCATATTAGTGAATTAAAGAAAAAACAACAAGAAGATGAAGAAATAGTTGATGAAGCTTTAAGTAATTTAACTAAAAATCAAATAAATATTTTGAAAAAGAAATTAATATAATATGGCTTTGCCATATTTTTTCTTGCTTAAAAAAAACTACTATGTTATAATAACAAATCGAGAAAGAAGTATTATAAATAACTAATTCTCTAGGGGAGTTTAAAATGGAAAGAAACATACAATTAAGAGAAAATCTAACTGAATTTGAAAAGTATATTAGAATATTAGCAGGTTTTGCTAGTTATTGGGATTATCTACTGGTTAAAAGTAAAGATGATACTAGTTGGGAAGATACTATTGAAAATAATGGCATTACATATAAGATAAAATATGAAACAACAACGAAATATAATCAAGATAAATCTAATGATACAAAAAACACAATAACTATCACAAGTGGTGATAATCGTCAAATACAATTTGAAATGTTATATCATAAGGCAGATTGGTTAAATAACTTTGATTTTCAATATCTAAAAACATCAATTATTTATAAATCATTAATATATAATACAAGTATGAAAATGATGCCTCAGTATAGCTCTCGTGAATATAAAGATATGTTTAACTATACAATGCCAACTGAAGAACGTGATCTTGATGTATATATTGATTGTGATTACTATACATTAGATTTATTTCCATATAGCTATGATATCATCCAAAAAAAGGACGGTATTATAATAACTGAAGAAATGTTTGAAAATGAAAACACAAGTAAACGATATTCATTTAAAGTATCAAATGATTGCAAAACGATACTTGAAGTAGAAAATACTCCAATTCCTAGTTTGGAGGAATTGCAAAAATTTAATATTTTCGAAGAAAGAAAAAATTATTTAAGTAAAATAACTGGACCCCTTACACCAGAGAAATTAAATGAAATTAATAAAACTTATCAAAATATTGGTACAACAGGTATTATTTATGAGCAAATAGTAGAACTATATCCAAAAATTCTTAAAAGTGCCAAAAAAGCAATTGATACACAAAATGAATATAGAGAAGTTTTTGCAAAGGCATATTTCACAAACGATGAATTAGCATTTATTAGAAATTATATTGTAGAAAAATATATAGATATATTAGATGATGTTGATTTAGAAAGGCAAAATACCAAATAATGGATTAAATAATAAAATGAAATAAAACTTTCATTTTATTTTTTTTATGATAAAATATTATTGGTTGGTGATAGTATGAAAAAAGTAGTAATTGGTATGTCTGGTGGAGTAGATTCATCAGTAGCTGCTATTTTATTAAAAAAACAAGGTTATGATGTAATTGGTCTATTTATGCGTAATTGGGATAGTACTATTAATAATGATTTTTTGGGAAACCCTAATTTAAATAATGATATCTGCCCACAAGAAGAAGATTATAATGATGCTCTTAAAGTCTGTGAGAAAATTGGTATACCACTTCATCGAGTTGATTTTGTTAAAGAATACTGGGATTATGTCTTTACATATTTTTTAGATGAATTAAAAAAAGGTAGAACTCCAAATCCTGATATTATGTGTAATAAATATATTAAGTTTGATTATTTTATCAAAGAAGCTAAGAAGCTAGGGGCAGATTATATTGCAACTGGTCATTATGCAAGAATGAAAGATGGTTACCTACTTCGTGGAGTAGATAGTAATAAAGATCAAACTTATTTCTTAAGTCAATTAACTAAGGAACAGTTAACTAATGTTTTATTCCCAGTAGGGGATTTAGTAAAAGATGAAGTAAGAAAAATAGCCGAAGAATATGATTTAGTAACCGCTCATAAGAAAGATTCAACAGGTATTTGCTTTATTGGTGAACGTAACTTTAAGAAATTTTTGGAGAATTATTTACCTAATATGCCTGGAGATGTTATAGATATTGATACCGGAAAGAAAGTAGGGGAGCATACCGGATTAATGTATTATACCATTGGTCAGAGAAAAGGATTAAATATTGGCGGAGCCAAAGAAAAAATGTTTGTAGTTGGAAAAAACTTAAATAAAAATATATTATATATCTGTTATGGCGAAGATAATCATTATTTATTATCAAATAGTTGTCTTATTGAACAAGTTAATTTTAATTGTGAAATAAGACCAAAGAAATGTACTGCGAAGTTTAGATATCGTCAGATAGATTATCCAGTCGAATTAGAATACTTAGATAATGGTGAAATAATTGTCAAGTATACAGATGTTAAAGCAGTTACACCAGGACAAGCTTGCGTACTTTACGATGGTGAAAAATGCCTTGGTGGTGGGATAATTAAGGAAGTTCGATATAATAATGAGAAATTATGGTATTTGTTATAAAAATACTTTACAAAATTAGGCATTATTATTGACAAAAAGTAAAGAAATGATAAAATAAATAAATGTAGGAGGTCTTTATGAGCAAAATTAATAATATATTATCAGAATTAGGGGTTTCAAAAGTTCGTTTAGCGAAATATTTAGGAGTATCACGTCAAATGTTATATAACTATTTAGCTTGTGATAAACTTGAAGATTGGCCAAATGAAAAAGCAACTAGATTAATGCAATTATTAGAAGTAAAAAGTGAAAATGAATTAGATGATATTACTATTGATGGAGATTATATCATTAAAGTAGATACTAAATTAAATGAGGGAGTTAAAATAGCCTTATCAAACAACAATTTAGGCGATTTAAAAGGTTTTAACCGTAAAGAAGTAGAAATACTTACGGATTTAACAACGCTTCTTAAAGATAGATTAAAAGACGATAAAACAAAAGATACTTATAATACATATGTGTATTTATATCATTTCTTACAAAGTATGGAAACAAATAAAGAATTTAAATATTTCTTAGCTTTTGTTTCTAAATTAACTGGTTTTACTAAACCAAGAGAATTCTTATATAATCAAGATAATCAAATACTATTTGAAAGTATTATGTATAGTGGATTTACATTATATAATAATGGTGGAGCTTCTTCAAGAAAAGTTCAAGATCAACACGAAAAGTTTGTTAAAGATGTTGAACATAAGCATGAAGAAAAACTTTCTCGTACTCAAGAATTGAACACAGTTAAATTACAAGCTCTAAGAGAACTTGGATATACTTCAATTACCGAAGAAAATGCTAAAGAAGTATTTGAGAAAATAGCAGAGATTCAATCACGTAAGGTATAGAGAAGGGGTAGTCTATAATGATATTAGCTGAAGAATATATTGATACATGGAATTATACATTTATCATAGTAGCATTTATAGCATTAGCAATTGGAACATTTCTTTCAATAAGAAATATTAAAAAACAAGAATTAAAAGAACGACGTGAAAAACGTAGTAATAATGAAGAGAGTAGTAATAAGTCCATTTAGTTGGACTTTTATTATCGAATACGAACTTAACATAATATATATTATAGGAATTATAGTGTTTTCAATATAAAGATGGATAAATATGGCTTTTAACCATATATAATCTATATATTATTAATAGATATATAACTTACAATTAATTTAATATTATTTATGAATCATTACAAAATTATATTTTTATAAATCAACTTTAAACCATTAATTGTCCATTTAATTGTTTCTCGAATTGTCTCACAATATCAATATTCTTCGAGATGGATAATTGTTCATCTTTTAGCTTCTCGAATCGTTTTAGAAATCACACATCTTTTCCTCGAGATGAATAATCCATCATCTTTTGATATCTCGATTCGTTTCACGAAATTAGATTCTTCTTTGAGATGGATAATCATCCATGTTTCGGTTTCTCGAATCGTTTTAGAAAACATCATTTTTTTTATAAATTTTAATAGGGGGCTTATATTAAAAAAATAGCCATATTTATATATAGAGATTTATTTAAATATCTAAATCGTTATTTATTTTATAAAATATATTTTTTTTATAATTAATTATTTATCTTAATTTTATATATAGCTACTTATGGTATATATTACTCTATTTTACATAATAAAAAAGGGGAGTCCCCCTTCTCTACTCTATTTTAACTTATCTAAAAAACTTGTTCCTAACCATGGTTTTTCAACATTAAAATTCTCTGCAATAGTAGCTCCAATATCACCTAGAGTATCTAATATATTTAATTGACCAGATTCTAACATACTTCTTGAATATATTAAAACTGGTACATTTTCTCTTGTATGGTTAAAGTGTTCCATTGTAGGATCACATCCATGATCTGCAGTTATAATTAGTAAATCATCTATTTCTAATTTATTTAAAATAAGTGGTACTTGAACATCAAACTCTTCAAGTGAATTTTTATATTCATTAATATTTCTTGCATGTCCACCAAATGTATCAAAATCAGATAAATTAACAAAACACAAGCCTTCAAAGTTTTTATCCATGATATCAAGCAATTTATTAATCCCTTCAACATTAGATATTGACTTAATTGTCTTACATATCCCTACTCCATTAAATAAATCACTTACTTTTCCAATTGAAATAGTTTGATAATTAGCTTCTTTAAGAGATTCTAATACTGATTTATTGGTTGGTGAAATAGCAAATCTTCTTTGATCATCCGAAAAGATTACAGTGTTATTTTTAACAATATATGGTCTTGCAATAACTGTTGATACACGCCATCCATCTTGATTAGTGATTTCTCTTATTTTTTCACAATATTCATACAAGTCATTAAGCGGAATAATAGTCTCTTCTGCTGCCACTTCTAGATTAGAATCCCCCGTTGTATAAATAATTAACGACTTAGTTTCAAGTTGCCTTTTATATAGTTTTTCTATTGCTGTTTTTGCATCAGATACTACATTACCAATAATTGGCTTTTGTAGGGCACTTGCAATCTTTTCTAGTAAAGGTCTTGGAAATGGTCCGTAATCAAACACATCTATTCCAACGGTTGGAGCTATTCCCATTAATTCATAATGTGCCGTTAAACAATCTTTTCCTTTGTTTCTTGGTCTTGCAATTGTATAATAAGCTTCTGCTTCATTATTATTCATTATTAATGTATTAAGTAGTCCCATCTTCTTTAAATTAGGAATAAATAAATTAGTATTATCTTGAATATGACCAAGGGTATTACATCCTTTATCATGAAAATCATCTGCATCAAGAGCCTCACCTACTCCTAACGAGTCCAAAGTAATTAAAAATATTCTTTTATATTTCATCATTATCACCTCTTGTTTCATATTTATTATAATTTTCTTGTATTTGCTTTTTTGATACATGAGTATATATTCTTGTTGTAACTATATCAGAGTGTCCAAGTAACTCTTGAATAGTTCTTAAATCCGCTCCATTATCTAACATATGAGTGGCAAATGAATGCCTTAATGTATGTGGTGTTACTTCTTTTTCAATACCTTTTTCTTGAAGAAGTTTATTTAGTAAAAAATTAAATCCATTTCTTGTAATAGGTTTACCATGATTATTTAAAAATAGTTTGTCAGGATTACCATTTTTCTTAATAATTAAGCTATTACGTACTTTTAAATATTCATTTAAGTATTTCTTTGCAAAATCACCTAATGGAACAATTCTTTCTTTATCCCCTTTTCCATGTATTAAAATAGTATCATTATATAAATCAATATCATTAATTGATAAATTAACTAATTCTGAAACACGTAAGCCACTTCCATACATCATTTCTAACATTGCTTTAGTACGATAATCAAATGGTGTATTTAATTTAATATCCATTAATTTATCTATTTCAAGCAAAGAAAGTGTTGATGGTAAATGTTTACCTATTTTTAAATTATCAATATTTTTTGTAATATCAAATTTTATTACTTCCATCTTAACTAAGTATTTAAATAAACCACGAATGGTTGTTAAATGTCTTTCAATACTTCTGGCAGATAAGTTTTTATCAGTTTTTAAATATTCTAAATATTTTACAATATCTAATTCATTAATTAAATTAATATCTTTATTCTTAAAATAATCATTAAAGCATGCTAAATCAAAAGCATAACTTTGATATGTATTCTCTGATAATCTTTTTTCTAATTTAATATAATTTAAATAGTCATTAATACTCTCTTGCATACTACCTACCCTCTTAATTTTATCAAATATTTATTATTAAATCTATATTTTTAAGATAATTTTATTAATTAGACATAATTATTATGTAATAAAAAAAGCAATAAAATATTGCTTTTTATCTAAGTTTTTTATAAGTATATCCAGTTGGTTCTATATTTGTTTCTTGATTTTCAAATGTTTGATTCATTATTGGATAATCACTAAATATATATTCTTTAGGTTTTTCTACGGTATCATTTAATTCTCTTTGTTGTTTTAACTTTATTTGTTCAAGTTCTTCTGGCATTAATAAAGTTTTCATTATTTCATTATCTAACTTTAATAATGGATCTCTATTAATTCGATTAGTTATTACTCTATCAAAAGTATCACAATCAATTATTTGACCAGTTTTAATTAAGTTTTTCTTTAATCCTTCATAACATTTATTAGGCCAAAGAGAAATAAAAAATGGAAAAGCTATATTTAAAACAGGACATAATAATATAGCAAGAGCAATAAATACTTTTTTTATTTCTTCTTTATCTAATTCTTTTTCTGTAATCATATAACCTTCATCGATTAATTTTTCTTTTGTTTGTTTTATAAATTTTAATAAATTATTTATAACATATCCAGTTGAACCTAAATATATTCCAAATAACATATATACTCCCCCTTAATTCAGTTCAACATTATACCATATTTTAAAAAAAAATGTCAATTTATGACATTTTTTAGAATTATAGTTTCTTCTTATAAGAATAACCTTTATCATCATTATCAGTTTTATTTAATGGATGATATATTTCTCTAGGTTTAAATACTTCATCAATTTTTTCTCTAATTGAATCATTATCTTCTATAACCTTTTTAGGTTTAATAACTTCATCAGCTTCTTCAATTGTACCTGCTTCTAACATGTAATTAATTCGCTCATCATAAGCAGCTTCTTTATCTCTATTAGCAAGTGGAAATACAAGATTAAAAACCGGAATTAAATGTGCTCCAAAAAGTAATGATCCAAGTAATATTTCTGGAATACCAATATGATTTTTAACTGTATACTTATATCCATCTTCTTTAAATCGTTTATGAAAATATATTTCATTAATTACCGCATCAGTTAATACATATACTGTTGATCCAACATATAAAAGCCACCACATAAAATCTCCTTATTATCTACTACCTATTTTTTTCTGATAACTAATACTATCTTCTTCATCTTTTGGTATATCTAATGTTGGAACAGATGCATAGTTAGCCCAATAATTGCGAGCTTCTTCATTAGTTTGAAGAATTGGTTCTTCTTTTGTTTCTTCTTTAGTATAAGTATTAGTATCTACTTCTTCATAATCATCTTTTAATTTAATAGTATCTGTCTTAATTAAATTATCTTTAATACCTTGATACATTTTTTCTTTAAATTCTGGTTTTTTAATTGCTAGAATAGCTCCTGCTAAATTTATTACATGAATTATTGGAACTAAGCAAGTAATCATAAATGGAATTAAATTAATAATTCTTTCTTTTAAAGATAGATTAGTATCAGTATAAACATAACCTTCTTCTTTTAGTCTTTCTTTAACATAGTCATTAAAACCAATAGTTAAAACTATATTTATTGCTGTAACAATACCATATACAAAAACCATATAAACCTCCAATCAATGATGTATATTATATTATAGTAATATAAAAAAGTCAATTTTTTTGACTTTCTAAATACTCATTATAGCACTCTTTTACGAGTTTTTTACCCATTCCTAGTATATTTATATTATCTATATCTTTCATTGGAATTAAGACTACTTTATAGCTATTATCTGGGTTATTTCTTTCTTTTTCTTCTCCACCTAATGTTGGAGTACCACTAATATATTTTCCAAAAAACCAATGTGCACGTCCTCCTGGGAAATCTTCTACTTCAAGTGTTTCAATTATTTCAATATCACAACATGTTTCCTCTTTAGTTTCACGAATAGCAGCTTCTTCATACGTTTCATTCTCTTCTACTCCCCCACCCGGTATCGTAAAATAATGTAACCATTCTCCTTTATCTAAACGATGTCTTTCAATTAAAAGTACCTTATCATCAATAAATGTAACTGCACGTGATACAATTCTTAAATCACCTTCATATAAACTCATTTTCATCACCTAAAGAAATTATACTAAATTAATAAATGAATGTCTACATTAATAATAACGTAATGTTTATGACTTATTTTATTGTTTCTTAATTCTTTATAAATATCTGAACTATATTTTTTCTTATATTTAAATAAATAGTATAATAAAAAAGACAATTCATTGAATCTCTTTTTTATTACATTTTATTTTAATATTTGAGATACTGGTACTTCAATGACTGGGCGAGTTCCAACTGAACCTGTGTTATTCACGGGGATGTTAGTATAAATGTCACGTCCGGTTGAATTCAAATTCCATGCATAGTAGTAATTGCTAGTGCTTGGATTTTCTAACCATGGTCCCCATGAAGTTAAGTTACTATTGGTATATTTTGTGTTTTCTAATAGAAAGTTACATGCTTTTAGTGCGCCTGATGTTGATAAACTAGTTTTTCCACTTAATGTATTGCATCCAGCATATTTTAATTCAGGTACAGTTAATAATCTTCCAGCATATCCATCATAACTGAAGTATTGAGGTGTACTTCCTCCAGTTGTTGATGTGCTTGGAATATCGCAATCATCATAACCACATGCCATAATAGCTCGATTACTTTTATTATTGTTATCCTTTACTATAAAATCTCCCCATGTTCCACCATTCGTCGTTGTCTTTGGAAGATGCTTTATAGCTGTTACTGGACCATGCCAGTTATCATAATTACTTATTGTTTCTCCTGGAAAAGCACTTTGAATATCAGCTTTCGTTGCATATGCTGCACTATTATTTGATATTAATCCATTGTATGTATTACTATAATAAATTAATACCGCTATATTAGCATCAAATGCAGTACTTGATACATCTGTTCCAGGTGTCCATCTTGGGCTTACATAATAGAATCTTTCTGTGGAATATCCTTTTTCATCTACATCTATATATCCATTGCCATTTACATCACAATCAAATGCATCTCCAACTTCAATATTTTCACCATTTGTTCCTAATTTTCCATAAGTAACTGTACTAGTATTCATTGCTCCACCTAAATAATAGCCATCGCCGGAGCAATTTAGACTTGATTGTGTACAAATTTCTTTATGAAGCCATTTAGCTCTCACACATGTATAACCCGGAGTTATAGCATAAGTTTGCACTAAACATTCATAATATGCTCCGTAATCAACACCTTGTGTGTAGCCATTTTTACATGTAGATACTGGACTCCTTGATGAAATATCAGCATGAAGTGCGTCAATAGCGTCTTGAACATTATCAACATCTACATTATTTATTTTTAATCCAGAATTAGAATTATCATAGTTAATACTATTAGAAGCTATTTGTATTGCAGCACTACAAGTAATTACAGTACCTATTATTAAGCCAACCATTATACCTAATAATAATTTAGAATTATTTTTCAACATAATAAATACCAACCATATGATTTACATGTGTCCTTTCTATATATTTTATTTTAAAATTTGAGATACAGGAACTTCAATTACAGGACGAGCACCATAATTTTGACTACCAGCATTGGAGTAATTGACACGTCTATTAACTCCATCTGTGTGATATACATCGCTTGAAGATGAGGTATATACATTTTCTAACCATGGTCCATATGATAAACTGCTATCTGTGTATCTTGTTCGTTCAAATAGGAAATTACACGATTTTAATGACCCAACTGTCCCTAAACCTGTTTTTCCGCTTAGTGTGTCACAACCAGCATATTTTAGTTCTGGTAACGTTAAAAGCCTTCCAGCATTCCCCTCATAATTAAAACTTTGCGGTGTGCTCCCACCTGATGTTGCCGTACTTGGGGTACTACAATTATAATTGTTACATGCAATAATTGCACGCGTGCTGTTATTATTATTATCTTTTACTATAAAGTCTCCCCACGTTCCACCATATGATGTTGTTTTTGGTAAATGCATTATAGCTGTTACTGGACCATGCCAGTTGTCATTTACTGTTATTGTTTCATTTGGATAAGCATTTTGGATATCAGAATTTAATGCATATCTTACTGCATTATTTGATATTAATCCATTGTATGTATTACTAAAATAAATTAATACCGCTGTATTTGCATCAAATGCTGCGCTCGATACATCAGTTCCAGGTGTCCATCTTGGGCTTACATAATAAAATCTTTCTGTAGAATATCCTTTTCCATCTACATCTATATACCCATTACCATTTACATCACAATCAAATGCATCTCCCACTTCAAGGTTTCCTCCGCTTGTTCCTAAATTTCCATAGGTTACCATATCAGTGTTCATAGAGCCACCGGTGTAATATCCATCAGCATAGCAAGCACCACTGGTTAGTAAACATTTTTCTTTATGAAGCCAGCTAGCCCTCACACACGTATAACCAGAAGTAATAGCATATGTCTTATGCGCACATCCATATGAACCACCTTCGGTAACAACTTTACTTCTCCCATTAGTGCACCCATATGCATTTACTTCATCATATAAAGCATCTAATGCATCTTTTAAAGTTATTTCATTATTAGAATTTTTTAAATGTGAAGTACTGTTGTTAAAACTAACTTCATCAGAACTATAATTAATAACGGCGGCTGAAACAAGACTAACACTAAATATTAAACCAATAATTATTCCTAAAAAAATTTTTTTATTATTTTTAATTATATTTTTCATCTTTTCACCTATCCAATTTCGTCTGCTATTCTGTCAAGAATACATTGTACGTCTCCATCAAGTCCTGGCAAAGAACACCCTAGCGTATCAGATATAGATTTGATACCAGCATGCCTTACATTAATTATATCCGGAGTTTTTTTAGCAGTTAAATTAGTATCACTTGTAAATGTAACAGTATCACCTAATTCATAATCATTGGTACCATCTGTCCAACCTTCAAAATCTGGATCATTCATTACTTGTGAGATATAATTAGTTTCATTATAATAAATATTTTGTGTTCCAATAGTTGTATTATTATCATCTTTATATGTAATAACTGCTATTACTTTTTTATCTTCTTCGTTAAAGATATCATTTGATAAATTATATGGACTTGCTTGAGTACCTTCACCACCTGTTATCTTTGTAGTCTTTGCAAGATATACATTTAAGTTATCGGTGGATACACTAGTTATTAAACTATTATCATTAAATGTAAGAGATGGATTATATCTATTTGAATTAGTTCTTGAAGTTGCTCCTGAATAATCATTTTGTCTTGTTAATACAAGTCTTCCATCTTCTACTTTTACTATTTGCCATACTTCGTTTCCATTAAAGTTAACGTATTTTCCAGTTAAATCAGATGTACGTGCTGCCGTATTTCCTAAATATTTTATTTCTGGAGTTATCTCGCCTACAAATGTAGTTTCACTTCCAGAGTAAGTTGTCTTAGGCCATAATCTAACTTCTACATTTAATGTATCATTACCCATTATGGCTGATGAAAGTATTTCACCATTACTTGGTACATCATCTATTTCTTGGATTGCTCCGTTTACAACTATGGCATAACGCATATCTGTTAAAGCTAGTCCTGAAGTTCTTGTTAAACTTAATTTAACCCTTCCATCTATTGCTGTTTGATTGGTTATAGTTAAACTCTTAGAAAACTCACTTAATCCTTCTTGATCTGTTGTTGGTACTGAAAGAGTTGTTGCTGATATATTTCTATCAGTAAAGTTAATGGTTAAATTGGCTGTGGTAATACTACCACTTGCAATCTTTCTGTTTTCCGTAAAGAACGTGTAACCATAACTTATTCCACCAACTAAAAGAATGGCAAGTACAAAGATATATGCATACTTACCAATAAATTCTTTTGTTAATATTTTAGATTTTCTCTTAGGTTCAAATTCTTCCATATTAACCTACCTTACTAATATATTGTATCAAATTCATAATAATTTATCAATAAAAAATAGACTATTATATAGTCTATTTTAATAATTCTTCGAGCTTCTTCTTCTCTTCTTCTAGTTTTTTACGATCCAACTCAACTATATTAGCTGGTGCTTTATTTACATAGTTTTCATTTGATAATAATTTTTCTCTTCGTGAAATACTATTCTTAAGTAATTCAATTTGTGCTGTTTTAGCAAGTAATTCAGCTTCACTTTCTACTTTTTCAAAGAAAATAGTAGCTTTTATACGATTAGAGAACACTTTATAAGCTTTCATACCAAGTGGTTCTTTAACAATATTATCATTAAGTTTTAACATTTTAACAATTAATTCATTATCATCAGTTGTATCAAACATTACTTTAGCTTCTTTTGATATATTGTTTTCCGCTTTAGTATTTCTAAATTTCTTAATAAATAATACCGCATCATCAACAGCTTTTTCTTCATCTTCAAAAACATATTTTTTATTATATTTTGGATAATGAGATATCATAATAGATTCAGTATCTTTAACTGGTAACATACCATATATTTCTTCAGTAACAAATGGCATAAATGGATGTAACATTTTAAGGATACCTGTTAATATTTCACAAAGTGTACTTTTTGTACTTATTGTATCAATTGAGTATTTAGCCATTTCAATATAATAATCACAGAAAGTATTCCATGTAAAGTCATATATTTCACTACTAGTTAAATTAAACTCATATTTATCCATATGTTTAGTAACACTTTTTAATAGCTTATGATATTTTGATAAAATCCATTTATCTTCATTTTTAATATCATCTAAATTTATTTCTTTTAAATCACTTATATTCATTAAAACAAATCTTGATGCATTCCATATTTTATTAATATAATTCCAAGTACTAGATACTTTTATTTCATCAAAACGCAAATCAGTTCCTAAAGCAACATCAGTAGTTAAATAATAACGCAATGAATCAGAACCATATTTTTCGATCATATCAAATGGATCAATACCATTACCTAGACTCTTAGAGAACTTTCTTCCCTCTTTATCACGAATTAGTCCATGAATAATGCAATCTTTAAATGGACGTACACCATTAAGTTCACGTGATTGGAAAGTCATACGATTTACCCAGAATGGAATAATATCATATGCGGTAACTAAGCAATCATTTGGAAAGAATCTTTCAAAGTCTTCTGTTTTATTAGGCCAACCTAATGTACTAAATGGCCATAATGCACTAGAAAACCATGTATCAAGTACGTCTTCATCTTGTACCCAACCTTCTTCCTTTGGTGCTTCCATTCCAACATATATTTCATCACCTTTATACCATGCTGGTATTCTATGACCCCACCAAAGTTGTCTTGATATACACCAATCATATGTTATTTCCATCCAATGATTCATTGTTTTTTCATATCTTG
>JAEEGL016935378.1_pt1 | contig 17048 bp, 11 predicted proteins | sample 9134231 | NCBI WGS metagenome assembly JAEEGL01 (sample SAMN16246548, study PRJNA631951) | gut metagenome | biome: gut microbiome; feature: rumen; material: fiber-attached | host: Bos | place: Iran: Karaj | collected 2018-10
CAAATTCAGCGTCCCCGAATGTCGCGACATCATAATCCGCGTTCCTCATCATCACGAATCCTTCTATCGGCCCGAAGGAATCACCTCCGGCGTTTTCGCTTGAATAATCACCCGCATCCGCCGCTATAACCTCCGCGCCCTCGACTTCCAGCTGTTTCTTCAGGGATGCCATCTTTGCATACCCGTCTATGGCTCCGTGCACGTCGTTTGAATGCAGTATCACGGTCTTGCCTGTGAGCGGACCGTCCACCTTTTCACGTATGTCCTTCTTATATCCGGTCCCGACTGAACTGTTGCTCCGTATACCGATATATGTCGCGGTACCAAAAAGAATGCACAAAGCAGTAACAACGGCAACGAGCGCCCTCTTCATATACCTCTTCCTGCGCCGTTTCTCGCGTTTGCTTTTCGCGCTTTCCATCTTGCTATTCAGTTCTTCAAGTTCTTTTTCGTTTTCCAGCATTTTCCTAAAACGTGGCCGTTCGGTAAGACATAAACGGCCCATGAACATAAAGATTGAAAGTATATGATACCACAACCCTGAACCTGAGTTAAGAGAAACTAGCCTTCCGGGATTATTTTGTTGAAAGTGTTGTTTTTGTTAAGATTTTTTACCTTTGAGCCATGGCAAGAAGTTTTTTTAATTCATCCACGGATACAATGTATTTCTTTTTGCAGAAACTGCAGACCATCTCTATCTCTTTGCCTTCGTCGATCATCTGACTAAGTTCATCCCTGCCTGTGGCAATAAGCGCCCTTTCTATCTTTCCGGGTGAGCAATCACACCTGAAGCCTGTCTCAGTCCTTTCAAGAACCGTCATATCAAGGCCTTCAAGCAGGATCCCGAGAATATCTTCCGGCGTTTTGCCCTGAGACAGAAGCTCCGTCACGGAGTTTATATTCTTCAGATTTGCTTCCAGCCTGTCTATCACGGCATCGCTCACCTCAGGCATGAGCTGGACAATAAAACCTCCGGCTGCCTGTACGGTATTGTCTTTATTCATAAGCACGCCAAGACCCACGGTCGATGGAGTCTGTTCACTCTGCGCAACATCATCTGTAAGATCTTCCGCTCTCTCCCCTGTCACAAGATCTACTTCACCGATATAAGGCTCTTTGAGCCCCAGATCTTTGATAACCCGGAGGGTGCCTCTGCCTATGGCCCCGCTCACATCAAGCTTATGATCATTTTCCCTAGGCGGGATGAGCACCAGCGGCTCTATCGGATAGCCTTTGACATTCCCTTTGGAATCAGAAGTAACGGTCATCCCCTGCATTGCTCCCTCACCTTTTACCTGAAGAGTGAGCACATCGTCATCTCCCTTCATCATGATCCCCATCATAGCTCCCGCAGTAAGAAGCCTTCCAAGCGCCGCTGTTACCACGGGCGATGAATTGTGAGCTTTTCTTGCAGTCTCTGTCATGTCTTTCGTAGATGCCGCAAAGGCTCTTATATAATCTTCGGCAGCTGTTGCGCGTATGATATGATCCATGATAACTTTATGTAAACCCCTTCCGTTTTTATTTTTATCCATTGTTCTGTTCCGGAGCGGAGGCCCCGCACATTGCGATCTAGCAAATCTGTAATGAGCAAAATGCATGAACAGTATCAAGTATACTACAAGCAAGGTTGTTTTTTAATCAGATTTTGGTACAATATCCATATGGGTGTCTATACTTGCAGAAAATGCGGAAAATCATATGAGGCCGACGGGCTGACTGAGGGATTTTGTCATGACTGTTTGCAGGACCATCTTGACAAATACCATCAGGTAAGGGAATATCTCTGGGAACACCCAGGCAGCACGGCAGCCATAGTAGCAAAAGAGTGCGACTGTTCCGTTCGTCAGGTAATGCAATGGGTCAAGGAAGACCGGTTCATGCTTACCGATGGTTCAAGGGTGCTCCTTTTTTGCGCTAACTGCGGAGCCAAGATAACATCCGGGGTCTATTGTACGGCCTGCCAGGCGGAAATGGCCAAGGAAAAGGCTGCCGCGTTAAAATATTCAAAGTTCAAGCAGCGCGCCGAATCGATGTATGGCGTCGCCTTGAACAGGCAAGCTCCAGAAGACGAGAGCATGCGTTTCCTCCATACCAGAAACAACAAAAACAAGTGATCAGCTGCCCGGCTGCCCAGTTACGCGCTCACGCAGCCTGACCTTCGTTTAAAAAACTTTAGGCGGAGCACTTCTGATCATCAGATGCTCCGCCTATTCGGATGACTTCTCATCCATTACTTCTTGTCCCATTGGACCATACCTCTCATTCTGCTTCCCCGCTGCACTCTACTCGTCTATGGCTATTCGTCCTCACTCATCCGGTAGGACATCTTATATGTGATTTTCGCCATCATATTGCATCGGTTCTGCCTGTTAATCTTTTCTGTCGCTTTTCTCAATCCCGTCTATATTGGCTTCTCTATGTTAATCCGGTCGCCGCATTCTATGCGTTTCAGTTACTGTTTTTCACTTTACGATCCTGACCGGACTAAAAGGTTTCGTAAAGCTACATTCCTATGCTGGTGGTCTGGTCCTCCTTTCAGTTAATTATGAGGTTCCTTAATCTGTACATTGGACTGTACCTACCTCTCTTGGAATGATTAAACTATACCACACCCTTTTTGAGTTGTCAATACAATTTTAAAAATTTTTTTAAGTTGTCAGACATCTCAATATTCCCAACTTAAATTATGCTTGTACCGATGTCTGACAACCGTTGTCCAGACTTCTTTCAGATATCGGCTTAAAACTACTTATATCAAAGTCTGACAACGGTGTCCGGAAAAGCCTCTATGATCAGATATCCGGTACTGTATCCGGGCTTCCTATGTGGCTGAATAAGTACTCCAGCACTTCCTTTGTGAACTTCTTGGCGCTTATGCCTACGGTATAGGTACCGTCAGGCCTTTTCTCCATTCTTGCGACGGTCGCGTACATTATCACGGTTTCAGCAACAATGATTATGTCCTGTCCCAGGATGTCAGGCCTGTCATCTTTCATCCAAAGACCCATCCCTTTAGGACTTGCATCTTCAACCTGCACATATATCGTCTCTCCGGTATCACATATCACTACTATACTGGGCGCCTTAAATTCAACCCTTCCTATCTTTCTTTTCTCGCTTGTTACTTCCGCTTCGAGTGTCATTTTACTCCTCCTTTGTATTTATCTATTGATGCAGATCTGTCAATGAAAGAAGCTTATTTATATCATAAATATAAAGTAGATTATAACATATACACGGGCAGGTGCATAGATTCTCCCGGAGCGCCCCGGCCGCATGCATGCAGAAATGAGCTGTCAGCGTTAGTTCAGCGCCTCTGCTATCGCTGTGACAACCGCATCATATTGCTGCAGAAAACCTTCATTTTCCTGTTCTATGGTTTCCACATCCCTTTGTTTAGCTGCGTTTTCAAGACGCAGTGCCTGATCAGACAATGCATCGGCTCCGATCGTTTTTGACGAGCTTTTGACCGAATGCACTGTTATAGCATAAAGTTCCCAGTCACCCCCGGAAAAAGCGGCATTGATCTGCGCTTTTTTATGCTTTGCGTCCGTGAAATAAGCCTTAAGGAATTCACGATACATCTTAGCGTCATTCATGCTGTAGGACAGAGCATCTTTCGTGTTAAAGCCTGCCTTTTCAAGGTATGGCAGGAAATCCCCACATTGTTCAGGCTCCGCATCATCCTTCGCTTCCTCAGGCATAAATTCCATGACATCTTCTTCAGGAATGAATTCCATAGCTTCCATGTCCCCAGTATTTTCTGCCTTGGATCCATCCCCTCCTTCAGCCAGATCAAACAGTATCTTCGATGCCGGAAGGTACGCAACAAGTGATTTTTCCAGCTCCATACTGTCGATAGGCTTAGTCAGGTAATCCGTAAAGCCTTCTTCGATATATCGTTTTCTCGCGCCTGAAATCGCGTCTGCCGTAAGGCAGATCACCGGCGTGTCCGTGTTCAGGCCGTCCTTCTGCTCACGGAGGCGGTGCAGCGCTTCTATCCCATCCATTACAGGCATCCTTTGATCCATATATATTAGGTCATAAGCATTTTTCCGGGCAAGCTCCAGCGCATCCATTGCATTCTCCGCCGTATCGATCCGGACATTTGTCTTATCAAGAAGCCCGCAGACGACGAGCAGGTTCAGCCTCGTATCATCGACGACCAGGATATGGGCATCCGGCGCATGGAACATGGCATGATACTCATTTTCCTGCATAAGGGAACTCCTGAATTTTTCCTCATAATCTCCGATAGGTTCGCTGTCCAGGACCTCCTGGGGGATATGGATCGTAAATGTCGAGCCTTTACCATATTCACTCTCCAGATCAATGCTCCCGTCCATCATGCAGAGCAGTTTCTGTGTAATGGCAAGCCCGAGTCCTGTACCTTCTACCGAATTGTTAATCTTCTGATCCACACGTTCAAATTTCTTAAAGATACTCTCACGGTCCTCCGGACGGATGCCTATACCTGTATCCTGCACTACAAAGCAAAGTCTCAGCTGTCCGGTTTCCGCAGGAACCGAGGCATCCCTTTTCACCGTAAAGGATACGCTTCCCTTTTGCGTATACTTGACCGCATTCCCCAGGATATTTATGAGGATCTGGCGCACATGGGCCTCATCCCCGGACAGCCTGTCCGGAAGGGACGGATCTATATCCTTTGTGAAAACAAGCCCTTTTTCTGAAGCACGCATGGAGATCATATTGCAGACATCATTCAACAAAATACTCAGATAATATTCAACGGGTACTATATCAATTTTATTCGCTTCTATCTTGGAAAAATCTAAGATGTCATTGATAGTCGAAAGCAGATTGTGACCGGCGCTGTCGATATTCCCGGACCATGAGACGATCTTTCCCAGGGACCCCATCAGTCTTTTGTCAGGATCGCAGGTCTTTTCCAGATGACGGCTTTCCCGCAGGATCAATGTATTCATGCCCATCACCGCATTCACAGGTGTTCGGATTTCATGGGACATAGCTGCCAGAAAATCGCTTTTTGCCGAATTCGCTTTTTCCGCCGCATCTTTCGCGTTACGAAGCTCCGCCGCATACTGCTGCTGGTATACCATGCTTTTGTGGTATTCTATCATGATATACGTGGTCGTGACGGAAAAGAAAATATAGAACATAGGGAAACGGTCCAAATACAACTCGGAATGCATAGGTGTATAATGCTCCCGCAGAGGCGTCCAGTACAATACCGCAAACAGGACACTGACATAGATCGAAGATATCATTCCCGGACGCACTCCGAACAGGTAACTGATCGCTAACGGCAAGAGTATGGACCATATTGCCGAAAAACCATTCTTTTCCATAACGACCAGATATGTGCAGAATAATAACTCACATGGAACGCCGATCAGAATAACCATCCGCCGGTTCCGCTTTACCTTGGCAAAATACCAGTCCAGGACGTTCAGCAACGTATAAGCGAGGCAGGCCATGCAAAGTACCATATCGCCTGCACGAAATCCAATGTATGCTCCGATCAGGGACAATGGTATACAAAGAAGAGCCATCATTCCAAGATTGCGGAGATTCTGCTCATATTTCGCGCCGTTGAAAATGCTTATGCTCAGAATCTGCCATAGATTTCCGAACTTTTTGATCATTTTTACCTCTTCTCGAGAATATATTGTTTCATATATGCGTTTTGTCAGGATGAAGGTACTGACTTTCAACATGATAACATTTTTTCCAAATAATACAACTTCCCGGGACGGATGCCCCGGGAAGTTTTCTTAGTAATAATTATTCTGCGCAGTTTCTTTATTTGTCCGGCCGGTCTTTCTGCTTCGAAGCCTTCAGGCGGCTCTTTACATACATCTGTACGCCTTTGGCACCGAGGGCAAGTATGATAAGCCACCACATGAAGTTTATCTTAAGCCCGTCCTCTGAGAACAGCATGTTCCTCGTGAATGTGCCGTTATTCACGGCTTCGACCATGGGCGCCATCCTTTCACCGAGCACGCCGTCGTCAAGCAGCTCATCTTCCATAAGCACACCGCTTTCTATGTCAGAGACGTCCGTGAACGCTCCTGAACCTGCCACGATGTTGCCGGTGCCTGCTCTCAGATCGGTAAATGCCGTTCCTGACGTCTCTCCGATCACTCCTGGTCCGGCAATCGTTTCAACAGGTGTTGAAGCAGCTGGCGCAGTTATGTCAACCGGTGTTCCACCTGGCGCACCCGGTCCGGGACCGGGAGAGGTTTCTGACGTGCCGTCTGACGAGCTTCCTCTTTCATCAGGAGTACCGCTTTCTTCGGGATCATCGTCTGTCACCTCATCAAGCTTCTCCTTTAATTCATCGTATTCTTTCTGTGCAGCTTCAAGGCGCTTCTCATATTTCTCGATATCCACGCCGTATTTAGCATCTATCTTCTGTACGGTAAGCAATGCCTGCTGAGCTGCCACCACCTTGTCTCTTGCGTTCTTAACTGCCTCCAGCAGGCCGTTTGCTTTAGTCTTGTTGTTCTGAAGCTCTGTTTCCCGGCCAAGGATGGAGTTTATGTCATAGCGTCTCTCATGGTCAGGGTCTGTTCCGTTTCCATGATCAGCATCATCAAGTAAATACTGGGTATAGTCAGCCTTATTACCATAATCATTCCATGCAGCTGCCATCTCTGTCGGAGTCCGCTGGAAGATTTCAACGGCATCGTTACCTTTAATGTTATACATGAAATAGAAATCCTTTGTATTGCCGTCTTCATCAGTATACCTGACCGGAATATATCTTTGCTGATCCTTTGTATTAGAAGTTCCTTTTGCAAGCGCGGTCACATCCCCACGGTCGATATTATACCAGTCGGGAGTATCAAGCCTGTCAATATCATAACCCTGCCCCGCCAGATACAGCTTTGCCATCTGCACCGTGAGTTTCGCTTTGACATTGACATCTTTGACATCCTGGATCTTGCCATTCTTAAGATTTTCTGATATCAATCTGTCTATCTCAGCTTTGACTGCACGATAGTCGGCCTGCTGTGGATCCACGTCTCCGGTGATCGCGCCGTCTATCAACGAACCATCAGCCGTATTCACACCGAATTTCAGGTTGTTTACATCATTGCATTCATCACCAAATGCAAAAGGCGCTTCATCCTTAATGAGATGTTCACTGGCTATGAGCGAATTGAGGTCATTTACTTTATCAAAGTGTATATCAAGGTATACACGATGATAGCACTCATCGCCTGCATTCTTGTACTTGACGTACCAAAGGTTTCTGTTGGCGTCATTTCCATAGCCGGCATTATTATACACGACATCTACGCTGTCAGGATCAACGCCTTCCCACGTGGTAACCTGATAAGCCTGCAGATATGCAGCAAGCTTATATCCCTCATACACCTTTGTGCCTTCAGTCTTCTTGTTGCCCTTTTCCGTACAGTCATTGACTACATCCATCTGGCCTTTGACCATTGTAAGCCACTTGTTCAGGCTGGCATCTTCTAAGGCATCATCAGCGTCCTGAAGATTCTGCTTTGCAGCATCCACTGCAGCCTGCGCTTTTTCAAGAGCGGTCCTTGTCCTAGTATCAAGCTTTTCTGTATCAGTGACAGTTATATCACCATCTTCATCAACCTCGTACTCGATATCGCAGTCAGCCAATATTAATTCAAGCTCATCTGTCGCTTCGCTGACCAGTCTTTCCGCCTCTGCCTTATTGCCCTTTGCAGTTTTCACTGCTTCGTCAGCCTTTTTAAGCGCTTCTTCTACCTCGGCATCGGTAGCTGTTCCTGCAGCTGCCTTGCCGACCATTTCCTCCGCGCCGCTTATAGCATCTTCAAGTATCTTCTCTTCATCTTCAGTCTTATGATTTTCATTGAAGTCCTCAGCCTCTTTATTTATTTTATCAAGCTTGGCTACTTCATTCTCAAGGCTGTTATCGTTTTCTTTTATTCCACTCTGCTCAGTACCGCCCGAACCATCTGTATTGCCGGAATCTACTATAAAACCTGAACCTGTAGCAATTCCTGTACTGTCTGCTCCCTGATCCGGCGTACCCACAATGGCTGCAGCCTCTGTAAGGTTTTCTATTATGATCGCTATCTGATCCTCACTTCCAATGATCTCGCCTGAAGCGGGTGTTTCAATGACAGCGCCGTCACTTAAGACGGGTACTGCTTCATCAACGCCGCCGGTTTCAGCAGACGCCTCAGGATAAGAGGCTTCCGCCAGATCAACAGCATCATCACAAGCATCAAATGCCTCATCACATGATTCACTCACATCATGGTTTTCGCTTTCCGAAGACTCCTGGCTGCTATCAGATGATTCCTGGGACTGGCCGGTCTCACCGCCGTCCTGGTCGACATCATCATCAGCGAAAGCAGTAACTGTCGGCATGAGAGAAATAGCTGCCGATAACCCTATGCTTATTGCCTTTAACACATGGCGATTGGCTTCTTTGTTTTTCATATTTTCCCTCTCCCTTCTTAATTATTTATTTGATAATGCCCGCCTTATCCTTGCCTGCAAAGTCAGAATCACACACAAAGATCGGGTTCTTATTTATTTATCGGCAAAATCCGGCCTTTCCTTAATTGTATTTATAAAAATACATGACCAAAATATTGCTATCGCAATTAGGCAAATGTCCTTAAACGTTCCAGTTACGTGAGCGAGCATATTCTCTGTTCACTTGTCGCAATATTCGCCGGATATTAAAACGCTGCCTTATCTCATACAGCGTTTTATACTTTATGTTAACTTGAGTCGGAATTAAGGTTTCTTTCCGTCAGAAAGAATTTTAGTGCAGGTGACTGCAAGAGCGCCGGGACCTATATGACATGAAACCGATAGCGAAAGCGGATACATATCAATATGATAATTCGGAAAAGCTTCCTCTACCTCATGCCGGAATTCTTCCGCTTCGGGAAGATTGTGGGTATAGGCCATTCCTATCCAGGCATTAGGCGCATCCGGCTTTACGCCCCCATAATTCTTTTCCAGATCATCGGTTATGGCTTTTATCATGACGCTTTTTGCATTTTTCATTCCCCGCGCCTTGGCAAAAGCATCCAGTTTTTCACCGTAAATACGTAATACCGGCTTTATCCCGAGAAGTTCAGCGAAAGCTGCCGCCGCCGGCGTAACCCTGCCGCCTTTTTTCAGGTATTTCATCGTATCTACTGTAATGAAAATGTTCGAATCGAATTTAGTTTCTTCAAGTCTTTTCTTTATGTAAACCGCATCTTTCCCGTCTCCTGCCATCTGCAAAGCGTCAAGAACACTTGCATATTGGGTGACGGAAATCCTCTGGTTATTCACTACCTGTACGCGTCCATCATAATCTGCCGCAAAAAGAGTGGCATTTTCACAGCTTCCGGAAAGGCCTGACGACATGGGAATGAATACCACCTCGTCTTTTTCCTCAAGCAGCCTGTCCCAGAGAGCCATTATCTCACCCGGCAAGGGCTGGGAAGTATGGATATCGGCATTTGGTTCAGAGAGTTTTTCGTAGAACTGATCCTGTGTCAGGTTGATATCTTCGTAAAATGTTTCACCGTCTATAGTGAAAGGCATCGGGATAACACTGACGCCGAGTTTCTCCGCCTGAGCCTGTGTTATACCGCTGTTGCTGTCTGTAACTATCGCGACCGACATATAAACCTCCATGGCCAGTCATGAGATATATAGATAAGAAGCATCTCCCATTCATGACCAAAGAATCAATGACTTCTCGCGCGGGAAATAGAACCTTTGCGCATGACTTCCTGCGTGCAAAATCGGAAATCAGTTGATTCTTTTACAGTAACTGCGGGAATTTTAGCACAACGGATTTTTCATATCAATGGACATTTTGGACAGATTGTTTCGAGTGGGCAAATGAAAACACAAATTGAATTTATGTCAACCACGTCGCTACCGGCTTTTTACGGAAGCACATTCTTATTATAGTTTACATAACTTATCATATGATAAACTTCGTGCTCCATGATAAAGTTCTTGTTTATCCGACAAACAATTAGGATCTAGACCTTTATCTTTCCTGCAAGTATTTCTTTATAATCCGCGAGATTTTTCTTAAGAAGAGGCGGAATGTTCAATCCATAGGGACACCTCGTTTTGCACACTCCGCAGTCCAGACACTTTTCTATCTTCATCATTTCCGCCTGCCAATGCTCTGAAAGCCAGCCTTCCGAAGGCGCCCTTCTGATCATCTGAGACATTCTGGCACACTGATTTATAGTTATGTCAACCACACAGGGCATGCAGTATCCGCATCCTCTGCAGAACTCATCTGACAACTCAGCCCTGTCCTTGTCTATAACCGCCCGGATCTCATCATTCATCACGACATCCTGCTCAAAAAATCCAAGCCATTCGTCAAGCTCTTCTTCCCGCTGGATGCCCCAGATCGGAAGAACTTCATAGCAGCTCATGAATGCCATGCAGGCAGCTGCATCAGTAAGAAGTCCGCCCGAAAGTCCTTTCATCGCTACAAATCCCACATTTGCTTTTCTGCAGGTTTCAACTAATGCTATATCCCTGTCAGTTGAAAGGTATGAAAAAGGAAACTGCAGAGTTTCATACAGTCCGCTGGCCGCTATTTCTTCCGCCACTCCTATCTTGTGGGCAGTGATGCCGATATGGCGGATCTTGCCTTTCTCTTTAGCCTTAAGCATGGCTTCGTACATGCCTGTGCCGTCACCCGGTCTGTAGCATTGCGGCACACAGTGGAACTGGTACACATCTATATAATCTGTGCGCAGAAGCTTCAGGCTTTCATCAAGATCGGCTTCAAATTTATCGGGAGTACGGGCCATCGTCTTGGATGCAATGAATATCTTTTCGCGCATGCCTGCAAAGGCTTCACCCAGCTTTTCTTCACTGTCTGAATAAGCTCTGGCGGTATCAAAATATGTCATTCCGCCTTCATATGCCCTACGCAGGAGTTTTACGGCATCTGATTTTTCTATCCGCTGGATCGGAAGCGCTCCGAATGCATTTTGCGGCGTCGTGATCCCCGTACTGCCTAATGTGATCATTTTCATGCCAACCTCCCGCCGTGTTTTGCGGCTCACTTAAAAGAAAAAATACTGAAAGGAACAAACAGTTTTACGGTTTACATAAATTATTTTTCTATCGCATGTGTCTTTAGGTAGTCAACCCATTTACCGATTGCATCAGCTTTTACATGGATACCGTCAAAGGAATCTTCCGTAGGCATCCTGCCGTACTCATCCGTAAATACCTCGTTGACGTCCAGATAATACACATGCTCGTTTTCCGCTACTTCTTTGATAACTTCGTTTCTGTGATTGATATGTTCATTCGTAAAGACGGAGGATTTCTTCTCTTCTCCTTCCGTGACATGAAGAAGCCCCATCACATAGATTATCGCGTCAGGCTGGGCCGCCTTGACATAATCGATAAACCTGTAATAGTAATCCGCGAACTGCTCGTCCGTTCCCCAGCCCAGCTCGTTCAGGCCGAATTTGATATATATCTTGCCGTATTGGCGTCCCTTGGCAAGCGCCTCGGGTATGGTGGCTTTTCCTATCTCAGTATCCGTCTTCTTGTCAAACACGCGGGCGAGCGACAATCCGACTACACCGTAATTCGTCGCGGGAAGGTCGGAATAAAGGCCCAATCCCTGCACCCTGGAATCTCCTATAAAGCAGGCATCCTCGAAATAATCATCATCTACCGTGGTGAATTCCTTCATGCCGTCTTCATCTTCTTTGTCCTCGTCATCATCGTCGTCTTCATCGTCGTCTTCATCTTCTTCGTCTTCGGAATCTTCACCGTCGGAATCTTCATCGTCGGACTCACCATCTTCATGGTCCTCTCCGCCTTCTTCTGAATTTTCCTCCTCATGCTTCTCTTCATCCGTGGCTGCTTCTTCGGTATTTTGTTCCTCTGAAACTGACATTATGGGAGTGCCTCTCATTGCTTCCGCCTGCTCAAGCGCTGCTTCTACAGCAGCGTCAGGATTAGCGGGATTTTCAGCAAAGGGTAGCAGCCGCATACCCTGGCCGTTCTTGATCGTCTGGATCATTACTGCTGCAGCAGGGTATTCGAAGCTGTTGTCCTGTATGCTGATCACAAGACCCGGCACGGATACGATGATGACCGTGAATATTAATATTATGAACAAAGGAAGCTTTTTCATTTATGTAAACCTTTTAGTGTATTCATTCGTGTCGCTTTTTTGCTCATCTCGTTCAGATTTTCTAATACATGAGTAAATCATTTTGCAAGCAAATGATTTACTCATGTATTGAAAACGCTTTTAAAATCGGAAGTATAGGAACGGGTTGTAGGCCGCATCTACCAGTGCTGCTATCGAGGCCCAGAAGAGGACCAGATGCAGTACAAGCCCGATCGCATTATCTTTTATCCTTTTATATATCATCATAAATATCGGCGTAGCAAAAAATGCTCCTGCAGCAAGGAGTAATACCACACTGATGATATGATCCATATAGTCAGTACCGGCATTCAGGGTGAACATTCTTGTTATGTAAACCACAAACTGATCTATCCCTTCCACTGCGAACATCACCCATCCGACTACCACTACGAGCATCGAATAGATCCAGCCGAATATCCTGGGTATCTTTTTAAGTATTTTTCCGAGGAACAGCCTCTCTATGACTATGAAGCAGAAGTAGTATAATCCCCAAAGGACAAAATTCCATGCCGCGCCATGCCATAGACCGGTAATAAACCATACGATCAACAGGTTGACATAAGTTCTAGGACTGCCTTTTCTGTTTCCTCCGAGAGGAATATATATGTATTCCCTGAACCAATTGGTGAGAGTCATGTGCCATCTGCCCCAGAAATCCCTTATGGAAACGGCCGCATAGGGGTGATTGAAGTTCTCAGGAATGGTAAAGCCTACCATGCGTCCCAGACCTATGGCCATGAGGGAATAACCCGCAAAATCAAAATATATCTGGAATGTGTAGGCTGCCGCACCGATCCAGGCAAATATCGTTGATATATTCTCATATCCCGCTGTACCGACATTATCCCATATGGTGCCCAGATTATTCGCAAGCAGCACCTTCATGGAAAGACCGATGATAAAGGGCTTCAGCCCCTGCTCCATGTCGGCAAATGTACGCTGTCTGCTCTTAAGGTCAAGAGCTACCTCGCTGTAGGTCACGATGGGACCGGCTATCAGCTGCGGGAACATCAGTATATATGTCCCCAGATCGATCAGGGATCTGTCATAGGGTATCTTTTTCCTGTATACATCTATCACATACGACAGGATCTGGAATGTAAAAAAAGAAATCCCAAGAGGAAGCGCTATCTGCGGCACTTCAAGGTTGAGACCTCCTATATGGTTTATATTCTCGACTATGAATCCAAGATACTTGAATATGGCAAGCAATCCTATGTTAAAAATTATGTCAACCGCAAGCAGAAGTCTTCTGACAAAGCGGGAAGACGAAATCCCTATTCCTCTTGCAAGGAAGAAATTCGCCAGTACCGAAAAAACTATAAGGATCACATATTTAGGCTCGCCGAATGCATAGAAAACAATGCTTCCTATAAGAAGCACGGCATTTTTCCAGTATTCCGGCACTATATAATATGCTATCAGAAACACCGGCAGAAATCTGAATATAAATACAAGAGAACTAAAAACCATTATTTCCTTCTATATCGTATATAAGCAGGATCTGCACTAATTATTCCTTATCGCTTCCAATGCGGAAAGAGCCATTGATCTCTTGCTCGGAGCATATCCGGCAAGCATTGATACTATAACAGCAAATACGACAGATGTAAAATACATCCATAAGGGTATCACAGCCGTCTGTGCTTCAGTGACTTTATTGATTATTATGCATACAATGAACGAAAGCGCCAGACCGGTAATCCCTCCGCCGGCTCCTATCATGCCGGCTTCCACAAGGAACATCTGTTGGATATCGTAGAGTCCGCACCCCAGAACCTTCATGACGCCGATCTCTTTTGTGCGTTCATATATGGACATCATCATCGTATTCGCTATGCCTATCGCCGCGACAAGAAGCGATACTGCTCCTATTCCTCCGAGCATTGCCTGCTGGCTCTGAGACTGTTCCCTCGCCTGCGCTATCCATTCGGAATTACTGTTTGCCTGAAATCCCAGATCCCCTATTGCTTTCTGGACATCCGCCACGTTGTCTATATCATCCACAATTACGCTGAGGCTGCTGTAAAACAGCTCCGTATACGGCTTTCCGTTTTTCTTGACAGGCTGCCCGGGGATGACTTTATTCTTAAAAACCTTCTTCAGCATCTTTTCCATGGCATCAAGATCGCAGTAAGTATTCCACGAATATTGATTATAATCATCCATGCCGCCCTTAAGCACTCCGGCGGTCGGCACGGTATATTTTTTTGGCGGTGTCGGAGCGCTCTCCTTGTCTTTGCTTTCGCCGTCAGCGGATGCTGTAGTCGTTGTCCCCTCAGATGCAGCGTTTTTCGCCTCTTTTTTTTGCTCATGGAGTGCTTTATATGCATCAACGTCAAAGATCGTATAAAGCTTTGATTCCATCATGTCAACATCTACGGTTTTTCCGGTATTCCAGTATACAATATTACCCCTTGAATCCGCAAAATCAGCAATAACAAGGTTTCCGAACACAAATTGCAGTTCCTCTCCCGCTTCAGGCCATTCACCCTCTTCAAATTCCCAGTTCATATCCCTGAGGACTTCTATGGGTACAGCCTGTCCGCTGTACAGATCCATGTGATAGGGGCCGCTTACGATAACAGCCTGGAACTCAAGGGTCGGATAAACCGACTCCACATGATCCATCCCCCTTATCATTTCCATGGTGCTGTCAGACAGCTTATAATCCATGGGATCCGTACCGGAGCTTCCGCTGTCGCCTGTGCTCTGGGAGCCCTGTCCGTTTCCTTCCCTGACTTCGACAGTACGCAATCCGCCGTATTCTTCGATCATCTCCAGGCTCTGACGCTTAAGTCCTTCCGCCAAGGCCATCATGGTGACGATGGATGCAACACCGATCATTACTCCGAGTATGGTAAGCATGGTCCGAAGCTTTCTCTTCAGAAGTGAGTTCCATGCCATCCCTACTTTATCGGCAAATCTCATTTATCGTTTTCCTTTGGGGTATCCTCCGGCTTTTCCTCCGGAGTCTGGATCATATCATCAATTTCCGACGCCAATGCATCTTCCTCACGGCGCTTTTTCCTGTTTATCAAAGCTTTAATGCCGGCTATGATTCCTACAAGGGCAGCAAGGACTCCTACTCCTATCAGGGCGATCTGCCAGCCTTTAAGGGTAAATCCGCTTTCTTCTTCCGGTATTTCTTCTATTGCTCCGAAATCCTCTGTCATGCCCTGCTGTACTGCGAGCGCCACGTTTTTCGTCTCCGTGGAGACCACCCCTGTCTCATCTTCATATGATATGACGACCGGGATCATTGCAGTCTCGGATTCAGAGTACTCAGTTCCGGTTAACATAACATCAACGTTGCCGGTAGCTCCCGGAGCAAGATTTCCTACATAGGCAAGCGCCTGCTGCACAGTCTTATCGTTGATCGTTACCTGCACATTATATAAGGTAGTCTTTCCTGTATTATATATTGAAAACATAAGATCAGACTGTTCGCCTATATCTATAACGGCAGGGTCGCATGACGGGGTGGAGACATCAAATTTGGATATCTGCTTGACCGGGATCGTCACACTGGCCGTGCTGTCATATGCATTTGCCAGCTCGTCTTCGTATTTCATGACTATATTCATGACATAAGGCCGCTGCTCAAGGCCGGATTTAGCCTCGAACTCCATGGTAAGGTCGGTCACTCCTCCGGGAGAGATGCTGTCTATATAGAAGGAATTCGATCCGGACGAAGGCAGGAATGCCGCATAGCTGGGCTGTGTCTGCGATCCCTCCACGGTAGCGGTAAGATCGAACTGCAGGTTTTTTACGGTAGTATCCTTTGCCGTATTCTCTATTGAAAGATTCAGCGTGAAATGCTCTCCGGAATAAACCTCCTTAGGCTCTGTGGTGAATCCCGTTACGATAAGACGCGGCATCGAAAGCTTCTTATCCTCATCTCCGTCAACAGTACCGTTCTCGGGGAGTCCGGTGCAGTGAACAAATACGGATATTACGGTGGTGTCAACAGCGCAGGTCGGATCCGTGTATGTGATATCGAAATCTATCTTATAATATCCTGTCTTTACGTTCTCTCTTGTCCTTAACACCCAGACACAGTTGCGTATCCTTTCCGCATAATTGGGCTGCGCATCCTCGCCTACCAGCAGATCTATCTTCTCCGTATATCCGGTATTGTTTATCTCAAATGGAAAATCATTCGTCTTCGCACCGAGCCTGGGCGTAACTATCACGTCCTTCAGATTGTATTTGAACATATTGACAATAGGAAGGACTATCATGCAGTCCTGTCCGTGGGTTGCTTCAGGAGTGACCCAGGTATTTCCCGGCATGAGGAACGGGTTCGTCGTCGTGGCCTGATTATACCTTTCTCCGGATTCTGCCGCGGGGCCTTCGCTTCCTCCTTCATTATATGTAGAACTCGGATTGGATGTTGCTGCTCCCGAACGTCCGTTATAAGTGACATTATCACTGGTATATGTCGTCGAACTCCCGTCTTTTGTAGTGGTCAGCGTTTCAGCCCTAGCGCTTACAGTGCTGCTTTCAAGCGCGAAACAAAACAGACCGATGATAAGGGCCGTCACAATTCCTGATATGCCTTTATTCAGTTTGATTTTTTTGATCAGATCCAAATCAATCCTCATATACTATCTCGCCGTCAAGGATATGTATCCTTCTGTCGGCGTAATTTGCGATCTTATTGTCATGGGTGACCATGATCAGCGTATTCCCCTGATTATGCACCACATCCTGCAGGATATGAAGCACCTCTATCGTAGTCTTTGTATCCAGATTCCCCGTAGGCTCGTCTGCGAACACTATTTCAGGCTTTACGACCAAGGCCCTTGCTATGCCTACCCTCTGCTGCTGGCCTCCGCTCATCTCCGTAGGCCTGTGCTTCATGTATTTCTCAAGCCCCATCTGC
>JAEEGL013799322.1_pt1 | contig 17047 bp, 8 predicted proteins | sample 9134231 | NCBI WGS metagenome assembly JAEEGL01 (sample SAMN16246548, study PRJNA631951) | gut metagenome | biome: gut microbiome; feature: rumen; material: fiber-attached | host: Bos | place: Iran: Karaj | collected 2018-10
CAAAGCGGGCGCCCTTGACAGACCCGCCTGATTCCGGTATAACTAAACCAAGAGCCGAATGACAGTATCTGCCATTCGGCCCACCCAATCAACGGTCATATCGCAGAAGACCGCCATTTACAGAAAAGATTTCACACCGCCAAGATCTCTCCGCCTCCTGGCGTGCGAACTGGCCGAACCTGAGTACCTACTTCAAGTTCCCAGAGGAGCTCCGTCGACTGATTTATACGACAAACGCCATTGAAGGCTTTACCCGTCAGCTTCGGAAAGTGACCAAATCCAAGGCTGTATTCCCCACGGACGATAGTCTGTTCAAGATGCTGTATCTTGCCATGCTGGACATTACGAAGAAATGGACCGGCCGGCGTCAGGACTGGTCGGTAATTCACGCACAGTTGTCAGTTTACTACGCCGATAGGATGCCGGACTAAATGGATCGTAGCAGAAAGCCATCCGCCCGTCAAGGGCAAGCGGCTGCGCCGTGCTCCGCACCCTTGACAGTCCTACGGTTTTCTGATATTTTTAAAACAAGGGGTGACGGACGGAGCCGTCACCCGCAACTACACTTTTCGCCTTGTTTTACGCCAGTAAGGCGTTTACACAGAATTTGGGATAGAGCCATCAGAAGCCGCGCAATAAGCGTTATGAGCCGGGACGGTAATCCCGTTCCGGCTCGCAAGGTTCTCAAGAACTCTTAATTAGAGATTAATCATTCTCTTCATGTTCTTCATCTTCAGTGGATACATCAACCGTTTCTTCCCATTGATCTCGACCGGGGATATGCCCACTATCGCTTGTCTTCTGCGTTTTGTCGGAAGTATCAATGTCCCATCCACCCTTCTTATCGTATCCGTATGTTCGCCCTGTTGTCGAAATATTGTACTTGCTTTCTTTACTCATTGTTTTTTCTCCTTTATGCTGACTATTTATTCGTTTTATGATCTGTCTTTTTTCTCTAACGTGATCCATATTATAAGTACCAGAACCCTACTAATCTCGTTCTTCAAAATGGTTTCTTTCAATTATAATCTTGACTCGAAACTTTCGCCTAGAGGAGCATGCAGAATTTTATCCGCATCAATTGCAATTATAAACTTATAAGGTGTCAGTTCCTCTAAATTGTTTGATGCGTCAGATGCTTCTTGACTGTGAATGTAATTTATGTAGTATTTAGAATTTTTAAATGAATCACTCTTGTGCAACAAAAGAGAGACAAGAACGGCTCCAATTCTTGTTGATGGGTCTACAGGCGTTCCTATTGATAATCCAATAAGTTCATCGCCGAAACGGTCCAATGTTTTCGTTCCAATCGTCTCGTGTCCTGCTACGGCATATCTTTTTTCATCAAAAGGTAATTTTCCAAATGAGTCTTTTTCGAAAGAAACTGTTTGCTTTTTACACTTTGTATTATTGTATTGAATCCGGTTTGCAGGGTAGTATTGCATATCGAAAGAATCTGCTAATTTGTAGAATACTCCATAGGATCCAACAGAAGGCAGAATGGCATCTTTTAAAGAGCCATTATCAAAAAAATACATTGCAGATGAACCTTTTGCACTGAGTATCTCCGGTCGAAAAGTTAACAACAATAGTTGCCCCATTTCAGCTTCAAACTTCAGTAAGCCGGCACCATCCGGTATGCACTTTGCTTTTTTGTTTTGTAAAAACATATATCGCATTTCATGTTCGTTATACACAACAAACATGATATCAGCAAGCTCCCTCCAATAAAAATTGTATAGCTCTGAAGGTAAAGACTTTGGAAGACTAGGTTCCAAAGCCCCGTTAAAGTCTTTCATTATAACGTGGGGATAACTTGTTGTGTGTGATAATTCAAATTTGACTTGGCAGCGATTACCATGAATGATATCAATTGCGCCACAATATTCTCTTTGAAGACAATAAAATGCATCCTGAAGCTTGATAAATAATTCTACTTCTGAATAATCTTTTCCCTTTGTAAAAAAATGAAATTGCTCCTGCAGGTCGCTTCCAAAACTCATAATAATCCCCTTTCAGCAAAATATGAATGCTCGACATTTATATTATTAAGACAATTGATCAATAAAAAAATGACGAATCGTATTGATTGACCTTCTAATAAAACAAAATGGCGTTTATGCCCTATATAGAGATAAAAATATGCACTTCGATGATTTAGATTTCCCAAAATACTTGATTGCTTTTTAAATATGTAAATATATTGAAAAGATGTCATTTGGATTAATAGCTGTTTGTCATTTCTAATGAGAGGATGTGTAAAGGTGAATTACTCTGTACAAGCAACTTGTGCTTTTCAAGTCGTTCTGAATCATAGGGACACCCGCAGGATAAGTAAAAAAAGGGATCTTTTTAAAAAAAGAAAACTGATTGCATACCTGAAAAAGCTAATTGCAGACGGATATCGCACGTTTGTCATCTATGTTGGTAATCAGGTAGATTTTTGGACTGCAGAAGTAATTTGGGAATTCAGCATTACAGCGGGTAATCCTGAGATTACTTATATGTTGGTGTTTATCACATCTGTCTTGAAGATGGAAAATGAATGGATTGATCAGGAAAGCGTCTGGAATGAAGTTACAGGAAACGCACAACGAATTCTTTGGCAGAAGGATTTTTATCCAATGCAAGGTATTACCCTTAAGATGTTGGACCTTTCTCATTAAAGATCGGCAATTTATTATTATTTATCGTTGCTTCTTCCCTTTGACTGCTTTATAATCCAGATTGTATTTCAAAAGAGGTTTTGGGGAAGATATGACTGTAGAAGAATTGCTGCAGGTGCTTTTAGACGAACACAATCGAAAGCAATTATTTCGATATGCATTACAGTTGACAAGGAATATTGACGAAGCGGAAGATTTGATAGGAGACTTAATCCTTTCCGTCTATACAAACCGAGAAATGGAGAAAGTCAGAGAACCTATTCCATACTTTCGAGCCTGCATTCGGAATCGATTTATCAATATTCGACAAAAGGATAAGCGCGTTCAATATGAGGATCCACAGACGCTTGCTAAATATGACGTCAAGATCGGTGAAGAAAGAACGGAAAATGATCTTATAGAAAAAGAAACACGAGCGAGGATAAGAACTGTGTTAGCTGAGTATTCTGATGAATGGATTGAGGCATTTGAGAAGTTCTATTTGGATGGATACTCTCAAATAGAGCTTTCGAAAGAAATGGGAATTAAATCCAATACGATTTCACAGCAATTTCGCAGGATGCGCAAAAAGCTTAAGCGAAGATATCCTATGCTGTATTTACAAGTAATGTTAAGCTAATATGCATGAGAAACAGGAGGCAAGATGATTAGCAATCGAGCGTTGAAACGAAAAATACGGGAAAAACCTTTTTTGTTGGATAGCGCTTTTCAACTATCTGGAAAAGAAGCAGAAGCAATCATGCAGAACAACCCTGAGGCAGCCTCAATTGAAAGAATTCTACAAAGAATGAAAATGCGACCAGATTGGGATCCCGAAATTGAAAGACTGATTCAGAAGGTAACGGAAAAAACGGCTAAGGCAGAATGGAATCGAGTGAAAAGTCGTATCCGAACTGGTATTATCCTGCTTTGGCATTCGCATGTGAGAGCTATTTCTGCCGCAGCAGCAATGATCGTATTCGGTCTGTTTCTGCTATTAATACCGGCTGGCCGTACCGTGGCTGATGGTTTATATCGGCTTGTTGTGCAGTTTTTACAGGAAACACTTTATGCACGCAACGAATGTCCTTTGGAAGGTATTCCTGAAAAAACACTTGCGTCTCTGCCAATGGATCTTGCTACCCCGGAGGAATTATCCGCGGTGATTGATATGCCGATTTTTGTTTCAAAGGTCGGCACATTGGTGTCATTTAATTACGAGGTTGATGATTTGAAGCAGCTCACAATTATTATGCACTATTCACTGCAAGAGGGAAGGACCTATACGGTTTATCAATATATTTATTCTGAGAATTCTCTATGGGGATTAGCTCTTTCTGGCGCAAATAAAGAAAGTGAAATAATTAAAACAAAAGATGGAAGGATCTTTTATTTGAAAGAGCTGCAAGATCGTTCCTTATCGGCCTCGGCGTTCCAGAATGCCTATGCGATTGAAATTACCGGTATTCTTTCGAAAGAAGAAATACGGCAGATCATTCTTTTATCGGAACTAATCCGATGAGAAAAGACAAAGCAAAAAACTATAAATAGATAAGGCCAAGCGTTTTAAAAACGCTTGGCCTTCCTTTTAAGCGGAGATCCATTGCTGACTGGTATAAGAGGTTGTCGTATTTGAGAGATCGCCGGTTTGCGAATAATGAACGCCAGTAACACGATAGTAGTGATTTCCGGCTACCCCAACAGTTGTAGATGCACTTACATAATACGAACCATATCGAGTGTTGGTAGCACTCCCCACGCAAATCCAGGTTCCACTATGGTATTCCCAAAGGTACGCAGAAGCCCGAATGACATCTTCCGTGATTCCAGAGGATGAACTTGCAGAGATGAAAACGCTTGTTCCAGAAGCATTCATTGAACATGTTCCTATTGCTTGACGCGTTTCAACATTGGAGTCGGTTGCGGCAAAGGTTGGCATTGCGATAAGCAGACAAAGGACAAATGCCAAACAGATACATAACACTCTTTTTTTCATACAATCCTCCATAGATGGTCTTGAATTTGGAAAGAAAACTTTCCTACTAATTGAGGACAATCAAACTAATAAAAAAATGACATGCTTTTATCCAATTTATTCGTTTGTTAGAGAGATATATTACTGCGAATAACCGAAAGAACGATCTTTGCAAATCCTTGTCATTTTTCTACGAAGTATTTTGTCTCTTTATTATAGTAAAATAATAATTTAGGGAGTTGCATATGAATCAAGCAAAAAAGTGGATTAGTATGTTTTTGGCCGGTATCTTTATGATGTCCATGATGCCGATTCATGCACTTGCAGACGGGCTTATTCCCTATGATTCCGTAGAAACCTCTGACGACGGTGTAACGGTTTACCATAACAAAGACGGAAGCTATACGATGGTAGTTGACGCAGCTTCCACGCTTACTGCGGATCGTCAATTCTCAAGTGCAGATGCAACCAATCAAGCGAGCAATCTTGTTGATGTCCAAATTGAAGACGTATTGCAGGAGGGAAGAACTCTTGTTTCAATTGGCAACTCTCAGTTTAATTTGTCTTTCTTTCCGATCATCACTCATTCCAATGAGGAAAGACTGTCGGAACAATACACGGAAGAAACTTTTGATGATGCAAATAAAGGAGCAGACTCAACCAGTGATGACTCTGGCCTAGAGAGCGAAGACCAAGAATTGGTTCCTGGCGAACAAGATGTGTTGGAGCGAGTTACAATCAACTCTTTTTTGGTTGAGCATGATGAAAAAGGGCGGTTCGTTCCATACCAGAGTATTCTTGTTTCTGCAATGACAAAGGAAGAAGATATCCCGTTTCCGAAAACGGTGGAGGCGTTTTCAACAGAAGACAAAGCTGTTGCAATTCCCGTGGAATGGAAGATTGCAGAAGGGGCCTACGGAGATCAGAAAGGGAACTGGTTTTTTCTGGCCGTTTGGGATGAAGCGGAGTACGCCGTGTCAGAGAAGCTGTCTTTGGAGATTGCACGCGATCGCTTAAATACGCTGCCGGTTATCCTTGTAACTTGGGCAACAGAGGAGGGTGATACGGAGGATTCCAATGATGCCATCTGGGAAATTCCTTCGATTCCCGAAGAAGATGAGAATGTGATTGCCGATTCTCTTGATTCAACTGAAGAATCCTCTCAATTACCCGCAGCATCCGAACCCGATGGTTCGGATGCCCCGGACAGTTTTTCCCAAGGTTCGACGATAAAAGCACAGGATCAATCCCGGGAAGAAACAGGAAATGAAGCAGATGCACCGAACGGAACCGACACAAACGTTTCACTTTTGTTAATTCAGGCCCAATTTGATACTTCCATTCAGTATGCTTCTCAAGGAAGTTGGCACACCGGTCAAGCGAGAAAAACAAAAACGGTTTCTGACGAGGAGAAAAGCGAAAAATCAGAGTCCACCATTCGCGGAGTCAGCAATTCGAGCGGAGTGGTATTCTCTGATGTGTTTGGACAAGGTACGGATATCCATTTGAAGACGATTGAAAACGGAGTAAAAGAGGATATTGTGATCGGATCCTACCTGCCGAACGCAGAATACCGTTATCAGATTCAACTAAACGGATTAACGCCCGTGCAAAAGGGGAAGGAAATTGCGCTTTTCTACGGGGCGAAACAGGTCGGAACGATTCTCGCACCCTACATGACCGATGCAAACGGGGCATATCACGCCAATATTGATGTTTCCTTTATCGGAAAAGGCGACGGTATTTACGAATTGATTTATCGTCCAAACGATGCATGGCTTTCCGCGCCGGACCGGGCTTTTCCTGTTCAATTGGATCCAACGATTACCTTTACAGGATCGACCACGTTTCACATGGAAGACAATTATGTCTCCCAAAACGACCCTTCTAAGAACTTTCCGTACAATTCAAGTGAACTTCTTGCGGGAGGACCGTATACAGCATACATCCGACCTGTTTATGTCGGCGCATTAAGCGAAGGAAAAGCAGTCCTAATTAAGGAAGCATCCCTGATTATGTACTGCAAAAAAGGCAACGGAACATTGAAAATGTACCAGACGCTTGGCACGTGGGACTCAAAGTCTATCAAATACAGCAACGCCCCGTCTTACGGTGAAACAATCCAAACGAAAAACGTGAATCCCGGAACCGTAAAATGGGATCTTACGGTGCCTTTTTCGAACTGGTTTCATTCGTTGAATCAAAGCGGAAGCTTTGGCGTCGCTTTAGAAGGAAACAATACCGTGACCTTCGCGTCCGCAGATACGCCGAACAATCGAATGGTTTATTCGGTAACGTATTATTTGATCGATGAAGAAAACACGTTAACTGCCGTAACGCATAAAGACGCGGAAGATGCAGGATATATCGACCTTTCCTGGGAAGCCGTTCCGAATGCAAGCGGTTATTATGTCGGAATCTATAACGGAAAAAAATATGAGTATCTTTATATCGGCAACGTTACCGGCTGGAGCACGAAGGGAAAGGGACTTTGGCCGACGAAGGAGGAGATTCAGGACGGCCGATATCAATTGCACCTAGACGGAACCGGAGCGGAATTACCGATTTCACCCGCGGCAACTTATAAGAATGCAACCGGCATGACCGGTTCACCGGCATATTCGTTTGACGTACGACCGGCAAACGCTTTTCTGCAGGCGGCTAACCCCAATTATCGGGTTTCGGTCCTCTTCCGTGAAGCGTTGGCGCCGGAACAACCGACAAGCGTTCAGGTTTCTCCCTCGACTTGGACAAATGCAGATTCCGTACTGGTATCATGGTCGGGCATCGTAGATTATCTGTCCAGCGGAGAGACCATAACCACTTTGGAAGAGGGCGGACAAATACAGGTCAGTGTAAATGGATTATCGGATTGGAAGGATACCGGATCGAGAGAAGCGTCCGGGACGTATTCGTTATCTGTGTCCGCGTTGAAAGACGGAACACATACGGTTTACGTTCGCGGCGTGGATCAGGATGGGAATGAAGGAAAGGCACTGGGCGCATCCTTCTATCTCGATCGGACCGGACCGGTTATTACTGCACAGCCGAGCGTTGTGCCGATTTGGACAAAAGGAGAAACGCATCGGGTTATCTGGAGCGGAATATCGGATCTGGCGTCCGGAATCGGGAAAATCGAGTATCGAATAGATGATGGGGATTGGATAGATACCGGAAGTCGGGAAGAAAGCGGTTCGTTTACGGTTTCAGCGGCTGATTTGGAAGAAGGCATCCATACGGCAGCGCTTCGCGCAACGGATGTTGTCGGCAACGTCGGAAGACTGAAAGAGGTATTCTTCGGCAAAGATATGACTGCGCCGATCATTTCTGAACTCCTCGTCACACCCGCTACATGGACAAATGAAGATTCGGTTACCGTTGACTGGACGGGCTTTTCTGACGCTCTTTCGGGGTCGGCTTCTTTGGAATACGCCGTCGACGGAGGAACCCCTCAACCGTTGGACGCTGCGGCGTCGGACGGATCGGTTTGCGTTTCGGCAGAAGGTCTGAACGACGGAGAACATACCGTAACGTTCGAATATACGGATGCAGCGGGAAACGGCGATGCAAAGACGGTAACCTTTTATCGAGACTGTACGCCGCCTGCCGTTACCCGGTTTTCCATTGATCCTGCGGAATGGAACGATTTGGATTCCGTGCGGATTGCATGGGAAGGGCTGTACGACGTGCATTCCGGGGTGAAAGCGTTGCAGTATGTACTGGATGATCGGGAAGCCGTTGCTTTAGATCCCACCTTAACAAACGGAACGGCTGAAATAAACGCAAAGGGACTCTTGGAAGGCCCCCACACCGTTCAACTGATTTTTACCGATTTTGCCGGGAACCGGGCAAACGCATCCGTAAAGCTTTTGCGGGATACCGCAAAGCCAACCGCTGTTATTACACAACCTCGAAACGGGGACACGGTGAATGGAATCGTATCCGTCCATGGAACGGTAACCGATTCCTGCGCATTGCAAAGCTGGGAGCTGCGAGCAATCGGCAGCTTTGGAGAAGAGAGAATCGTGGCAAGAGGGAATGATTCAAAGGAAGCGGAACTTCTTGGCACGCTCGATACAAGCCGTTTTTCGGATTTGGAAGAAATCACGTTGCGAATCATCGCTGTTGATGCGGCGGGACATACCGCAGCCGAAGACGGAGCCGTTATCAAAGTGGACAGGAGCATGGCGGACCAACCGAGTTCCCTCACTTTGACGGCTCCGGAGAATGGAGAGAAGCTGCAGGATCCTGTATACAGAGTACAATATACCGGGGCGTTTCCGAACGGTTATTTCTATCTCGACGGGAAGGAAATTCTGCAGGCAGATGGTTTTTTCGCTGCATTTCCGGCTATTTGCTATGAAGAAGGCAGCTTGCATACCTTCTCTGTAATAGCGGAAACGACGGAGGGCAATCTTGCTTACAGCGAGGGGTTCGCAGTTCAAATTATCGGGTCAGGCGCGGCGAATTCCGGTCAAACGTTCGTAAGTGAACCGCTGAAAGCCGGAAAAGCCATCATGGCGCTGCGTATGCACGTTTCGAAGAATGACTCCGGCAGCATACGCTTCTATTATTCGCTGGATGATGGCGGGACATGGGAAGAGATTTTTCCTGAGAAAGATGTTCGTCTGCAGACTGTGACCGATCATGTGCGGCTAAAGGCAGTACCGGTTGACGGAGCCGTTCTGTACGGATGGGATCTGTTTGCTGTTATTGAAAAAGATCCGGTTACGGCGTCGATTGCATTGAACGGAACCGTATCCCCGATTGAAATTACGCAGAGCGATCCGCTTTCGGATGCACCGATGCAAAGGATTGAAACGGACTTGCCCGAAGGGGAGTATCCGGAATACCGTTTATATGCAGATCAGCGTCAAACAAATGCGAATGCGTTTTCGTTTGAAACGCTGCGCGTAAGGGAAGCAGACACCGTTTCTTTGGCGGCGTTTGCAGTCAGTTCTTTCGGCGAACTTTTCGCAAGCGGTTCTTCGAAAAGATCCTTGTTAATAAGAGAGACTGTGCGAAGCGAGGATCTTACTGTAACGAGTGAAGCGTTGCGCATGCCTGATCGGGATTCCGATGAAACCACAGATTCGATCTATGCGGTTAAGCTCCTTGCAGCAACAAATGGGGAAGGCTGCCGATTCTGGGCATCTTTGAATCAAGAAGAATGGTTTGAAGTTCAAACGAACGCGTACACGTTTTTACCAATGGCATCCGAAACGATCTATTTACAAGCGGAACAAACGGAAGCGTATCAACTTCTTGCCTGGAGCGTCGAAGGGATCGGAACGACCGAAAAGCCGTATACCGTTCAAATTATGGCAAGTCCCGGGAGCCCGGTGGCAAAGGATTACGGAAAATACGATACGCCGCGTTTTGAGTTGAGCTGGACGAAATCTGATAGTGCGGATGAAGATACAAAATACGTCGTTTACAAAAACGGAAAAGAATATGCCGTCGTTTCCGGATGTTCCTTTGTGGATTCGAATTACGATCAAGATGCGAAGTATAGCGTAAGCGCAAGAAAACAATTCAGCGTCGAGAGCGAAGAAGAAACTCCGCTGTATCTGCTGCGGGAAAGCGCATCGGTTCCTGCCCGGAAACAAACCATGGTTCCGCCGAAGAAACCCGTTCAAATTCCGGTTGTGGATGATCAGAAGGATGAGGAGCAGGAAGCGCTTGCCAATCATGATCTGATCGATTTGAAAGATGTGGAAAGAAGACGCGAGATTTACGTCGACACCTATCTGTTTACAAACGACTTGACGGTACCTCCGGAAGGACCGCAGCTGAATCAGAAATTACTCGGAAAAAACAAATACTGTTCGCTGGGATTCGAACCGGTGAATTTCAATACCGGTAATTTCTTCCTGGAAGCGACCGACTATCAGCAAGCGGATATCGGCTTCTCGCTGGAAATAGTTAGAACATATAATACGCAATCAACCGTTTCAGACGGTCCGTTTGGAGAAAAATGGAGCTTCCCGTATGCACAGCATCTGGAATTGTATGCAAATGGATCGGTCGGATATCGAAATGCGGCAGGCGCGTTGACCGTCTTTTCCTTAGACGAAAAAGGCAATTTCGTCGGAAATGACGAGGAACATCTCCGTCTGATCGCCGATCGGTCCCAAAAAGAGTTTACCGTGCAGGAGAAGGACGGAACGAAAACGGTGTTCGATTTGAACAGCGGATGGCTTTTGCGGATGGAGGATTGCAACGGCAATGCCATTCAATTACTGCGCCAAAAGAACGGATACCTAAGCGCTGTCCGCCTTCCGAGCGGAACCGTTGCATCCATTGAAACCGATGCAAAAGGCCATATTACCGAGATTCGGCTTCCGGACGGAAATGCGTTGAAGTACGAATATGAGGGCTCGCGCCTTGTCTCGTTTGTGAATCAGGCGGGCAATGTGACACGGTATGAATATGACGCCGAAGGGCGCATGGTTCGTTGGTATGATGCGCTTAACGTATGTCAGGCGGAAAACGTCTATGATGCGGAAGATCGTGTGATCGTTCAGAAGGACGGACGGAACGGCGAATACCGTCTGGAATACTTTGCGGATCACAGCGTTGTTACAGACGCGCTCGGTCATTCGAACGAAATCTGGTTCGATTCGCTGCATCGGACGATTCGCGAGGTAAACGCGCTCGGTAATTCGGTCGCATACCTGTATGACGAAAACGGAAATCTTTCCGGGACAACGGATGCCGATGGGAAGCTGACAAGCTCAACTTACGATGAAAACGGCAATCAATTAGTCAACACGCTGCCGGACGGAAGCTCGGGAAGCAAAACCTACGATGATCGGAACAATCTGCTTTCGTTTACCGACGGAAACGGGAACACGACTTCTTATTCGTACGACGATCGGAACAATCTGCTTTCGGCAACGGATGCGATGGGGAATACGACTTCCTATGCGTACAACGAACGCGGACAGCTTGTTTCCGTGACGGACGCCGCAGGAAACACTTCAAAGATCCATTATCACGGCGCTGACATAGTTCAAACCGTCGACGCTAAGGGGCAAAGAATCTCGTTTGCCTATGACGCAGCGGGACGGGTCGTTCGGACGACGAACGCGCTGCAGCAAACGACTGCTTTTACGTATGATGCGGTTGGCAATTTGATCGAAATTCGCTTTGCAGACGGAAGCAAAGAGCAGTATGCTTATGATGCGGTTGGAAATCCGGTATCGTATACCGATTCTTGCAATCATACGACCGCATACGAATACGACGCGCTGCGGCATCCGACTGCGGTGATTTATCCGGACGGTTCGCGCGAAACGGCAGTCTATGATCTCGGCGGCAACGTGATTCAAAGAACCGATGCGAATGGAAATACGACGACCTATGCCTACGACGCCGCAGGCAATCTGACGTCTGTCACAGACGCTTTGGGGAACTGCACGCGTTACGAATACGACAGGCAGAACCGGCTTGTGGCCGAAACGCTTCCCACCGGCGCAAAGCGGACATACCGGTATGATCCGGCCTCCGGACTTGTAACGGAAACGACCGACGAAACCGGCCTTGCCGTCGCGCTCACTTACGACCGGGCAGGGAATCTGCTGACCGCGACGCTGCCGAACGGCGCAAAGACCGAGACCGAATACGATGCATTGAACCGAATCGTACGTCAGACCGATGCCAACGGGGGCGTGACGACATACGCTTACGATGCGCTCGGCAGAGTAACCGAAACGACCAACCCGCTCGGCGGAACTGCCGGGTATGCATATGACGCGATGGGAAACGCCGTTGCCGTCACGGACGCTTTGGGCAATACGACCAAGGCCGCTTACGATGCGTTGAACCGTCCGATCTCCGTGACGGATCCGCTCGGGGCAACGACGCGTTATTCGTATGATGCGGTCGGCAACCGGATTTCCGTGACAGATCCGCTCGGGCGAAGGGAAGTTTTTGCCTATGACCTGAACGGAAACCTGACGTCGCAAACCGATGCGCGCGGCGCAAAGACGGCGTACACGTACGACAGCCGGAGCCGTATCGTTTCCATGCAGCAGAAGAACGGTGCAAAAAGCACGGCGCAGTATGATGCGGCAGGGAATTTGATAAAAGCAGTTGACGCGCTCGGCAACGCGACGCATTATGCGTACGATGCGCTCGGACGGGTGACAGAGGTCATCGACGCGCTCGGGCAATCGACAACGCTGCACTACAATGCGCTTGGAAATATTCTAAGCTTGACCGCGCCGGACGGATCAAAGACCACCTATTCCTATGACAACGCAGGACGGCTTGTCGCTTCGAAAGATCCGCTGGGCGGCAAAACCGCGTACGCGTATGACGCGCTCGGCAATCTGTCCCGGGTCAGCGAAAACGGGAACGCCGCGGAATATTTCTACGACCCTGCGGGCAACCTGATCGGAATGAAGGACGCCGAGGGACGCGCCGCCGCGTTTGAATACGACGCGGTCGGAAACCTTGTCAAAACGCGCTATCCGGACGGGACGAGCGCAACCAACGAATATGACGTGCTGGGCCGGCTCATCCGCGCGGTTCCGCGGCACGGCGTTCCGATCGCCTATCGTTACGACGCCGCGGGGCGAGTGATTGAAATCGCGGAGGGCGAGCGCGTCACCCGTTATGCGTACGACCTTGCGGGCAACCTGACGTCCGTAACCGCGCCGGACGGCAGCCGGACGGCGTATCGGTACGACGCCGCGAACAACCCGGTGCGCGTGATCGACGCGCTCGGCAGCGAAACAAGCTATCGGTATGACAGCATGGGACGGCTGACGGAGGCGACGCAGCCGAACGGCGGGACGGTCTCGCTCGCGTACGACCTTGCGGGCAACCTGATCTCGGAAACGGACGCGCTCGGCGCAAAGCAGACGTATGCTTACGACGCGCTCGGCAGAATGACCGCGGTCACGGACGCGCTCGGGAATGTGACGCGGTACGCATACGACGCGCTCGATAACCTGATCCTTTCGGTCGATCCGAACGGCGGCGAAACGCGGTATGCGTATGATGCCATGAGCCGTCTGATCTCGGAAACGGACGCGCTCGGACAAACGACCGCGTATGCGTATACCCCGGAGGGGTGGCTGAAGGAAACGCAGCGTCCGAACGGGACGACGCTGACCTATTCGTATGACAAAACCGGCGTATTGCGGTCGGAACGCGCCTCGGACGGCACGGTTGTTCGGTATACCTTCGATTCGATGGGACAGCTCACCACGGTCGAAGACGAAACCGGTGTAACCAAATTGCAAAATAATGAGCTCGGATTGCTGACACGGGTTGAAAACCCGGCGGGCGATGTGGTACAATACGGGTATGACGAGTACGGTCAAAAGACGGTTATGACCTACCCGGACGGAACGCAGGCAACGTATGCGTACGATCGTATGAGCCGCCTTGTTTCGGCAACAGAGCCGGACGGAACGACGACACGGTACGAATACGACCGGCTCGGAAGACGAACCCAAACGACCGACGGCACCTTGACAACCGCATATCGATATGACAAAAACGGAAACTTAACAGAACAGAAAAACAACGAAATAACTTTAACGTACCAATATGATAAGTCCAACCGCATGACGGAGGAGACCCGGACGGAGAACGGTAAAACACTCCGTTCTTCCTACGCTTACGATGCGGCGGGACAGCTCATTTCGTTCAGGCGCTCGGACGGGTACGCGGAATCGTATGCATATGATCCTGCGGGGAACATGGTGGAGAAGGTGAAGAACAACACCAAGATCACCATGACCTACGACGCTGCGAACGAACTGAAAACAATGGAAAGCGTCTACGGCAAGCTCTCGTATGCCTACGACGCAAACGGGAACGTGACGCAGAAGACGTACAACGATAGAACCGATACGTATTCCTACGACGCCCGAAATCACTTGAAGCAGTATAAGGGATACGACGGCTATACAGTTAAGTACAATTACAACGCGCTCGGGATGCTGCACCAAAAGGAATCAAAAGGCAGCAGCACGCGCACGACGCTCGAAGAGCGGATCGCGGGCAAGGAGGAATCGGACGACCCGGACGGGGACGAATCGCATACAACGCGGTATACCTACGACCTGACGCAACCGTACTACGAGGTGCTCACCGAGACTGCAGACGGGGTCACGACTTCCTATACCTACGGTCTGGAACGCCTTGCGGCGTACACCGAAAGCACGAAAACCGCTTATCTGTATGACGGCAGAGGTTCTGTCGCGCAGACAATACAGACGAATAGCAGCAATTCCTTTGCTGACGCAATCCGCAGCAGCAAGGCTTATTCGGCATTCGGCGAGCTTTTAACGGAGAAAACCTCCGGCTACGGATATAACGGCGAGTATTACGACGCCGCGACCGGGCTTCTGAATCTCCGCGCCCGCCAGTACGCGCCCGCGGTGGGACGGTTTGAGCAGAGGGATGCTTTGAAGGGCGAAGCATCCAACGGCCTGTCGCTGAACCGATACGCCTATACGCTGAACGACCCGGTGAATTGGATCGATCCGTCCGGCATGAGCTGGGAATCGATTCAGAATGCGTTGACGTCCGTTGGCAACAAAGTGAAAGAAGCTGCACAGAAAGCGGTTGCGCCGATCGTAAATGCGGTAAAAACAACGGTAAATACCGTGGCCAATGTGGCGAAGCAGGCGGTCAATACCGTGAAAACGGCGGTTCAATCCACGGTCAGTACCGTCAAGACGGTTGCACAATCGGCATTGACGCAGGCAAAGCAAGCGGTTGATACGGTAAAAACGGTTGCAAAGTCGGCCGTTCAATCCGCGGCCAAAGCGGCGACAACCGTCAAATCCACGGTTGCAACATGGGCGGAGACATATAAAAAAGCAAATGCAAATAAGGTTAAACAATCTCACGAAGGGCACAGTGGAAAAATAACGGTCAATTCTACTCCTGTTCCGGGACCAGTGTCCACTAAAGCACCTGTTACAACACCGGGGCCACAGGAAGTTGAAAAGTATCGCAAAGAAAACGCTGTCGGTCCTACACCGCCCGTAAAAAGCAATCCAACGACTGGAGCGTGTATAAATTTGCCAAAAATAATTGAGAGCGAAATTGTTACCACGGTTTTTAATCAGGAGAATTATGTTTTCTTCTCCTTCAAAACTGGTAAATATAGAGCAAATGTTATAGGAGAGGGCAGCGGCCTTTTAATTTGCACGTCGTCTCCATTTGACGAAAGCTTTGGGTTTCCAGAAGTGGGTGCTATTTTTCAAAGCGAGAAAATAGCCGTTTCTGGAAAGATCCATCCGGATTTTGGCCCTGTGTCGGTTACCCTTGATTTTAAGAAAAATGATGATTCTTCAACAGCAATTACTTTAAAAAGTGGTCAAATTGCAACGTCCTCGATTATTGTGGAAAACATTATAAAAAGCGGTAGTATTGTTAAATCAACTTATGAGGAGATTACCGTCAACAAATGGGTTATAGGACTTACTGTTGCCGCAGGAATTGTATTAGGACCTGTGGGCGCAGGAGGAACTGCATTTTTCAGTGACCTTATAACAAAAGCAATACCAACGCCAAATTATGCATAGGAATGGAGACACTAATATGAAAAGAAACGTTGTATTTATCGTAATTGGTGTACTTCTCATTTGCGTAATAATTTCAATTTTGGGTAGGGTTTCTCAAAACTACTGGGGAGATAAACGCTTTGCTTCAAAAGAAGAATTTCAATCCTTCGCTCAAAAAGAACAAGTAGTGCTTGAAGATCAAGGGTACTTTGCGATAAAGAAAAATGGTCGAACAATCCTGGGCTATCCTACTCAAGACGGATACATTTGGGATGAATTTCCGTTCCAACCAAATAATTGCAAAGTGTTGGCAAATTATAACTCTAAAAAGGAGTTTTCTCTTCAAGATGCATGGATGGATGTATCTTTATGTGCTCAAATTGGCAATAAAAAAGTTATCTTGCTAAGCTTTATTTTTCATTCGGACGAGGGGAACTCTGAAATATATTCTGTTTACGATCGACACAAAAGAATAATAGCAAACGTACAGTTTAGGGAAGAAGACGGAAATTTTGGTGTTTATTACGTGTTTTTTATACAAGATGTTTCAGAAGAACGGCTGGCCTTTTATGTAAATGAGAATAAGTATGAGATTGAAGAATGAACTTGTCGAGGAGACGGATATCGGGTGTTAAAGGGCCGGTTCTCCTGACACATTATGACGTCGCGGGGAGTACGAATACGACCTGCTCGGAAGACGAACCAGAACGACCGACGGCACCTTGACAACCGCATATCGATATGACAAAAACGGAAACTTAACAGAACAGAAAAACAACGAAATAACTTTAACGTACCAATACGATAAGACCAACCGCATGACGGAGGAGACCCGGACGGAAAACGGCAAAACGCTCCGATCTTCCTACGGTTACGATGCGGCGGGACAGCTC
>JAEEGL015790170.1_pt1 | contig 17047 bp, 12 predicted proteins | sample 9134231 | NCBI WGS metagenome assembly JAEEGL01 (sample SAMN16246548, study PRJNA631951) | gut metagenome | biome: gut microbiome; feature: rumen; material: fiber-attached | host: Bos | place: Iran: Karaj | collected 2018-10
ACTCTTGTAAGGCTTTTGGACCCTTAGCTTTTAGCTTTTGGCCTTTGGCCCTTGAACCTTCTATTGTCCCACGGCCACCTTGGCATGACGGATGACCTTGTCGTTGAGCATGTAGCCCGTCTGGACGCAGTCGATGACCTTACCTTTCTTGTCGTCGCCCATGCCAGGCACCATGGCGATGGCCTCGTGGTAGTCTACGTCGAAGTCTTTATCGTCGGTGTCGATTTTCTTCACGCCAAGGCCTTCGAGTGTCTTGACGAATTTCTTGAAGATGAGGTCCATGCCCTCCTTGATGGCAGCAGGGTCGTCGGTGTGGGTGTCGGCCAAGGCACGCTCGAAGTCGTCGAGGACTGGCAAAATGGCAGTAATGGTCTTCTCGCCGCCATTCAGTATCAGTTCGGCCTTTTCCTTGAGTGTGCGCTTCTTGTAGTTTTCAAATTCAGCAATGGTGCGCAGCAACTGGTCCTTGAGCTTGGCTATCTCGTCGAGAGCCGTGTCCAGCGGGTCCTTCTGTTCCACCTCGACGGTGACGTCGTCCGTGGCAGCATCCTCGGAGCCTTCCTCGGCCACCTGCACATCCTTTTCTTGCTGTTCTTCCTCCTTTTCGTTGTTGGCAGCCTGAGCCTTGTCGAGTTCTTCCTGGCTGCCGTCTTCAATATTGATATTCTTTTCTTCCATAGTGTTACGTTTATTGATTCTAAACAACCTCATACAAAATCCGTGCCAGTCTGTTCCTGTTCTGTTCGTGTTGCTGGGTTAGGCTTGCTGGTACATGTGGGCCTTCTGCTCCTTGATCTGCTCGTCGTAGATGTAGTCGTCGTAGTCCATGAGCTTGTCGATGGTGCCCTGAGGTGTCAGTTCGATGATTCTGTCGGCCACGGTCTGAATGAACTCATGGTCGTGGGAGGCAAACAGGATGTTGCCCTTGAACTGGATGAGGTTGTTGTTGAATGCCTGGATGGACTCCAGGTCGAGGTGGTTGGTAGGCGTGTCGAGAATCAGGCAGTTGGCATTCTTCAGCTGCATGCGTGCTATCATGCATCGCATCTTCTCGCCTCCGGAGAGCACGTTAACCTTCTTCTCTACTTCCTCCTGCTTGAACAGCATACGGCCCAGATAGCCCTTCATGACGACCTCGTTGCCAGGTCCATACTGCGAGAGCCAGTCGACCAGGTTCAGGTCGCTCTGGAAGAACTCGGTGTTGTCTAGCGGCAGATAGGCCGTGGTGATGGTGACGCCCCACTTGTAGGTGCCGGCATCGGCCTGCCTGTTGCCGTTGATGATTTCGAAGAGAGCCGTCATGGCCTTGGGATTGTGCGAGAGGAACACGGTCTTCTGGCCATGCTCGATGTTGAACGACACATTGTCGAACAGTACCGTTCCGTCGGTATCGACGGCCTTCAGTCCTTCCACTTCGAGAATCTGGTTGCCCGGCTCGCGTTCCATCTGGAAGATGATGCCGGGGTACTTGCGGCTCGACGGGCGTATTTCCTCGACGTTGAGCTTCTCGAGCATCTTCTTGCGCGAGGTGGTCTGCTTCGACTTTGCCACATTGGCAGAGAAGCGGCGGATGAACTCCTCCAGCTGCTTGCGTTTCTCCTCGGCCTTCATGCGCTGGTTCTGAGCCTGACGCAGGGCCAGCTGACTGGACTCGTACCAGAAGGAGTAGTTACCCGAGAAGACAGTCACCTTACCGAAGTCGATGTCAACAGTCTGTGTCGAGACGGCATCGAGGAAGTGACGGTCGTGGCTCACCACGAGGACGCATTGCTCCAGCGAGCTCAGGTACTCCTCCAGCCACTGCACGGTGTCCAGGTCGAGGTCGTTGGTGGGCTCGTCGAGCAACAGGTTGTCGGGATGGCCGAACAGTGCCTTGGCCAGCATGACGCGCACCTTCTCGTTGTTCGAGAGTTCCGCCATCTGCTTGTAGTGCTGAGCCTCCTTCACGCCAAGGTTCTGCAGCAGCTGGGCAGCCTCGCTTTCAGCCTCCCAGCCGTTCATCTCGGCAAACTTCAGCTCGAGGTCGGCGGCACGGTTGCCATCTTCCTCGGTCATCTCGGGCTTGGCATACAGGGCCTCGCGCTCCTTCATGTTCTCCCAGAGTGGCTGGTGTCCCATGAGCACGGTGTCCATGACCGTAAACTCGTCGTACTTGAAGTGGTCCTGCGAGAGCACCGAGAGGCGTTCGCCCGGGCCCAGCTCCACGGTGCCCTTGTTGGGCTCCAGCTCGCCGCTGATGGCTTTCAGCAGCGTCGACTTGCCGGCTCCGTTGGCACCGATGATGCCGTAGATGTTTCCACTCGTAAACTTGATGTTCACGTCTTTGTAAAGGACTCGTTTTCCAAACTGGATAGCTAAATTCGATAATGTAATCATTCTTTCTCTATGTCTTTTTTTATGTTTCGCAAAACTTAAACCTCCTAAAGTTCCTAATTTGCCTGCAAAGGTACAAAAAAGTTTAGAGTTGAGAGTTGAAAGTTGAGAGTTTTTTGTAATTTTGCAGCCGAAATGAAGACAAACGCATATCAACAAGACCGCTACGACCATTATGTCGTCCAGGAAGCAGCTCCGTTGCTCGAGTGGCTGCTCTCGAACATGAAGGGTTCGAAAAGCAAAATCAAGGCTACGCTCCAGGGGCGTGGCATCAAGGTGAATGGCAAGGTGGTGACGCAGTTCGACTACCAGTTGGAGCCAGGTGCCAAGGTTTCGGTCAGCCAGACCAAGAAGAACGACAAGTTCAAGAGCCGCTATGTGAAAATCGTCTACGAGGACCGCTGGCTGGTGGTGGTCGAGAAGAACCCCGGCATCCTGTCGATGGCTGCAGGCCCCCGCTCGCTGAACGTGAAGAGTGTGCTCGACGACTATTTCCACAAGTCCCGCCAGTCGTGCAGGGCTCATGTGGTGCATCGTCTTGACCGCGACACCAGCGGCCTGATGATCTATGCCAAGGACATGGAGACCGAGCAGATTCTGGAGCACAACTGGCACGACATCGTCTACGACCGTCGCTATGTGGCTGTGGTCAGCGGCGAGATGGCCGACGACGAAGGCACGGTGGCCAACTGGCTGCGCGACAACAAGGCCTACGTCACCTATTCCTCGCCCGTGGACAACGGTGGAAAGTATGCCGTCACGCATTTCCACGTGCTCGACCGTACCACCGAGCACTCGCTGGTTGAGTTCCAGCTGGAGACGGGACGCAAGAACCAGATTCGCGTACATACGGCCGACATGGGGCATCCCGTCTGCGGCGATTCGAAGTATGGCAACGGCGACGATCCCATCCACCGCCTGTGCCTGCACGCCTATGTGCTGTGCTTCTGGCATCCCATCACCCGCGAGCGCATGGAGTTCGAGTCGCCCATCCCTTCGCAGTTCCGTGCGTTGTTCAAATAGGGTGGGGAGCCATGTCCACGTGTAGGGGCAGACTCCTGTGTCTGCCCGAATGAATAACTCTTTTAACTCCTTAAATAACGATGCTGAACGACGATTTTATGCTCTATGCCCTGGCGCTTGTTGCCCTGGTCATAGGTGTGCTGATCATTAAGAAGGTAGCCAGCTGTCTCATCAAGATAGTTGTCTTGCTGGTGTTGCTGGCCATTGCCGGCTTCATCTACTACACCCAATTCTACGCTGGCGCATAGCCAAGTCTTTTGGGGGAGACTTGTATTCCTTTTCGGGTGGAGAGAAAACGTTGCTCTTTGCCCCACGAAGCATAGCTCTTTCTCCCACGAAGTATAGCTCTTTTCACTCCAAAGCTATGCTCTTATCCTCCATAAAACGCCGCTCCGCCACCTGAAAAGCATAGCTCCGCTGCCTGTAAAGCACTGCTCTGCTGCCAGAAAAGCACTGCTCTGACGCCTTGACACCACCGCTCTGCCTGGACCGCACTGCTGCTCCGAGGGCACCACACCACCGCTCTGCCAGCACTCTACCACCGCCCCGAGGGCTCAATAGCGTAACTCCGCAGGAGTAAGACACCTCTTCATTTGGCTTAACAGCGGGCCCCGTAGGTACGAAGGCTTGGTTTCGTCGACGTTGTGCATACCTGCATCAGCCTCGCCCTGTCTTCTCCGGGCACTATGTACAGAAAGTCAAAGATCGCGCGGCACTCTTCTGCCATCTTGTTTCGAGCTCGTTTTTGTCACGACTACCGGTTCTGCCATGACTCGCAAATCGAGTTTTTTCATCCCCTCATTGCTACCGCAAAGTTACAAAATAATCCGCACACTACCAAATATTTACGAAACTTTTTTCAAGTATTTCTTGAAGTAATATTACTCTTCGTGACATGAGAAAGTGGGCAAGTGGGCAAATGGACATTTAGCTATTTTGGGAACAAGGAAAGTGAGAAAGTGGGCAAGTGGGCAAATGGACATTTAGCTATTTTGGGAACAAGGAAAGTGGACTTTTCTTAGTAAAAGTTTTTAATTATAATATATAATAATATATATATAATAATAAATAGTAATAGTATAATTATTCATTCTTATGTCTTCTTCTGTCCGAAAAATCAACCTCAAAACATCTAAATGTCCACTTGCCCACTTTCCCACTTTCTCCATGTTTATTGATGAAGGAAATAGAAGAAGATGTTTTTTCTGCAAATCAAGAGCTTGTTTCAATTTTAATTCGTTATCTTTGCAGGCAAAAGAGTAACACACGCAAATTGTCAAATTGAGAAACGATGAAGGAAAATGGGTTTTCGTTCAATCTGCTGAACTTTGTACTGGGTGTGGCGTTCTGTGTATGGATAGCTGACGGGAGCAGCCTGTTCACCGACGACTGGGGCTTCTATCTCTATCTGTGCGTTGCCGTGGTCATTCATGAACTGGGCCATGTCGTCATGGGCAAGTCCTTCGGCTGCTTCATCAAGGAGATGCAGGTGTTCTTCCTCGCGTTTGTGAGCTACAAGCCGAAGCGTGTGGCGGGAGGCAGCTCGTGGCGCGACATAAAGTGGAGCCTGGGCGTGCTGCCTCTTGGTGGCGTCACGGTGTTCAAGTCGCGGGCGACGTTCGATGCCGCCGAAGTGGATGGCATGGCAGCGGGCAATTGGAACATCGGGGTGGATGCGGCCAAGTCGCCTTATATCGAGGACAAGCCTGCGTGGCAGCGTCTGCTGATTTCTGCTGCCGGGGTGCTGGCCAACCTGGCCACGTTCCTGCTTCTGTATGTTGTCCTGCCGCACTTGCCCTTCGAGTGGTATGACTTCCTGCGCCCGCTGGCGGTGTTGTCGCTTCTGCTGGCGGTGCTGAACATCCTGCCCGTCTATCCGCTCGACGGTGGGTCGATAGTGTTTGCGCTCTACGAGATGATAACGGGAAAGAGCCCTTCGCCTGCGTTCACGAAGGCTTGCAGCTGGATAGGCTTCGCCTTTATTGTCCTGTTCTTCTGGGTGTTCCCAGAGTGGTTGAACGGCATCTTGCGCAGCGTGTTTAGTTTGTTTTTCTGAGGAGGCAACGTCCTTGCCATGGAGAAAGTGGGCAAGTGGGCAAGTGGACATTTAGATGTTTTTAGCTGACAAATAAAGAAGGCAGGTCTCCGTGTGGGACCTGCCTTTTAGTTGCTTTAAGAGGCTGAAAAACCTTGAAGAATTCATCGCTCACGGCTTACTTCTCGCCATGTTTGCGATGATAGTGGGGCTTCTTCTTGGGTGTATTGCCCTTGGACAAGTCCTTCGGCTCGCTATGTGCAGGCTTGGCAGACTTGTTTTGCGCAGTCTTGGCCTTGTTTTGTGCGGGCTTGTCGTTGTGCTTGCCGCCCTTGCCGTTGCGTCCGCCACGGCCTTTTCTGCCGTGTCCGCCACGTTTTCTGCCTTTCCCGTCGCGTTGCGGGCGATTTGACTTGTACTCAGGACCTTCGCCGATGCCTTCGGGCAGGGGCATCTTCTGCACTTCCCGTTCGAGGAAACGCTCAATCTGCATGAAATAGCGTATGTCGTCCTCGTTGACAAAGGTCACGGCCTTGCCATCGCGCTCGGCACGTGCTGTACGGCCTATGCGGTGGACGTAGTCCTCGGCATCGCGTGGCACGTCGTAGTTGACCACCATGGCTATGTCGTCGATGTCGATGCCACGTGAGAGTATGTCGGTGGCCACAAGCACGTCGACCTGCCCGCTCTTGAAGCGGAACATCATCTCGTCGCGTTCGGCCTGCGTCAGGTCGCTGTGCATCTGGCCTGCGTTGATTTTCAGGCGCAGCAGCGCATGATAGACGTCTTTCACCTTGTTGATCTTGCCGGCAAAGATGATGACGCGGCTGAGGTTGCCCTGCTTGAACATCTCCTCAATGATCTTCAGTTTCTGCGGCTCATGGCAGATGTAGGCCGACTGCTGGATTTTCTCGGCAGGCTTGCTGACGGCAATCTTCACCTCGACGGGATTTTTGAGCAAGGTCTTGGCCAGCTGCTCGATTTTGTCGGGCATCGTAGCCGAGAACATGACCGTCTGGCAGGTCTTGGGCAGGTAGCTGGCTATCTTCAGGATGTCGTCAGAGAAGCCCATGTCGAGCATACGGTCGGCCTCGTCGAGTACAAAGAAGCTGACGCGGCTCATGTCGACGTTGCCCATGGTGAGGTGCGAGATGAAGCGTCCCGGTGTGGCGATGATGACGGATGCGCCCGTCTTCAGCGCGTTCAGTTCCTGGTAGTATCGGTTTCCGTCGTTACCGCCATAGACAGCCACGGAATTCACGTCGGGCAGGTAATAGCCGAATCCCTGCATGGCCTGGTCAATCTGCTGTGCAAGTTCACGCGTGGGGGCCATGATGACGCAGTTGATGGCGTCTGAGGGGAACTCGTAGTGGCGTCCGTCGGGGAAGTCGGCATAGCCGTCGTCGAGCATGGAGAGCATGGGCAGCAGGTAGGCAGCGGTCTTTCCCGTGCCTGTCTGGGCCACGCCGAGCACATCGCGTCCGTCGAGTATTTCAGGTATGCATTTCTCTTGAATGGGAGTCATCTCCTCGAAGCGCATGTCGTAGAGCGCATCGAGAATATTGTCGTTCAAATAGGTTTCTTCAAATTTCATTTTTCTTTTTGCCTTGCTATAATAAAAACCTCCTTCATCACCATCCGTCATCCTGAATAAAAGGCCAGTTTCTCAACTCTCAACTCTCAACTCTCAACTGTCAACTCTCAACTATTAGTTAGGTGCATGCCGGTAGCAGAAGTAGGCCACGACGGCAAAGATAATGTTGGGAATCCATGCGGCGAGCATGGGCGGGAAGTCGGCGTTGATGGCAAATGTGGACGATACCGTCTGCAGCATGATGTAGGCGAAGCTCAGGGCCAGACCGATGCCCAGATAGAGTCCCATGCCACCCTTGCGCTTGCGCGACGACAGCGACAGGCCGATGATGGTGAGGATGAACGAGGCGAAGGACGAGGCTATGCGCTTGTGATACTCCACCTGATACTGCACCACGTTGCCCGAGCCGCGGTCAATCTGCTTGGAGATGTACTCGCGCAGCTCAGGCGAGGTGAACGTCTCCTGCTGGCCTTTCGAGTAGACCAGGTCGGTGGGTTCCATCATGATGGTGGTGTCGCACTGGCTGCCGCTGGTGATGTGCTCGCGCAATCCCTTCAGTTGGCGTATCTTCCAGTTGCGGGCCTTCCATTGGTACTTCGTGTCGGAGATGGTGTCGTACTGGATGTCGGTGGCCGTCATGTGGCTGACGAGCTTCTTGTTCTCGAACTTGTCGAGCGAGAAGCCATAGCCCCTCTTCATCAGGTTGTCGTAGTGCTGTATGTAGGCGATGACGCCTTGTCCCACCTGCAGCTGCACGTTGTCGGCAGCGGTGTTCTTGCGCTTGTTCTTGTAGGTGGTCTCGAAGTTCTGGCGGATGACGGTCCCGTGAGGAATGACGTAGGCGCTCAGATAGAACGAGAGCAGCGAGATGAGCACGCACGAGATCATGTATGGCCGCATGAGCCGCTTGAACGACACTCCTGCCGCCAGCATGGCGATGATTTCGGAGTTTCCTGCCAGTTTCGACGTGAAGAAGATGACGGCGATGAACACGAACAGCGGGCTGAACAGATTGGCAAAGTAGGGCACGAAGTTCATGTAGTAGTCGAACACGATGGCTCGCAGGGGTGCATGATACTGCGTGAATTTTGCCAGGTTCTCGTTGACGTCGAAGACGATGGAGATACTGATAATCAGTACGATGGAGAAAATATAGGTGCCGATGAACTTCTTGATGATGTACCAGTCGAGCCTCTTGATGAAACTGGGCTTCAGTTTCTTCAAGATGCCGAACAGCCATGCGAAGGCCTTGCGGAGCCATCGTGCTGCCTTCAGCAGCGGCCGTAGTTGTCTGATGCGTCTGTAGTTCATGCTGTACTGTTTATACGCGTTGTCCCAATTGGTCGATGACAGACCGTTTCCACGTTACGAAGTCGCCCTGCTCGATGTGCTGTCGGGCGTCGCCCACGAGGCGCAGGTAGAAGGCCAGGTTGTGGATGGAGGCTATCTGCATGGCCAGCAACTCCTGTGCCTTGAAAAGATGGTGCAGGTAGGCCTTCGTGTGCAGGCGGTCCACATAGCAGCCATCGGGATCGATGGGGCTGAAGTCGTCCTCCCACTTCTTGTTGCGCATGTTTATGGTGCCCTGGTAGGTGAAGAGCATGGCGTTGCGCCCGTTGCGGGTGGGCATGACGCAGTCGAACATGTCGACACCACGCTCAATGGCTTCGAGGATGTTCTGAGGCGTTCCTACGCCCATCAGGTAGCGCGGACGGTCCTTGGGCAGGATTTCGTTGACTACCTCAATCATCTCGTACATGACCTCCGTGGGCTCGCCTACGGCAAGTCCGCCTATGGCGTTGCCGTCGGCTCCCTTGTCGGCCACGAACTTGGCTGCCTCGCGTCGCAGGTCCTTGTAGGTGCAGCCCTGCACGATGGGGAAGAGGCTCTGCTTGTGGCCGTAGAGGGGCTCTGTCTCGTTGAATCGCTTGATGCAACGGTCCAGCCAGCGCTGCGTGAGCCCCAGCGACTTCTTGGCATAGGCGTAGTCGCTCTGGCCGGGAGGGCACTCGTCGAGTGCCATCATGATGTCGGCACCGATGATGCGCTCTGTGTCCATGACGTTCTCGGGCGTGAAGATGTGCTTGGAACCGTCGATGTGCGAACGGAACTCACACCCCTCCTCGCGGAGCTTGCGGATGCCTGTCAGCGAGAATACCTGGAAACCACCTGAGTCGGTCAGTATGGGACGGTCCCACGTGTTGAACTTGTGGAGTCCGCCTGCCTTCTTCAGGATGTCGAGCCCCGGGCGCAGGTAGAGATGATAGGTGTTGCCAAGGATGATCTGGGCGTTCACCTGCTGCCGCAACTCTTCGAAGTGCACACCCTTGACGCTACCACAAGTGCCTACGGGCATGAAGATGGGCGTCTTGATCTGTCCGTGGTCGGTGGTGATGATTCCGGTGCGGGCATCCGATGCCGTGTCAGTATGCTGCAGTTCGAATGTCATTTGCTTTCTTCTTCTATTTTGAATTCAACGGGATGGGCCACGACTTCATCGGTCAGGGCAAAACGCCAGACGTCCTGCACGTTCTCCACATAGTGGAACTGCACGCCCTGCAGGTAGATCTCAGGAATCTCGTCGATGTCCTTCTTGTTGTCTCGGCACATCACTATGTCGGTGATGCCGGCACGCTTGGCAGCCAGGATCTTCTCCTTGATGCCGCCTACGGGCAAAACCTTGCCGCGCAGGGTGATCTCGCCCGTCATGGCCGTGTTCTTGCGGACCTTGCGCTGGGTGAGTGCCGATGCGATGGAGGTGGCTATGGTGATGCCTGCCGAAGGACCATCCTTAGGCGTGGCACCCTCGGGCACGTGGATGTGGATGTTCCATTGGTCGAAGATGCGGTAGTCAATGCCCAGCACGTCGACGTGAGCCTTCACGTACTCAAGTGCGATGACAGCCGACTCCTTCATCACGTCGCCGAGGTTTCCGGTCAGCGTGAGCTTGCCCGACTTGCCTTTCGAGAGCGAGGTCTCGATGAAGAGGATTTCGCCTCCGACGCTTGTCCAGGCCAGTCCCGTGACGACACCGGCATAGTCGTTGCCCTGGTAGATGTCGCGGTAGAAAGGCGGTTTGCCCAGCAGGCCTTCAATCTGGTCGGGGGTGATCTTCTCGAAGGGCAGCTCGCCGTCGCGTGCCTTCATGAAGGCCATCTTGCGCAGGGCTTTGTTAATCTGCTTCTCCAGCTGTCGGACACCACTCTCACGGGTGTACTGCTCGATGATCTTCTCGATAGCTGCCTTGTTGAACTTGGGACAGCTGCCATTGTTCTTCACCTTCAGTCCGGTGTTCTCAAGCTCGCGCGGCACCAGGTGGCGCTTCGCAATCTCAATCTTTTCCTCGGTGATGTAGCCCGACACCTCGATGATTTCCATGCGGTCGAGAAGGGGCTGGGGTATGGTGCTGAGGTTGTTGGCCGTAGCGATGAAGAGCACCTTCGACAGATCGTAGTCAACGTCCAGATAGTTGTCGTGGAAAGCTGAGTTCTGCTCGGGGTCGAGAACTTCGAGCATGGCCGATGCAGGATCGCCGTTGATGGTGTTCTGGGTGATCTTGTCAATCTCGTCGAGGATGAAGACGGGGTTCGATGAGCCTGCCTTCTGGATGTTCTTGATGATGCGTCCAGGCATGGCACCCACATAGGTGCGACGGTGTCCGCGTATCTCGCTTTCGTCGTGCAGGCCACCCAGGCTCACACGTACATACTTACGCTTCATGGCAGCGGCAATGGACTTGCCAAGCGAAGTCTTACCGACTCCAGGAGGGCCGTAGAGGCAGATGATGGGTGACTTCAGGTCGCCACGCAGCTGCAGCACAGCCATGTACTCCAGGATGCGCTCCTTCACCTTCTCCATGCCATAGTGGTCGCGGTCCAGAATCTTCTGTGCACGCTTCAGGTCGAGATTGTCGTCGGTATATTCACCCCAAGGCAGTCCGACCAACGTCTGCAGGTAGTTGACCAATACGCTGAAGTCGGGGCTCTGCGGGTTCAGGGTGTCGAGCTTGTCGAGTTCCTTCTGGAACACTTTCTCGACGTCCTCCGACCACTTCTTGCCGCGTGCCTTCTCTTCGAGTTCCTTGCGCTCAGGCGAACCTTCGCCGTTGCCCAGTTCCTCCTTGATGTTCTTGATTTGCTGCTGCAGGAAGTACTCACGCTGCTGCTCGTCGATGTCCTCGCGAGTCCGGGTACGTATCTCCTGACGGAGTTCCAGCAGCTGAATCTCCTTGTTGAGCGTCTTCAACACCTCGATGACGCGATCCATGGTGGAGTCGGCACGCAGCATCTTCATCTTGTCGCTGACGGAGAAGGGCATGTTTGTGCAGATGAAGTTCACCAGCAATATGTCGTTCTTGATGTTGTTCAGGGCAAACTGCGACTCATCGGGTATGTCCTCGTTCTGGTGGATGTAGTCGACGGTATTTACGCGCAAGTCCTCAATAGCCGTACGGAAAGTCTTGTCATGGGCGTCGGGCAGCTCCTCGGCAATGAGCGATGTGTTTCCTGCGAGGTAGGGACGGCGCTTGGTGAGTCCTTCCAGGCGGCAACGGCCCAAAGCCTGGACAATAACAGTCGAGTTATTGCCTTGTCCGGGCATGTCGAGGGTACGGATGAGCTTGGCATAGACGCCCACTTCATGAAGATCGTCCTCTGTGGGGTCTTCCACGTCGGCATTCTTCTGGCAAAAAACGGCGAAAATCTGTTCTGGGTCTTGTATGAGCTTTTCTATGAGGTTGGTGCTGGGCTTCCTTCCTATGATGATAGGGGCGATGACACCTGGAAACAAAACCAGGTTGCGAGTTGCCAAAATGGGAGTCACACCTTCAGGTTGATGGTTGAAAAGGGTGGCAACGTCTCCCTCGTAGTCGGCAATCATTTGAATGGATGTATTTGATTTCATTTTTTCCTTGTTATCTGAATTGGCCTGCAAAGTTACACAATTTTCTTTATATTCTGACGGAGTGAAGTGCGAAAAAATATAAATAATGTGTAAGAATTGACTAAAAACACAAAATAAAACGGCCTTTTCGCGCGTTATTCAACGTGATGAAGGCAGATTTCAGTTTCAAACAGTTCAGCCTGGCACATGACCGTTGCGCCATGAAAGTGGGCACGGACGGGGTGCTTTTGGGTGCATGGGCAGAGGGTGGAAAGCGCGTTCTCGACATCGGGTCGGGTACGGGCCTTATTGCCTTGATGATGGCTCAGCGGTTTCCGGAAGCCACCGTCGTAGGCATTGACATCGATGGTGCTGCCTGCAGCCAGGCACGCGAGAATGTGTCGTCGTCGCCTTTTTCCAATCGTGTAGACATTGTCCACACTTCGTTGCAGGATTATGCTTTGGCTACCGGTAAGTCGGACAAAGATGGGGTGGGGCAGCAGTTCGATAGTATCGTGTGCAATCCGCCTTTTTTCATAAACAGCTTGCGCAGTCCAGACCCACAACGAGCCTTAGCCCGTCATGCCGATTCGCTTCCTTTTTCCGACCTCTTTCAAGGGGTGAAAAGTCTGCTCTCGGTTGATGGGGTTTTCTCTGCCGTCATCCCTTCAGAATATCTTGAGCAATTTTCTGCAAATGCTTATTTGTCAGGGTTTTATCTTTCTCGTCAATATGACGTAAAATCCATTCCTAAAAAGCCAGTCCGACGTTATCTTGTTGCCTTTCGCAGGAAGCTTCCTCATACCCTTGACCGGCAGTCTGTATGCCTGCAAGAAACTGACGGAAGCCGAAGCGGATGGTACTCCCGCCTGACTTCCGATTTCCTGTTGCGATAATAAGATTTCTTGAAAATGTACGGACGCATTGTGCCGCATCCCTACTTTCTTAGGTGTTCTATCAAGAACCCTTCCTTTCCTTATCTGTTAAGCTTGCGTTGCAGAACCTTGCTCAATGCCAAGACGTGGCGTCGTTGCTTGGTCAGGTCATCGCGGACGATATTGATTTCGTTGAACAGTTCGCTGGCTGCACTCTGGAAGGCGTTCGGTTTGCGCTGGTTCTTGTCGGCATCGGGATTCACCACCACGCGTATTCCTTTGGGTTTCAGTTCGATGTCCACATCAGCATCGGTCATCACGGGGTCGCCATCGAAATGGATGACGCCAGATTGTTTGCGATGAATATGTAGCTTTTGGCAGCGGAAGGTCTTTATTTTTGAGTTTTTATCAAGGGTCTTGTTGAACATCTCGATGCTGATCTGTGGTGCCTCGATGACGTCGAAAGGCTCCATGATGATGACATCCAGCAGTCCGTCGCTCATCGATGCCTGGGGAGCTATGTAGGCATTGTTGCCGTATTGTGAGGCGTTGGCACAGGAGATGAGGAACGCCTTGGCGCGCGTCAAGCCTTGCTCGTCCTGAATCTCGTAAGTCTCGGGTTCGTATTTCAGTCCCTCGCGCAGTACATTTTCTACATAGGTAATGGGACCGCGCTTGCCAGCTTCGGCAAACTTCTGGCTGACAAAGGCATCGAACCCCATTCCGCAGGTGCAGAAGAAGGGGTGCCCGTTGATGAGTCCATAGTCCAACTCGTGAATCTCATCACGATTGATGATGCCGATGGCCCGTTTGATGTTCATCGGAATCATCAGGTGGCGTGCAAGTCCGTTGCCTGATCCACAAGGAATGATGCCGAGTGCTGTCTGCGAGTGCACAATGGCTCTCGCCACTTCGTTGACAGTACCGTCACCACCAATGGCCACCACGATGTCCACACCTCGCTCCATGGCCTCATGGGCCAGTTCGCTGGCATGGCCGGCATGTTCGGTCATCAGCAGTTCGTAGCTGAACTTCTCATGATCGAGCGTCGACTCAATCAACTCAGGTATCCCAGCTTTGTTTTGAGTACCCGAGATGGGATTCATGATGAAAACAACTCTTTTCATGCTGCAAAGTTACTAATTCGTGGGCGAATAATCCTAATTTTTATACAATATTTTATCAAAAAGAAAGATTTCTTAGAAAAAAAGAACATGTTAAAGAAATTTTTTGTACCTTTGCAGCCTGAATGTTTAATTTGTAGTTTTTCTACACCTTTATAATGGGACAATTACAAGAAAGATACAAGAGCTATCGCCGTCCACAGAAGTACGCCGAGCTGGGTATTTATCCTTATTTCCGTGCTATTACCAGCAAGCAAGGTACTGAAGTGGAAATGGACGGGCATCACGTTTTGATGTTTGGTTCGAATGCCTATACCGGTTTGACGGGCGATGAGCGAATTATTGCAAAGGCCAAGGAGGCCCTCGACAAATATGGATCTGGCTGTGCAGGAAGTCGTTTCCTCAACGGTACGCTTGACCTCCATGAAAAATTAGAGAAAGAGCTGGCTGAGTTTATCCACAAGGACGCGTCCATGTGCTTCTCCACTGGTTTTTCGGTGAATCAGGGGGTCATTCCCGCTTTGCTTGGAAAGGATGATTTCGTGATCTGCGACGATCGTGACCATGCGTCTATTGTCGATGGACGACGACTTTCTTTTGCCAAGCAGCTGCACTACAAGCACAACGACATGCAGGACTTGGAACGCGTGCTTCAGAAGCTGCCTCAGGAGGCCGTTAAGCTGATCGTTGTTGATGGCGTCTTCTCCATGGAAGGCGACCTCTGTAACTTGCCTGCCATCGTCGAACTGAAGCATAAGTACAACTGCTCCATTATGGTCGACGAGGCACATGGAATTGGCGTGTTTGGTAAGCAAGGACGTGGTGTGTGCGACCATTTTGGACTGACTGACGAGGTTGACCTCATCATGGGTACATTCTCCAAGTCGTTGGCGTCTATCGGTGGTTTCATTGCTGCCGACTTTGACACCATCAACTGGCTTCGCCACACCTGCCGCACCTACATTTTCAGCGCTTCCAACACTCCGGCTGCCACAGCTGCGGCTATGGAGGCCTTGCACATCATCCAGCAAGAACCCGAGCGTATCGAAAAGCTTTGGGATGTCACCCGATATGCCCTCCAGCGTTTCCGTGAGGAAGGCTTCGAGATTGGTGACACCGAGAGCCCCATCATACCTCTCTATGTTCGCGACGTCGACAAGACTTTCCTTGTGACGGCACTTGCCTATAATGCTGGTGTGTTCATCAACCCGGTGATTCCGCCTGCATGTGCTCCTGAGGATACGCTTGTGCGCTTTGCTCTCATGGCTACTCACACCAACGAGCAGGTTGAGCGTGCTGTCAAAGCTCTTAAGAAGATTTTCGTCGAGCAAGAGATTATCAAGGCATAAGCCAACGAAGTTCAGGCGAAGCAAAGTGACGAAGAAGTGAAAGGACTCTTATCGTTAAAATTGCTTAACGAAAAGGCTTTTCAGTCCAAAAACGTGCTTGCGTTTCAACTTTTCTTCGTAACTTTGCAGCCGCAAACTTCATTCGGGGTGTAGCGCAGCCCGGTAGCGCTCCTGGTTTGGGACCAGGCGGCCGCAGGTTCGAATCCTGTCGCCCCGACGGTATTGAAACTAACTACTTGTCTATCAGGTAGTTAGCTTTTTATTTATAACTTGCACAACATTTGCACAACATCTCTCCCTCATCTCTCCCGACAAATGTCCCTTTTTATGTGCTTCACGTGCTAATTTTTATTATTAGATTTTTCGACAAGTTCTTCGCTTGCTCCCCAAAAATGACCTGGTAGAGAGTTGAAAACTTCATTATAAATAATATGTTCATTCACTAATTTGAGGTTACATAACATCTGGGGCCTTGTTCCTTCACGTATTGATGTGTTGTCATACTTTTTTAGTATGGCCAGACGATAATCTCAAAATTTTTATGTACTTTTGCACGAAAACAACAAACTGCGTCGTATATGAGAAGAATCCTCATGGCACTTGCATGCTGCATAGGAGTAGTCACACTGAATGCGCAAATAAACCGCCGTGACGTGGTCAGCCGTAACAATCCTGTCGTGAAGAAGCTTGACAGGCTGGCATCGCTCACCGTGGGCAATGGTGGTTTTGCCTTTACAGTCGATGCCACTGGCCTGCAGACCTTTCCCGAATATTATGAGAGCGGCGTTCCGCTAGGTACGATGAGCGACTGGGGTTGGCACTCGTTTCCCAACACGGAGAACTACCGTGCTGAGGAAGCACTGAAGGAGTTTGACTTCGGCCACCACAGTGGTGTGAAAGGAACCTATAGCGTGGAGAATAAGGATGACGGACGTTCGCGCGAGGCTGCCAGCTACCTGCGTGCCAACCCTCATCGTCTGCATCTGGGTTGTATCGGCTATGATATTCCTGCGTCAGACACTACTCTCGTGGAGTCGAAAGGCCAGGAACTAGACCTCTATGCGGGGTACATGATAAGCACTTTTAGCTATGGCGATGCCGGCTATGTCACGTACACATGGGTGCATCCCGAGCGCGACATCGTCTATGCCGGCTACATGACCGACAGCGAGAAACCGCTGGCCGTAAAGTTTCGCTTTCCCTATCCTACGGGCAAGCATACCGACTCGGGTTGCGACTGGGCACCACACGCGAACAATCGTACTGACATCGTGAGGCAAGACACCTCGTCGGTTCTCCTGCGCCGCACACTCGATGCCACCACCTATTATGTCAGTATCCGCTGGGAGGCTCCCGCCACCTTCTCTTGTACAGCCAATAACATTTTCACGCTGACACCACGGCAACAGGGACTGACCTTCTCGTGCGAGTATTCTGCGGTGGAACCTGCTACGGAGGCACCGGCAAGCGTAGTGGCTATTGAGCAGACCAAACAGCATTGGCGTGACTATTGGACGCAGGGTGGTATCATTGACTTCTCGCACTGTACTGACCCACGTGCAAGGGAGTTGGAGCGACGTGCCGTGCTGAGCCAATATCTGCTGGCTGTGAATTGTGCAGGTGACACGCCTCCGCAAGAGACGGGGCTGACTTACAACTCGTGGTTCGGCAAATACCATCTGGAGATGGTCTGGTGGCATCAGGCACAGTTCGCCTTGTGGGGACATCCCGAATTGTTGGAGCACTCGCTTGACTGGTATTTCTGCGCCGCCCCGAAAGCACGTGAGATAGCA
>JAEEGL016650395.1_pt1 | contig 17047 bp, 14 predicted proteins | sample 9134231 | NCBI WGS metagenome assembly JAEEGL01 (sample SAMN16246548, study PRJNA631951) | gut metagenome | biome: gut microbiome; feature: rumen; material: fiber-attached | host: Bos | place: Iran: Karaj | collected 2018-10
CAACATCGGTTTTACCCTCTTCGTATTCTACAAGTATTTTAGCAAAAGTCGTTTTTACCTCATCTGTCATCCCAAGAGCAGATTGCACGATTTCTGGTATATTTTGTTTTGCAAATTCACCAGCATCAGCAAAAGCATCCATTAAAGGAGGTAACATTTCATAGACACGTTTTTTTAGTGTTTCTTCATCTACACCTATGAAGTTTGCAGGATTTATAATCTCACGAATTTTCGGTGCAAGTGTTTCTTCTGCTTTTTTAAGTTCTTTCTCATACATTGAAGTAAATTCACCAAGCCTCTTAACCGTGCTCTTGAATTGCTCATCTTGGTATTCATCAAGACCTCCGACCTTTTCTCCACCGAAAAGAGGCGATATAGCTCCAGCATAAGCATCTTGTGTCGCCTTAGCAAGTTTGCTTAACTTTTTAAGTCTTTCTCGCGACCATTCATCTTCTGTATAATCTATTTGGTCTAATATCTCTTTGTTGTTAGTGCGAAAAGCATCATCGGTTTTTAATATTTCATCAAGAGCGGATTGTTGGTCGGCTGACAAATTTTGATAAACTGACTTCAAAGAGTTTATCATATTATTTGCCGCAAGCGTTGTTTCGGCAAAAGCGGTATTTACTTTGTTTAAGTTTTCAAGAGCATCATTAACATCTGTCGTGTACAATGCAGATTTGAACATCAAAACTTTTTGTGTGTATTCTTCAAGCTGCCTCGTTGCTTCTCTGAAATTCTTGTCTATATTGCTTGCGTCAATCTTTTCGTCAATTTTCAAAGCGAGCCTGTATTCTTTCGCCTTTTCAATAAGTTGCTGAAACAAAGCAAGTCTTCCGTCAAAAGTGGCATCTTTGTTAAACGCTTTTTCTAAGTCTCTGACTTCTGACATTCTCTTGTTGTACTCTGTTATCTCTTCAAGCAAGGCTCGTTTGGTTTCTTCTTCTCTTGCTTTTGCTTCTTGTCTGCGAGATATAAAATATGCAACTGCCGCCGCTGCCGCTTGCAAACCTATAGAAAGAGCATTTGCCGCCAAAGCACTTGAACGGAGACCTGCGACAAGACCTACAAATTTAGTACTTCCTATCATTCTCGATATTCGCAACGCTTTGCTTAATTGTATGTTTATTCCGACAAGACCGCCTCGTATTGTTGATATATTTCTTATAATTTTTGTTGCAAACCTTGCCCCTACAATAGCTGTCATTATTGAAACAACTTCTCTCAAATGTTTGATAAGAAACTGAATAGACGTTATTATTTTTAGCAGCACCCCTGATGTAGATGTTCCGATTTTGTTCATCGAAATCTGGAACAAGTCTCCGAGTTTTTGCAACTGACCGTATAGCGTTTGAGATTGAATCAACTGCATGTTGTAAAACTCGCCACCGCTTTGTGTCATGCGTTTCAACACCGCGTCAACGTCTTCAAACAAAACTTTCCGCTTTGACACGCTGTCAAAAATCTCGTTGATTGACATGTTGATGTTCTTTGTCTCTCGGTAATACTCTTGCAGTCCGCCAAGAATATTCACACCCGCTTCGGAGAACTGACGCAACTCTTGACCACGAAGGTAGTTTGCGGCTTTGACCTGCCCGTAGGCAAGAATAAGCCTGTCCATATCAACACCGACACCGACGGCAATGTCTCCGAGCATTTTCAAAGAGTCGTACAAGTTGGTTGTTTCAATACGGAAAGCCGCTAACTGCTTTGCATAGCGGTTCAAGTCCATAAATTTCATAGGAGACTCAACTGCCAACGACTGCATTTGCTTGAACAATACGTTCGCCTCTCTCGTGTTTTGGATAATAGCACCCAATGCGCGTTGTTGCAACTGAAACTCTGCTGTTATCTTGTAAAGTTGCTTGACAAAGTTTGTAGCACCGAAAACACCAGTCATAATTCCGAAAGACATAGCCAACTGCTCAACCATGCTTTTTGACTTTGAAAAAGCGGATGAAAGTCTTTCTGCAATGCTGGCGTTTCTGCCAAGCATAAACTCCAAACTTTTAATCTGCTGACCAAGCATTGCATATTGCTGCCGACCCTCTTTTGTTGCAAGGTTGCAGTTCTCTTGTGCGGCACGAAGACCCGAAAGCACGTTGTTTATACGCTTGATGGACTTTTCTTGTTTCAAGTAAGAAGAAATCATCTGTGTGTTACCCTGCAAAATCAGCTGCTGAGTTCTTTGCATAGCGGCAGTAATTGAACCGACGTGCAATTTTTGCGCGTTCAACTGCTTTGCTTGCTGTTGAACCGACTGTGCGGCTCGCTGTTGAGCATTAGCAGTATTTGCCGCCGCATTAGCAACATTTTGTTGAGCGGTCGCCTGCTGCTGTGTGACTTGGACTGCTTGTTGTGTTGATTTGATATATTGCTGTATTTTACCAAACAAAGAAACAACTCCTTCTTTTATTGACGAATAAGCCTCTTTGTATGGTTCTGCTATCATTTTCGCAGATAACGAACTCGTCATTTCTTTTAGCTTTCCAACAGTTTCTATCAAACCTGTTATAGGAAGGCTTGAACTGCCCATGTTGTTCAATTCTGTTCTCATTTTTTTGAAAACAGAAACAAAATCAAGCATTCCAACCTCACCGTCTTTGACTTTATATTTAATGTCAAATATTGTTTTTTCAAGGTTTTGAAGAGAATTTCTAAACTCGTTTATCTCTTTCCCATTTATGTTCTTAACCCTTTTTTCCGTTCTTCCGAGTTCTGTGTTCAAGCCTTTTATTGTGCTTTCCACTGATTTCAATAAAGAATCAAGCCCATTCAAATCAATTTCGCCACCTGCGTCCATAATAATCTATGTTTTTATTGTTAATACTATTGTTAAAACCCCATCGGCTTGCCCAAATCGTTCAACCCGTCAAAACCGTATTCGCCGCCTATCTGAACGGCATCGCGCTCGGCTTTCCTGCGCTTCGCATCCTTCTCGCTCAAATGCTCCAAATGAGTGTTGTCGAAACGCATCAACTGAACCATCGGCACACTCAACTTCCACAAGTAGTCGTCAACACTCACAGAAGGGAACGCCTTGATGAAATCAACCATGTCGCCGATTTCACTCACGGCATATATCATTTCCGTTCTTTCGTCCTCATCCTCTTCTTCTTCGTCACCGCTTGTCTGAATATGTCCAGCATATCCAGACTCTGCGAAAAAAAACTTATGTCGAGCTTGCCTAACGTCTCTATCAATATCTGACCGAACTGCTTCGGGTCGCAATCCCACTCAAGCGTGCTGTACGTCGCCTTGTACAAGTCAGACCAACCTTCAGACGGGTTGCCGTTCTTGTATATCTTGTTCTTGTCGTTGAGCAAGCACAAAGTGAAGATGTGCAAGGTCGCAGGTATGCTCTTGGCAAAATGGCGCACCACGTCGCCGAAACTCTCGGTTTCCGCCTTGCTGATTTCAAGCACCTTCTCTGCGATAAGATTCTGTGTGCCCGCTTTCAAGGCGCGAACCTCCCATTGCGTTCCGTCAAGAGCCACGATGCTCGGCGTGTCGTTTAATATCTCGGCAAGCCGCATCTGGTCTTCAAGGCTCACATCGGGGCAACCTTTGCGCTTTTCCTCGGCAAGCCGCTGTTTTTTGTCGCTTTTTACTTTTTCAATAGCCACTTTTTCAAGTTTTTATATTCGGTGCAAAAATACAAAAAAAAGATAAAAAGAAAGGCGGGGAAATAAAACCCCGCCAATCCCAAACACAAAGTTATGAAAAAAAATTACCAATTAAGGTTAAGTGGTGGTAACAAGAGAAATCTCGTTGTTCACGATGTCGATTTCACCGATGTCGCGGAGAACGGCTGCGGAAGAAATAGCGCATTTGATGACCTCGCCGTCATAAGGAACGAGGATAGCCATTTCAGTGGTAGCCGTCTTTGCGGTGGAGACGGTCTGACCGCCGCCGTAGCTCAAATAACCGGATTGAGCCGTGCCAGCCAAGTCAGCTGAACCCGTGGAGGTCTTCAGCGTTCCGATGGTGGTCTTTGAGGACATGCTCACCTTCGGCAAAACAATAATAGGAGCGGTTGCGCCGTGGAACGTGACAACAATGGTGGCGAAGCTGTCGCCTTGACCCGTAGGTTCGTAAACCATCACGTCTTGCGTAGTGCCAGTGCCGTAGGTCGCTCTCATCCATCCGAAGACATGCTCCATGATGTCGAAAGACATATCGATGCAAGAAGCGGCGATTGTGCGTTCGCCTTTCGTTGAAGTTGACATCAGCGGGGAATCACCGAACTCCCAGTCAACGGTCTCGGTGGTGGGGTCGCCCTGCTCGATGGCGATAGTGTCGGCGAGAATGTCAACAATATCGTAAGTGTCAGTGCCGGGCTTCCAGCCGTCCGTGGTGTCAGTCACCCAAGGGGTGTAGTAAAGGTGTGATGCCTTGTGCAAAAACACATCCTTTTTCAGTTGAGATACTGTAACTGCCATAATGTAAAGATTTTAATTGTTAATGATAAAATTTCTTGTTAAAAAACCATGATGTTCAGCTCTACGATGTTGTAGTGCCAGTTTCTTTTGGTATCGTAGTCGGTGTAGGTCGCTCTTCTTGAGATTTGGTAGTTCGCGCTGTTGGCGTTTCTGATGATTTCGTTCAGACGCTGCTCCAACTGGCTCATTTTCGGCACGTTCTTGCTGCCGTCGGTGTTCGGTCTCGCGTACAAGAGTATCATTACCGTGCCGCTTGCCCTTGCATCCTCGTCAACAATGCTGCTGCCGCAGTCTATAAGGCACATTTCCTGCCACGTGTCCTTGATGGTTTCGGGCAGCGTGCCTACGAAAGTCTGCTGCGTCAGCGTGCCGTAAAGTTCGCCGTAAAGATAGCTTTCTATCTTCGATATGTTGAATTTGTCGTCCGCTACATTCATAGTTAATAAGTTGTTGTTCCGTAATCTATTGAAATCATCTTAAAAGAATTGCTTCCAAGCACTTGTTCTGCTGCTGTTCTCATTATTGTCACAGACCTGTCAAACATTCTACCTCTTTTGAACCAAGCGTAAGGCATTCCGATTGCGAAACATATTTTGTATCCTTTTGTGCCCCGCTCTCTCTCAAGCAGTTTTTCGGCGGCATAATCAGCCCATTCTCTGCCTGTCTTTTTGCCAAGGTTGTTGTCTTCTGCGTATTTCCAAGGTCTTTCGCCTCCGCCTGTAAAATTGTACGAATAAATGGGGTTTTGCTTTTCTTTATAATACGTGAACTTGTTTCTTGTTCTTGTTGAAGATACCGTTTTTGACTTAAAAACGTATCCTTCTGTTTCAATACCGACTATCTTACCGTCAAATAATAAAACGCCAACAATGCTTGATGCAAGATTCCAAGTTCTATACGTCATAAGAGTTCTGCCAACGGTTGTCATTCTGTTAACGGCTGTTTGCAAACGTCCGAGCCAAAAAGACTCGCTCCATCTTGTGGCTTTGTTTGCTTCATCTGTCACAGAACCGAGCAAAGCGTCTTTGAACTTAATCACGTTGAACCCCATCGCTACACGTCGTTAGCCTGCACGTAGGCGACAAAACCGCCGAGCTGCGAGGGGAAAACCCCCTCAACCTTGCCCTCTATCAGCAAACCGTACATGTTGGCGCGAAACATCACACCTCGGTTCACCTCTATCGGATTCACCGCCTCCTTGTCGAAAGGGACGAAAATGGAGTACACCGCCTTGATGAACTCACCAACCCTCGAATGGCTTGCCTCGGTGATGTCGCATTTCGTCTCCAACAAAACAACCTCACTCTCAACTTGCAACTCAAGAGGCAAGCTCTTGTCTATTTCAGACGTGTAAAAAACCCCATCAAACGGGTACTCCTGTATTTCGTCTCTGTCTATGTGCATCGTACTATCAATTCAAAAACTAAAAGAACTTTCCTTCGTCAATCCACTTGACACGACCAGCGATACCGTCAAGCAACTCGTCTTCACCATAGCGTCTGTATATGCCCATGAATATCTGATACAACTCATCGCGGTTGACGGTCTGCGACCCGACAGTCTTCGAGTAAGAGCCGTGCTGGTGCGTGTGGTTCGCCATCATGTTCGGCGAACAATACGCAGTGTACAGCAAGTCAGCCAACAACAAATCCTTGTCACGCTGCGTGAGAGAATCGTATGACGTGACCTCGGACACGCCTCTGTCAAGGGCTATGCGCTCGATGACGGTCTTGTCGAACACGAATCCCGTCAACCCCTCGATGTACTTGTATATGTCAAATTCATCAGCCATGATTCAGACGTTTAGAAGGTGGTTTGAGACGTTTGCGTGGTGTCGATGATGTAATGGTACAAGAACTTGTCAAGCACGGGAATCGCGCTCATCATCAAGTCGCTGTGCCACTCTTTGAGGTTGCCGTTGGCGATGACAGAGTTCATCACAAGGGCGAGTCCGTTCAACGCGCTTGAGAATGTTCTGTCAATCAGCTTGTTGCCGTATTTCTTGTAGATTTCCTCATCGAGAATGTTGGTTCTCAAGACTTGACCCGCCTTGCCGACAGGACGCAGAACTGCGGTGTTGTCGTTCCAACCGTGGACGGTCTGACCGGCGAAAGAGTCGTACTGGCTCTCTTCGACAATCACGATTTCGGGCATATCGTCGCCGAAATTGTACTGACGGATGGCGTTCAAAGCCATTTCGGTGTTGGCTTGGAAAACCTGCGGCAGAAGCACGTTGTTGAGGCTGTTGTAATAACGGATGACCTCAAGCACCTGCGCGTTCTTGAGCCAGTTGTTGAGCCACTGGTTGCGGGTGATTTCAAGCTGCATCTTGATTTCCATGCCGAGATGCTCGCGCACATCAGCGTAAATCTTGCGCACTTGGTCGAGAATCTTGCAGTTGGTGGTGTCAGACCAAACGACAGCACCTGCTTTCAAGAAGTTCTCGGTGGGGATGTTAGCCTTGTACAGAGGAGAGCGAACGCCGTGCTCGTAGTTCCAAAGCACTTGACCCGTTGAAATGGCTTGTGCAGCCATATTGGAAAGGGTCTGGTTCGCTTGGTCTAAAGCGGGTTGCAGCCACTCGGTGACGTAGGCTTTGATAAGGTCGCTGTCCTCGAACTGCGAGAACAGTTTCTCGCGCTGGTCTCTCTCCATGGCGGTTTCCACATAACCCTTGGCGATGAGATCGGGAATCGTGCCCGTATAGTAAGCCAAGTTGCCCTTTTCTTGAGGGATGGAATCGCCGAGAGGGCCGCGCATATCCATCATGCCGCCGCTTTCGACTTTCGTCATTTCCTGCACGAATGTCGCTCTGCCCTTGGGGTTTGTCTGGATGATGGAAGAAGACACCGTGAACTTCTGTCTCCAGAAGCCGTGGTTGGCGTGAATGAGGTTGGGGTCTTGAAGGATGGTAGAGGTAATCAGCTTGCCTTCCTTGCTGTCCCATAATTTCGCAAATAACGTATTTTCAAATTTAGCCATATCTTACTCCTTTCTTGTTTTTATGCTTCAAGTGTGTCAATTCTTGCCTCGTGGTCTGCGGTGGCGGCGGCAACTTTGTTCAAGAAATCAACCTTGAACCAGCCGTTCACGTTGGCGAGGTTGAGATCAAGCACACATTGCGGCATAGGTGACATTTTGTGAATGTACATCAGACCGCCAAGAGCGGGGGTATAGATGTATCTTGCAGAATCGTAGTCCATGCTCGTGACAGCCTTGACAGTGTTCTTGCCGGTGTCCATGACGGGGTAGTCGAAGAAATCACAGTCGCAATCGACAACGGAGTTGACGGTCTCGACAAGCATCTTCTTGCTTGCACCCGCTTCGGTGGCTTCGACAAGGATTGTGCCCTTGCTGATGGACGAGGCGATGTTCGCGCTCACGGTCAAAGCCCACACGGGGTATTCGACGCTGCTGACAGTGACGGTTGTCTCGGTGATGGCGGAGACGGTGACACCAGTGCCAGTGCCGCCAATGACAGCGGGGGCGACCATAATAATGTCGCCTACAAACGGCTTGTGATGATAGCCGTCACGAAGAATGTTGATTGTGGTGGTGGCTGCGCTCACAGCCTCGTAGGTCTTCAGAATGTAGATTTCGGGGCGAACGCCTTGGCTGTTGGTCTTGTACCAGCAAAGGTCGCCGGCGAACATCTTGGCAGGGCCTTTGAAGGGGTTCATAATCATGCCGCCGAACGTGGGGTACACAAGCTCGTTCTTGATACCCTGCAATTTGACGAACACGCTTCTTGAACCACCGACTTCGCCTCTCTTTTGGATAAGCTCTCGACCTCTGAATGTTCCGACTTCGTTTTCGTAAATCATAATGTAAAGGTTTTAATGGTAATAAAAAGTTAGTTCATCTCTACTCGCCTTGTTCGGCTTTCAAGGCTTCTCCTGCGGCTTTGATTGTTTCCTTGATTTTTTCAAGGTGGCTTGCCGAGCCTGCGCCGCGTGGTGTCAAATCGTCGTCTTCGGGCAGTTCCGAGAAGAACTCGTTGTACATTTCAAGGTAGCTGTCTGCTTCCTTCTCAATGTCGGTGTTCTCGTCAATCTTTGCCTTGTCGAGCATCGATTTCACCCATTTCTCGTTCTTGACACCTTTTTTCTTGATTTCGGCGGCAAGCTGTTCGCGTTTCTGACCGATGGTCTTTTTCGCTTCTTCGGCTTGCTTTTCGTCCTCAAGTTTCTTCAAGCGTTCTTCCAACTTGGCGATGGTCTCGTCTTTCGCGCCGTCATCGTTGCCGCCCTCGTCTTTTTTTTTCTTTTTCGCAGGCTCTTCGATTTGCTTTTTCAGCTCTTCGATTTGCTTGTTGAAAGTTTCGGCGACGGTCGAATTGGCTTTGTTGATGTGACCTTTCTGCGTTTCAAGCATTTTAACTGCTTTTTCCGCAAAATCGTCAAGTTCGATTTCGCTGTCTTCACCAACAAGTTCGCATAGGGTCTCTACGTGTTCCTTGATGGTTCGTTCCCAATCGGCGATTTTTTCTACCTTTTTTGAGAACATTGCCGTGATTTTTTCACGGGCTTCCTCTTTTGAAAATTTCACGTGGTTCTATTTTAATTGTTAAATAGATTGACGCTTCATCGTATCAACCAATGTTGACTACTCCACGTCCTCTACCCCCGACACGCGGGGTGATTTAAGTTAGTTTATGTTTTTATCTTTTTTCAATTTCTTGTTCGTTTTGGATTAACGCGGCAAAAATACAAAAGTTTTTATATATTCAATAACATTTACGGAAAAAATCGTCCTATGACGTTTTTTTTGTATTTTTGCGGCTGTAAATAATAACGAATGTCCGAGATAAAAATCATACGACCGCAGCCCGGCTTCCAAGAGAAGTTCTGCCGTACCAATGTGGATTTCTGCATTGGCGGAGGAATTTTGGCGTCCGGAAAAAGCTTCGCATCTGTTTTGGCTTGCGCACAAGCGGTTTCAGACCCGAATTTCCGTGGTTTGTATTTGCGTAACAACCTTGGCGACTTGAAGGCAGGCGGCGGTATTGCCGATACATTCAAAGAAATATTCGGGGACAGCATAAAAGTTGTTGAATCCGGCGACCCGCATATAGATTTCCCGAGCGGGGCGAGAATAGACCTTACGCACGTTGCCAACCAAAGCCGAGAGGCTATACGTCAGCGTTTCAAAGGTCGTCAGTATGACCTTATCGTGTTTGACGAAGGCACGGGCTACACTTGGGAATGTCTTACTGAGATTATGACACGTAACCGTGGCAAGGGAAGCTGGACGGGTCACGTTCTTATGACAACCAACCCCGAAAAAGACCATTGGATTCGCACGTTCATAGATTGGTACATCGGTGAGGACGGCTACATCAGAGAAGACAGAAACGGCGTTGTTCGCTATTTCTACATCAACGGCGAAACCGTAAACGATGTGGTGTGGGGCGACAGCAAAGAAGAGGTCTTCAACAAGTGCCGCGTGGAAATATCGCAGCGTCTGCGCAAAATGAACGGCAAAAAAGAGATGTTCAAGTGGCAAGACCTTATCAAGTCGTTCACATTCTATCTTGGCAGTTTATCGGAAAACGTGGCGACTATCAGCGGCAACAGCGGTTATGCGGCATCAGTGGCGATGGTCGGCGGTCGTGCCGCCCAGCAATACCTTGAGGGTAACTGGAACGTCAGCACAAAAGGCGACCTCAACTCGCCGATACCGCAGGCACTCGCAGAATCCGTGTTCGACAACGACCCTATGACAAACGGCGACCGATGGATTACCGCAGACCTCGCCGACACGGGCAGCGACAATTTTATCGCCCTCGTGTGGGACGGCTTTCACGTCATCGACATGGCGGTGGCTGGAAGAACAACACCAAGGCAGAACGCAGACATTATCAAAGACCTCTGCATAAAACACAAAATACCCGAAATGCACGTCATATTCGATGCTACCGGCGGCATCTACCTCAAAGACTATATGCCGACAGCGATAGCGTACTACTCGAACGCTTCCCCTATGGGCGTGTACATGAACCGTTATATGAAACTCAAAGACGAATGCTACGGGCGTTTGTGCACGCTGATAAAAGAGCACAGCCTCTCTTTTTCAGAAGACCTCGCCAACAAGATATACTCGCATCCGCTTTTGAGCGACAAGATAACCGTCAAAGAAGAGTTCAAAGAGGAATGTGCGTGTGTGAAATTCAAGGACGACACCGGCATACGCAGGTCGCTGATTACAAAACGCGAGATGAGAAAGCTGCTTGGCAAATTCCGTTCGCCCGACTTGTTAGACCCGTGCGCGATGCGGATGATGCCCATATTGAGGTACGCGAACGGAGAGGAACTGATAAAGACAAGCGCGTACAGAAAAGACGATGACGATGACGTTGACGGCATCACTGTCAACGTGTTCGACGATACAACTTGGTGTTAAACATATATTGAACCACAATGATAAGCAAATCAAAACTTAAAAAGATAATCGAAGATGCAGAGAGCAAAGGTCACAAACTGAAAGTCAGAGATGTGGCTTACGCTTACCTTTGCACTCATTTCGAGGACAGCGCGATAGCGTACAAGGTCGTTTACGGAGAAGACGTTCTCGACACGGCTGCTTTCGACGCAAAGCCCGCAATCGCATACATCAAAGACCAAATCAAATACTCGCTTGTTACGGATGCCTCTGAAAGTGCCGACAAAATGTCTTTCGACGAGAACAAGAAAGAGATGATTAAGCTCATCAAGAAAACGCAGGATGCCATGGACGAAGGATTGATGGAGGCGAAAGACGGTCTTAAAATCATCGCCGACATCCGTGTGAAGCTGAATGACAAGTTCAACGTCAGCGACAAGTCGAAGAGCGGCATCGTGATAGTAGAATCCAAGTATTCTGGCGTATGTGCTTGTGGGAGAGAAAATTATATCCCAACTAAAGATGAGCTAATGGCAAAATATAACCTTATAGAAAAAGATTAAACATTATGGAAGAGGTTTATGTTGACATAAAAGGTTTTGACGGCTATAAAATAAGCAACTTTGGGCGTGTTTTGTCAAAAAAACGCAAAAAAGAAACAATATTAAAGCCTTTTATGGCTGGAAATTCAGGCAAAAAGAAAGGATATTTGCGTGTCAGACTTCACGACGGTGTTTCTTTTAAGGATTTTTCTATTCATCGACTTGTTGCAGAAGCGTTTGTGCCAAATCATGATAACAAGCTGTTTGTAAATCATATTGACGGCAATAAACTTAATACTTGTGCAGATAATCTTGAGTGGTGTACGGCGAGTGAAAACACACTGCATTGGTATCATGTTATTTGCAAAGGAGAAGATTTTGGTAAACTGTTGCGATGTTATACAAAAGATGGAAAGTTTGTCGGTGAATTTTCATCAGCAAAACAAGCCGCAGAAAAACTAAACATAAAACGAGACTCATCAATACACAGATGCGCGTTGGGTAAAAGAAAATCTGCTTGCGGATATTTGTGGTCTTATGAAAATCTTGATTTGTTAAAACCTTTTGTCGATACAAGAAACAAACCAATTATAGAATACTCTATATTTGGAGAAAAAATACAAGAATTTGAATCTATTAAAAAAGCTGCAAGAAAGCATAATATAAACTTCTCAAATATTAGCGGTGTATGTAAAAAAAAGCGTGGATATAGAAACGTGAAAGGCAAGATTTTCAGATACGCTGACGACGAGGACAACTCTCTTATTGAAAAATACGCCAATACCGTTATAGAGGCAACATCGTTAAGGGGAGTTTGCAGAGGTACTTTTAACGGGGTTGTCGATGCTGCAAAAAAGACAGGTTGTGACTTTTATAAAATCATTATGTGTTGTGAAGGAAAACGAAAAGCAACACAAAAAACAAAATTTAAGAAAATAAGTCAAAAACAATAATATAATATATACTATATACTATGGGTTACGAAGAAATGAAAAAAGAGCTTTTGGCAAGTCCCGAGAAGCTCATGCAGAAAAAGCCGTTTTACAGAGAGGTTTACGAAACGAAGGGTGTGGCGAACTGCGGCTTTCTCTCTGAACAATATATAAACGAGACGATAACCGCAGAGCCTACGTCGCTGAAGGTCACCCCCGTCTCGCAAGACAGGTTCTTGATGGAAATCAACCCAGACGCACACGATGTCTTGTATGACGAGAACATCCCGTCAATCACGATGAAGCTGAAAAACGGCGGTTGGGCTGACTTGAAATTCAAAAGGGTGGCAGTGCCTTTCCAACGACTAATCAAAAACAAGCAGGTTCTTCACGCGACGGGCAACCCGCTGAACCACACATTGCTGATTGAAAACCCAACAGACACGCAATCCGACAGTTTCATTCTTGTCAAGCAGTATTGGAAGATGCGCAACCAAGACGGGATGTTCAAGAAGATGGTCGAGACGCAGAAGTCGATGGGCGATGTCGGTCTGCTTTACTATTTCGACTACAAGGGTCAAATCAAGTGCCGTGTTCTATCGTACAAAGACGGTTACGTGATATGTACACACCGCGACAACAACGGCGACGTGATACTTGAAAGCGTAGTGTACGAGAAAGAAAACGTGAAATACATAGACAGTTACGACGACTTGTATATGTACCGATACACAAACAACACAAATGTGACGAAATCAGACGAAAACGGATGGGTGCTTGAAAAGCGAGTAAGGCACGGTTTTGACGAGATACCGCTTATCTCGAAACGCGGAGAGGTGGCTTGGAACGCCGTGCAGAGCGCGATTGACGTTTACGAAGTCATCTACAACGTCTTTCTCGCCATTCAGAAAAAACACGGATGGGGCGTTCTCTACATCAAGGGCAACTTTGACGAGAAAGGCAAGAAACTTGCGGGCAACATCATTCTCAACGACAACAGCATAGACGGCAAGGGAGATGCCAAGTTCTTGACACCGCCTTCGCCCGAACATATCATAGAGACCTTGCAAAGCATCGAGGACAACATTCAGAAAGGTGCTGGCACTACGTTCATTCTTCCGAAAGACATTCGTTTGAGCGGCAACATCAGCGGAATAGCAATCGCCCTCACAATGTCGCTTGACATCGAAACGGCGGAGCAAGACAGAATAGACTGGCAGAACGTGACGTGCAAGATGATGCGTCTGTTCAAGTTCGGTCTCGCCAAAGAACTTTACAACAAAGACAAAAACAAATACAGAAGCGTCATTTCCGATTTTGAGGACATCGACATTTACTCTGAAATCAAGGTTTGGAGACCGATGAATGAATACGAATACAACCAGATGATTCAGATGATGACACAAGGCGGTGTGCTTTCGTTTGAAACCGGCACAGAACTCTGCACGTTGAGCAAGCCCGATGAAAAGGCGCGGCTTGCAAGAGAAGAAAAAGCCGAAGAAGAAAAAGAGCAGCGCAAAGAAGATCGCGAGTTTCAAGTAAAAGGATTCACAAACCCACAAAACGAATAGTGTATGGAGAAAGTGTTGAGATTATACGAGATTCCAGATGTCGAGAACATAATTACCGTTCTCGGCTCTGGTGATTCTCTGCCCGAAAGCGGGTTTTCGGAAAACGACTTGTTCATAAATCTTAACACCGACGGCTTGTACAAGGCGGTTGAAAACCAGTCGCAACAGCTGCAATGGGTGCAGGTTCAGTTTGACGAGACAAAGTATTACCGCGACTCTTCATCTGAAACTCCTTTGTTTTACGCATTCAGTCAGCAATACGGATTGAACGAATACGATGTTTCTTTCCCGCATAACGCCGAAAGAGCGGCTGAAATAACATCGTTCACATACAGCGCGACAAGACTGGGCAACGCCCCGACAATATCGGGAACGCTTATGTACCGACAATGCCTTGACGAACTTTGGACTGACCGCGTGTGCGTTTTTTTCAACAAAAAGTTCTATTTCATAGACAAGATACCTACAAGCGAGTACAACAACACCGATGAGCGTTACAAACACTCTTGCGAGTTCGTGAGCGAGAACAAGCTGCTTGAAAACGTATATTTCACAAACGTGGTTGACATCGAGCATTATGAAGAAGACATCACGAAACTGCCGATGCAGTGGCTTGATTTCACGTTTTTCGGCGGTATAAGCGAGTTTGTTTCACGTTTGAACCTTTCTCTTGCATACAGCGGTCTTGACGCGCAGCACGTAGGTTTCAGAGTCGTGGCTGACTCGTTGCCGACCGTTGAAGAAAAACTGATAACAATATCAAACACCACATTAAAGGCGGCTCTTGACTTGATTTATGAAACATGGGAAATTCCATATTGGTTTGACGGCTACACCATACACATCGGTTACTCAAACGAGCAGCAGATGCAGCAAGCGGGAATAACGATGCCCACATTCCAATACGGGGCGGTGCAAAGCCTTCTTTCTTTGCAGAAAAGCCAAAGCAACGACATTGTGAACAGAATCACGGGTTTCGGTTCGGAAGAAAACATACCGACATTCTATCCAAACAAAAACCCGAACGCGATAGAGTTGCAATACCAACGCAACCAAACTCTGATGGTGGATTATGCAAGGATAGCAAATCCTTACAAGACAACAAGGCTTGAACCATCATACGCTTTGCATCAAGGTGTTCCAAGCGGCTCGTATTTCAAATATATGCCGATACGGAAAACATATAAATACGACCAGTTCGTGTCGGTTAACACTCACGCCCTGCCGAAAATCATAAACACAAATGACAATTCCCCGCTATTTGTCACAAAAGTCGTTGAAGATTACAACTGCCAAAGCAGATATTTTGTGCAAGAATACGGTGGCGTTCCTGCTATAATTGGACATTCAAACTCGCATCCGGAATACAACATTGTTTGCAAAAGAATATGGGTGTGGCTTCACGATGGCACTTTTGAAATCTTGTCGATAAAAGACGAGATGAACGCCGTTGAGATGTTCAAGAAAAGCGGTGCTTCACAAGTTCTTTTCTTTGACACGAACGTGCCGAAATTCTTTGTCAAAGCGCAGTCATATACGTACACAAGAGAGTTATACGAGACTGTGATAAACAACAACCAAGGCTTCAATCCAAATTCATCGGCAAACCTCATAGACAAATATTTCACTTTGCGCACAGAGGGCAACGATGTCGTTTACGTATGGAATGACGGAACAGAGACGGACACTTACAACGAGGTGTTCCCGATAGACATTCAGAGCTTGCCTGCTGGCACAACTTGTCTGTCTTTCACGGTAGGATTGATGGTTAGATACAATGATGCCACAGCACCTGTTTCTTACGTTCAAACACAATTCAAGACAACGACAAACACGGTGATAACGCACGAGCTTATGTCAGACCCCGACTGGTCTTTGAACGCCGACGGTCATGTTGCTCATCTTTGGCGGTACGGCATACGTCTTAACAGCGGCGTGACACCTCTTGAAAACGACATCATATATTTCACAAGAGAATCGGGCGCATTGCCGTATTTTGGTCAGCTGCTTCCTTACTCTTTCAGAGAGACAAACGACATTTGGCTGAACGCAATAAACAGCCATTATGAAAAAGAAAACGGACAAAGCTTCTATACGTTCGAGAACCTTTACAAGGTTTCGTGCGCCAAGGAACACGTCGAGAATTTCGATGACATCAAGCCCACAATAAAAGGCATGATGAACAACGAAACGCCGTCAAAACGCATAGACCAGATTCTTGATGTCGCTTTTGACCAAGACGACAACAACGACTTGATGGAAAACGGCACTGACTACCAGCACCCGTATTTTTTTGTGAAACTTGCAAAAACAAGCCTTGACAATGGATTTGGTTTTAACCTTTTTGACTGCGCAATAGACGGGCAGACAATGCAAATCAACATGGCAGACGGCAATTGCGGAGGATGCACGTTTGAAGTCATGGTTGACTACAAAGACGGCATGGCTGTAAACCCGATAGGTGTGTTCACCGAAGCCACAACCATCAACGGTGTCACATACGCTGCCGGCACACCATACCGAAACGCAAACGGAGATGTAATGACAAGCGGTGCACCGAACACAAGCGGTCAACAAGACACATCAGCAGCAGAAGTGTGGATTGCGTTGAAAAAAGACAACGAGACTTTCGGCAGCTACGCAAACGGTGCTGAAGTTGTGCTGCCCGACAGCAAACGCGGGGAGAATTACATACCCGAAGAAGGTGACAGCTTTACAATCATCAACATCTGTCTGCCTTACGCATACATTGTGGCGGCTGAACAAAAGTTGTACCACGCTCTGCTTGACTATATGGAAAAGAACAACCCGCGAACTTGGTCTTTTTCTGTCAAATTCTCGTCAATCTATTACAAAAAGCATTATGAGTTCATGGACAAATGGTTCAACGAATCTTCAGAAGTGCCGTTTGTCTATAACGGCATAACAAGAAAATACTTTGTGCAGTCGTACTCGTACAAGATGAGCAACAGCTCTGCTTTGCCAGAGGTAACAGTAGAACTCAATGAAAAAGTAAAAAAGAGAAACATATATTATCCTGTACCGTACAACCCAAACAACGAACCTTCGGCTGTCTATGACACACAGCAGCAGAAAAATCTGAAAAAAGCCGTTTCAGACTATATAAGCGGTGCTGTGCCTCAAAACATAAACGCGGAAAATGTGCACATAAGAGGAGA
>JAEEGL016914843.1_pt1 | contig 17047 bp, 7 predicted proteins | sample 9134231 | NCBI WGS metagenome assembly JAEEGL01 (sample SAMN16246548, study PRJNA631951) | gut metagenome | biome: gut microbiome; feature: rumen; material: fiber-attached | host: Bos | place: Iran: Karaj | collected 2018-10
CGATCGTATCTGGGGACGTAAAGTCGTTACCGATGCCGGTGACTCCGAGAACCTCCACGAAGGTCAGATCGTCACCGCACGCCGTCTGCACGATGAGAACTCGTCGCTCCGTCGCCGTGATAAGAAACTCGTTAAGGCACGTGATGCAGAGTGCGCTACCGCTAAACAGATACTCCAGGGTATCACCCGCGCAGCCCTCGGCACCAAGTCCTTCATGTCCGCTGCCTCCTTCCAGGAGACCACCAAGGTGCTCAACGAAGCCGCTATCCGCGGTAAAGTGGACTACCTCGAGGGCATGAAAGAGAACGTCATCTGCGGTAACCTCATCCCGGCCGGTACCGGTCTGCGTGAGTTCAGCAAGATCGCTGTTCATAACCAAGAAGAGTACGCCGCCATCCAAGCCGCCCGCGAGGCAGCCGAGGCCGCTCTGAACGGTGAAGATCAGTTCTGATATCCGCGATAGGATTCTATCGCTCTATGAGGAGGGGGGAGCATCACGCTCTCCTCTCTTTTTTTTTCGGGGGTTCTTTTTTTCGGGGGTTCTTTTTTTCTCTCTAGGCTCTCGGCTCTCAGCTCTCCGTCTTGTGGCTCGGACATAGGCAGATGCCCACTTGGCGCCCTCGCTGTCCTCTCTCCACGTGAGGACGATTATTCGCCACATTCCGTCCCCTGTCTTTGTATCACGTTGCACGAGGCTACAAACGCCAGCGGACTGCCCGGAATGAGCTCAATGCGGGTGTAGCCGATGCCGCGTGTTCGGATTAGTGTTTACCTGCGGTGCTGATTCTTTTTGGCTGTTTAGTAGGGTAGGTACGCTGCGCGTTTTCTTTGTATTGTCTCATCTGCCAGATGAGGTTTCGCCCGTTGTCTTGATTTCCGGCATGCTATGCCGGTGTCCTCTTTGTCCCTTGTTCCGACATTGGATGTCGGTTGTCTGTGTTGTGCACTTTGGCGGTATTTTTACCGCCATTAGTAGCGTCTATGCTCCGCGTATTCATGCGCGGCACCCCCGTCGATGTCTCGCAGTCTCGATGTCTCGATGTGACGTTCGTTTCTTACAGCGGATATTATCCGCTCTATGTCCATTTCCCGGAATGTTATTCCGGTGTATGTGGCGTCTGTTAGTTCCGGATATTATCCGGCGTCCACTTTTTCGTATTGTCCCGGCATTCAATGCCGACATCTCACACCCGCAGTCGCCGTCCTCACACAGGCTCTGTCCCGGATTTGATCGCCGCCGGTCTACTCCTCGGTGCTACCCCTCCGAACTCAACCCATCTATAAAAGTGCGCAAATTATCAGAAAAAACATTTTTTACACCTAAACTCTTGCATATATAAATTATTTTTTGTAATTTTGTAGCCGATTTTGAGAATTTTGTAAGACTGATTTGAGAATTTTGTAATCCAAATTTGAGCAATATGGAGTTCCAAAGAAAACAATTTGCCACGGTGTTATCCCGCATTGAAGAGCAACGTGGAAAGATACAGGTGATCATCGGTCCGCGTCAAGTGGGTAAGTCCACGCTGATGGACCAAGTGTTGGCAAAAACCACCATCCCGTTCACGCTGGCCAAGGCGGACAATGTAGATCCGCAGGATATCAATTGGATCAAGCGCGTGTGGGAGTCGGCGCGTGGTACGATGATAGCCAAGAACCAACCGGAACACTTGCTTGTGATTGATGAGATTCAGAAGATCCAGCGATGGAGCGAAGCTGTCAAAGAAGAATGGGACTGGGACTGCTCAAAGAAAGTGCCGTTAAAAGTGGTGCTACTGGGTTCGTCGCGCTTGATGATTCAGTCGGGTCTGAGCGAGTCGTTAGCCGGGCGTTTTGAGTTGATTCGCATGGGACACTGGTCGCTGGACGAGATGCAGACCGCGTTCGGTTTCACGCTGGACCAGTACATGTATTTCGGCGGATATCCCGGTGCTGCGCAGTTTATCCATGATGAGATACGTTGGAAACGATATATCAAAGATAGCATCATCACACCGGCTGTTGAGCAAGACATTAAACTGACCGCCAACATCTACAAGCCGGTACTGATGAAACGCCTCTTCCACCTGAGTAGCGCCTACTCGTCACAGGAGTTGTCGCTCAACAAGATGTTGGGACAATTGCAAGACGCAGGCAATGTGACGACTTTGGCCAATTACTTGGGTATCTTGGAACAATGCCAGTTGGTGTGCGGTTTACAGAAATACGCTAATGACGAGGCACGCAAATACAACTCATCGCCGAAGTACCAGGTCTTCAACAATGCCCTGATGACCGCCAACAACCGCGGCAAGTTCGAGACCATCCGTTCGGACGCAGACAAATGGGGTCGTTGGGTAGAGTCTGCTATCGGTGCGCACCTGCTGAGTGCAGCGGAGGAGAATGATTACAAGGTGTTCTACTGGCGCGAAAGGGATGATGAAGTGGATTATATCGTAGCCACCGATGATGGCTGTGTGGCGTTTGAGGTCAAGAGCGGTCGCCGCAAGATGACCAGCGGAATGAAGGAGTTCACCAAGGCCTTCCACCCGACACATGCATATATCATCGGCACCGGTGGCATCAGCTTCGAGGACTTCCTAAAAACCGATGTAACAGACTGGTTGTAATCAAAACTCTGAAACATAAAATAATTTCAATCACTTATAACAATATGCAAAATGCAAAAATTCAACAAAATGATTCCGTTCGTTCGGAGGTTAAAAATTACCCCCCCCATACAGGCGAACAGGTAGATAATCAGCATATTATATATATTCGTGACTTGTGGTACAACTACAAGTCCGAAGTAGTATTCTTCCTCATCCTCAGCGCCTGTGTCGCGCTGGGACATTGGATGGCTCGGTATATACCGGTAGAACTGTTAGACAATGTTATTCTGCCGGTTCAGCACGGTGCGAACATAGCCGTGTGTGCAGTGGGTGCATGGTTGCTATTCGGTCATGCGGACGGTCTGCGGATTCGCAAAGCCTGCGCTTGGGCATTGATTGCATGGGGAATAGCCGATGCGGGGCTGTTGGTGCAGGATTATATCTATCATCTGCCTGTACTGCGTATCGGTTCCAATGCGTTAAATGCGTATGAACTGCTCGTATGTAATTTCCTTGGATGGATACTTTTAGTCTATCCAACGGAGACGCTTCGCCCGGGATGGCTGAACTGGAAACGGGCAACGTACCAGCTTCTTCCGTTATTAGCATTGGTAGGGTTGGATTTCTTTATCCCGATAGACTTGCGGTGGGTGATTGCGGGTTATCCTGCGGTGCTCTTTACGTTGGTAGTAACGCATCTGCGCGCGTATAGAATATGGTGTGAAGAGAACTACTCTTCGATGGACGATATCGACGTGCAGTGGGTGATACGGTATCTGCTGATGGTGTTGGCGGTGGGTATCTCGTACGGATATGTGGCGCTGTCGGACAACCCCGGTCGCGTCGTGACGCAGAACGCGTTGTTGTTCTTCCTCTTCGCCTACAGCATCAACCAGATCCTCTTCCGTCGTGATCCGTGGCAAAATCTTACAGTCGTTGAAAACGACGGTCCTACAGCGAACGATAGCGAGCGGTCTTACAGTGCTAGCGGTCTTACAGGCGCAGCCGGTCAGTCGGACAACGTACGACTATTGGCGCACTGGATGCGCGAGACCAAACCCTACCTCAATCCTGATTTCCAGCTCATGGACCTGCGTGCCGTATTACCTATGAACCGCACGTACCTCAGTCAGTTTATCCGCGATGAGTTCGGCTGTTCATTCTACCAGTTCGTGATCAACTATCGAATGGAAGAAGCCAAGCGTCTGTTGCGCGAGCACCCCGAATTAACTGTCGAGCAAGTGGCCATTCGTTCGGGCTTCTCCTCGCGTATTGTCTTCAGTCGCACCTTCACCAAAGAGACCGGTATGAGCCCCCGAGAATGGAGCCTGCAGTGTAACAATAAGTAAATTTTTACTCAATTTTTGTAACTCCACATCAATATGTGCACATGCGTATTGCGTATGTGCATACTTTTTTATAATTTTGCTAAAATTTTTAGGGATCAACAAAAATTAATAGTATTAAATATCATTAAGCAATGAAGAAGATTATTTCTTTGGCAGTCGTATTCTGCCTCGCCTTAACAGGCTTTGTGTTTACTGCATGCGAAGGTATGCAGGGTGTCAGCAGTTATCAGTTCGGCTATGAGTTAGACCAGTCAAACACCGTATCGGAGGCTCTCTTAGCTCAATTCGAATTATCAGAAGACGGAAATATCGTCATCTATAATGAGATGAAAAAGACCGCAGATCAATTCTCTGATGCTTCTCGTACTTGTATTTGGAAGACCTCCAGTCGTGCAAAAGCTATCGAAAGTGCAAAAAAAGCATTTGCAGCCGGCATGGAAGCTGTTCGTAAGGATAATGCATCGTTCAAGGGTATTATCATTCGCTTGTACATGTTAGACCCGGATACGAACGCAAAAGTAGAAATTGAGAAGGCAACGATTTAATACATATTTCAAACAAAATTAAGATGAAAAAGATTCAGATTTTGTTAGCGGCATTGGTAGCCGTATTCATGACTTCTTGCGTTAAGTTCAAAACCGAGGCCACGGTGGATATCGAAGTGACGCAAAAGGGTAAACCGCTGGTTGGCGCAACTGTGTATAAATTCAAAGACAACGGGCTGGGTGAAGGCATCGCCAATTACAAGAGCAACGCTTCGGGTTCGGCAGTGACGAATGCGGCAGGTATCGCGCATTTTGATCTCAAGTCTCCGGATGATTTGGATCCGAGCAGCATTGCCGGTCAAGATTTTAGTGCGCAAGCCAATTTTATCTTCTGTACATACGATGCAGAGGATGTACGCAATGCTACGGTAACAGCAACCGTGAAGACGGGAGATAAACTGACACTCAAATTGGATGTTCCCGAAGGATTAGTGAATGACAATGATGATTAATGTTTAATTGTATAATTCCGAGAAGTATGAAAAAGTTATTTTTTGCAATGATGGCCTGTGTGGCTATGATCGCGTTCTCGTCTTGTGAGAAAAAAGATGCTCAAATTTTTGACCTTACTTATGACGAAACGACTGGTGAGCAAGCAGAAATCATGATTTATCAGAACCAGTATCTGCCTATCTTTATGGAAGAGTTGGCTAAGGTAGCCAAACAACCTACCGAAAGCGGCAGAACCTTCTTGATTGACAACTCAACCGAGTCGGAAGCCAAGAAAATCATGAAACCGGCTTTTGAAGCAGCATCGGCTAAAGCACAACAAGCAGCAGGTGAGCCGTCGGCCATTAAGGGATTCAAGGTGATTTTGAATTACCAAAAAGGAGATGGTAAGAGTGTAGAGTATCTCTCTTATATCTTCAAATAAACCAAAGGTTTTTTCCGTGGGCATGCGAGGCTGACCCCTCGCATGCTCTCTAAATTATCAACCAAAATTAGTTATTGTTATGAAAAAAAATCTACTATTTGTTACCATTGTTTGTTTTTATGCCGCACAACTGTGTGCGCAAGACAATCCGTATTCCCCGTACCTACAGGTGAAGATAGACACTCTTGAAACCAAGAAGGCGTACAACGCCCAGGGTGAACTGGTGGGTGTTGAAGGGGAGTACCGTGCCGGCGTACAAGAGTGTAACCTGACCTATTCGGTGGACAAAGCGTTGATGCCCTCGCCATGGCAGTTGCCTGACACCAATCAGTATCGCATCATTCGCGAGCTTCATATCTACGACAAACAGGCAACCCCTGTTACGGAGTACAGAAAGTGGGAAGATATAACCAAGGCCACAGTGCACAATATTATGTCAGCCCGCATGTCCAAAGAAAAGATATACGGCGACAACTCCTACGGTTTTTATCTGGAGCGCGGTGGTGAGTATTACGTGAACATGCAATTCTCTGCGGGCGGTTCGAACCAAACGAAAGAGATCACTTTCCCGGACTATCCGTCGATCCGCAACTTCGACAACCGCGAGAAGACCGAAGTGGGTCACCCCATCAACTACCAGGTGCGCTACAACACCGGCTATCCGTATGAGCCGAGTTCGTATATCGACGGCCTGTACAGCAAAGTGACGCTGACGGATACTGCCTTCAATGTGCTGGGCAGCAAGCAGATCTCGTTGACCTTCAAGACCAACCCGCTGTACAAGAAAGCGGTGATCGACACCCTGCAGTTCAATCATGAGCCTCTGCCGGCCGGCAAGTACCACCTCATTCACGAGACCAACTGGGAGTTTCGCCCGGGTGCTTCGCTCATCGATACGATGCTCCTGATGGTGAACGACACCTTGCGTGCATCGTCGGCTATCAACAAAGCAGAGTTCACCAAAGCAGAGACTGCCGACCTGACTTTCTCGATCAACTACGGCTTTCCGTATATAACCGTCAATGACAGTATCACCAAGAAGCCCTACGTGAATGTGGCGGTGAACATCGTCGATTCGATCAAATGGCCGGAAGGTGATTTGAAGGCGCTGGTGGTACTCAAGACCGACACCATCCGTATCATGGATGACTCGCTGGCATTCAAGACGTTGGACTACCAAGACGCGTTCCACTTCGCCATGGCTGATATGCCCGACAGCGTACTCAACAAAACGCTGTACGCCAACATCGAAGTCTATTACAACAAATACCCGTACTACAAGAAGGCCCATTCGCTGAAGGTGACAGGTCAGGCAACGGCTCTGCCTCAGGTAGCCGAGGAGCAAGACGCAATGTACTACGACCTGCTTGGTCGTCCTGTAGGCTCCAAGCCGACCACCCCGGGCATCTATGTTACCAAAGGCAAAAAAATTATTGTACGATGAAAAAAACAGTATTATTACTCTTGTGCCTTAGTGCCTTAATCGGGATGCGTATGAGTACTCGCGTTTCCATAAGAAAACAGGATGGGGTAACTGGATTAACACCAACACGCATACCCCGCAAGGCAATCCGACCGGACAAGTGTTAGACTAAATAGACATGCGTAGAAAAAGTATATTTGTTCTGATTCTCTGCGCCATGGTTTTATCGGTCATGGCGCAGAATACCCCGCAGTGGGTACAAGACCTGAAAAGCCGCAATGCGGACATCATCGACAGTATCGTGGCCTGTGAGCCGGATGAAGACGCGCCGCAGTACGACTCGTACCTCATCTATTACCATCAGCCGCTCTCGCACGCTAATCCGCAGGGAGCGCAGTTTCCGATGCGGGCATTGCTGACGGTGGACAACCGAAAAGACCCGACGACGGCCGTTAACCACGTCTTTTTCTCGGGCTACAATATCGATCGGGATTACATAGACGATCCGACTGCTCTTCTTCGCGCAGGAGGATGTTCCTCCGAGATAGCCCTTCGCTATCAGGCGAATTATATCCAACCTGAGCATCGCTATTTTGACTACTCTGCGCCTGACCAATGCTGGACGAACCTGGACTACTGCACCGCTGCCGAGGCTACCGAAGATTTCCACGCACTATTCGAAGCATTGAAGAAGGTATTCAAAGGCAAATGGGCGATTAGCGGCGTGAGCAAAGGCGGTATAACAACGGCTATTCAACATACCTATCACCCCGAGGACGCAGATATCTTCCTGCCGTACTCGGCGCCGTTCTTCGACACCGACCGCGATACCGTCATGCAGCAGTATTGGTATAACAACGGATGGAGTAAGGAGTTCCGGGATATGTTCATGGCTATTCGTCAGACTGCGATACAGAACAATGAGACCATCTATCCTATCTACGAGAAGATGAATGCGGGTAACGATAACTCCAAGGCACATCTGGACTCCATCTTCGGCATGTATTTGAGTTCTATTGCATCATTCGGCTTTGACGAGCATGCCTATGGTGACACCACGAAGATCCGCGAACAGATAACTACCAACGACTATATCCTGCGTGCGAACAACCTAACGTACGGCGACACGGTCTATGCCTTCATGATCGAGAAGGAGACGTTTTCACTCAATAAGTTCCAACCATGGATCGATACGCTGCGTAAGTATCCCGACCCCAAACAAGGTCCGGCACGCGTAGAGCATCGGCGTCTGCATCTGCCCTTCGGTATCACGGAGCAAGAGTGGAAAAGTGGCTCAGACGCCGTTCCTATTACTGCCTATACCTACCAGGCTAAGTGTGACCTCGGCTATTCCGACTATCGTTTCGATGAGATCGTGGGCAAAGAGCGTGCAGCCGAATGGAATGCGTACCTGAAGCGCTACGGCTGTTATCTTGACTTGATGACTCCCTATTTTGCGTCCATTACGTTCAACCTTAGTCTCTACGACCGTGTGAATAACACTACGCAGTCCGCCACCAAACCGCTCGTCTTCATCTACGGCGAAGACGATACCTGGACTGGTGCGGCGATGAAGGATGCATTCATCAACGGCACCAATGTCCGTAAGTTCATCCTACCGGCGCAGAACCACATGGTATCGTTCTCTTCCAATACCGACCAAGCGCAATGCGATGCCATCCGCGCTATCCTCGATAACGTGCTCGGTGCACCGCAGGGCATCGAAGAAATCACCAATGACCAATCACCAATTACCAATAAGACCATCATAAATGGTCATCTAATCATTATCCGAAATAATGAGAGATATGACATTACAGGCAAGAAACTGTAATAGTCTTATCCACTTAGGCATACGCGGCTGAACCCTGCGTATGCTTGCTAATAATAAAAAAATACTACTATGAGAAAATTCTTAACTCTTGTACTTTGTACATTGTCGCTTTGTACCTTCACGCTACGTGCCAACGACTATCTGGAGGTGCAGCGTCACTACCAGGTCTATAGCAACGGCCGCAATTCGATTCACTTTAAGATCCCCGTATGGGCGTACGGACGAATCAATGATTATCATTTGGACTCCGCCTTCACGACGATCCGTTGGCAAGTCAAAGGACAGTCTGTGGAGCCGTTTATGTACGTGGGCGGTCCTGCTAAAGGGGATAACCGTAAGGATAATGACCGTGGTAATGCGTCCGTTAAGATGTATAAGAAAGCCAATAGTTCTGAGTCCAAAGGCGGCGTGATTGTAGTTACCAACGAGTACAACGGTAATCGTTTGCAGATCGACCGTACCGATGATTATACTATGATCGACCTCAAGCAGGTGGCGGATGACGACTGCAAGCGCGTGACGATCCTGGAGTTCGATTGGTATCCGCCTGTTGAGCTCAATAATAAGAAATTCACGATCTCTATTCAAACCGATATTCGTACCAAGAGTGCCTCAAGTGCGGACTACAATCCGCTCTTCACTTTCTCTACCACCTTTACGGGAGGAGAGAACACCGCGGCTCCGCAGCTCTATACGCCTTATCTCTATATGGTTAACGAGGCGGGTTTTGCCGGACGGGGACTGGCTGCCGTGCCGTATTACTCGCAGGCGAAGCCGATAGCTTATACCAATCCGCTGATTAAGGACACGATCCTCGTCCAAGAGAACAGCGGTACGATGTATGTGCCTACTTCCGACACGGGGTACTACGCTTTTGATGCGACCTTTAAGGTCTATCGAAACGAGGAGACGAGCGATGTTGAGTTGATCCGGTCGAAAGCAGTCAATGTGCCCGCTTACCACCGTATCTATGATTTCCAGGGTACAGCCGAGCAGGATGAGCATGGCAGTTTCACGGGTGCTAATATCCTGACTTGGAAGGTGAAAAGCCCCGAAGCCAAGGATCTTATTCCGGGGGATTATTTTGAGTTGCAGCGTGCTTTCCAAAGCGATTTCTCGGATGCACAGACTGTCCGTCTTGAACCGATGACGACCACCGACAGTATCTATCGATATGTGGACGACAACCGTACCGTGTGGAACGGCACGGAGCTGCGTACTGATACGATAGATACCAAACTGTCTTATACGTACCAAGGTTATGAGCTCATCAGTGACGATAATGTGTTTATGGCGCATCTGGACGTGACGCTTACCGCCAAGACGGTAGTTAAACCCTCTGCTCCGGTCTATTACCGCATCCGGCGTACGTCGTCCGCTATCTGGGAATGGGAACATGATTTCGCCAAGTCGTACGAACTCAACAAGAGCACTTATCTGGCGCCTCTCAAGCAGAAACAGCCGGATTATAGGCTTGACCCGGACTTTGGGAAAAACAAGAAGCTCCATTTCACGATTGAGCTGGATAATATGGAGATCGGTCCTCGTCCTTTGTCTATTGATGACTGCGAGTTGACGTACAGATGCAAGAGTAACCATGTAGATAATGGTTTTGTCAATTATATTGTCGATCTCCCGGAGGAGTTCGTGGATGACAAAGGCAATCGTCGCAAGCATGGTCTGGATGTGTATATCTATGCCGTTACCCGTGACGGAAAAGAGCTGTATGGTCCCCGTCCGGGCAAGAAAGCAGGTTTCGGCAAAACGAAGTTCCGTGTACCGCTTTACGGCACGGTTGAGCGGCTTATCAGCGAGGATAATGCTTCTATTCAGCCTTCCTATTCCTATGGGACGCACCGTTTTTCCTCGACCTATATCTACCCTTACAAGGAAGACCGGTATGAGACCTTCCTCTTTTCTTACCGCCCTGCACAGGGTTCTTCTAATCCCGAAGGGATAGAGATCGATACGCGTTCCGGTTACAGAACTCCTACGACTTCTCCTGCGATGGACAGTGTGCTTGCGCTCAGGGAAAAACAACTCAAACAGCAGTTATATGTCAAACTAAGCGCCTTGAACGGCAACTACGGGCGTTGTACATGGGATAAAACGGCGCAGCTGATTCTGCGTCGTACGATGGTCGAGACGGGACAAAGCATCGACCTGATTGTTCCTCAGGATAGTATTGTGCGGCAGCCAGACGGTAGTTGGCGGGCACATATGACCGACATCGCCGATGCTCCTTGTACCCATTATACGTATCAGGTGCTCGTTGATCAGTCCCACGCGACGCTCCGTGTGGTGGATTCGGTCTATTTGTTGCCGAAGACTATTTCGGGTCAGAAATTCTATATAGAACAGGCTGCATGGATTACCTCTTTCTCCGCTTCGCAGGGCGATGCGCGGGGCAGATACAAGTCCGGCGTACAACTCCGGTGGGAGGTCAGCTCGTTGGCAGTCGATTCGTTTGTGCTACGCCGCGTGCCGAAGAACAGTTCGGACGCACCCGAAGTGATCTACATCGGTGAGGACAACCATTTCTTCGACGAGACAGCCGTACCCGGCAGACAGTATGAATATACCGTTTCGGCGCTTTATACCTGTAATGGAAACGCCACGACTAACTCCAAGACCGCCGAAGGCTGGCGTTCGCCCTACGGACAGATCGGCGGTACGATACAGATGCCTGATAACGCCGGTATGGCCGGGGTGCAGGTGAGTCTCTCCGCAGATGGTCAGACTCTCAAGACCGTCACTACCGGTGCTACGGGTGCTTTCCTCTTCGACAGCCTGGCGTATGACCTCTCTTCGGGTACGGTCTATACCGTCATGCCTACTTCGCAGTATGGTGTCTTCAGCTATAACAACACCTCTTCCGGCGTGGCTACTATCTCGCTGGATGCCGCGCATGCTATCGCCGAAGAGGTCAATTTCGTCAATACGAGTACTGTCCGTCTCTCGGGACGTGTGTTATATGATTTCTCTACTATCCCAGTGGCGGAGGCATGCTTTGTGCTCAACGGCGACACTATCCTGCGCGGCAATAAGGTCTATCGTACCGGCGCGGATGGTACCTTCGAGCTGATTGTACCGAAATCCATGCCTTGCCGCTTGCAAGTAGCGAAAAAAGGGCATACGTTCAAAAACGGGGGATGGTTGATGGTAACGGATACAGACACCACTTTCTCGCTCGTCAAGGCGCTGGATGGGGTACGTTTCTACGATGATACGAAGGTGCGCCTCGTCGGTCGTGTAGCCGGTGGTAATGATCAGCGGGATCTGCCCCATGGTTTGGGTGTGGGAAAGAACAACCTCGGTGATGACCTCCAGCTCGTGCTCATGCTCGAAGGCGATAACACCGCCCATATCGTCCACGATCCGGACGACCTGACGCATGATACGCTGCACCGCTCCGTCAACGGGACGGACATCCTCTTCGAGCAGAAACGCATCATCCTCCGTCCGGATGTTACGACGGGTGAATATGCGGCAGACCTCTTCCCCGTCAAGTACAAAGTGGTGCAGGCTACTGCCAAAGGCTACGCTACGCTTTTTGCAAACGGAACCGGAAGCGAGACCTTCGACCTCACCAACGCCCCCCTCACACTCGTCAACGATTCACTCGCGGACAAGAAAGTGAGCTACAACGCCGTCTATGACCGTATCTACCATAACCCCGTTCAGATCAAGATGACCCAGCTCCTCTATGGTATGGAGAAAGCCGGATATGGAGAGCAAACGGGTGTATTTACGGATATAGACGGTAGGACATACGACCTGTCGTTCTATACCTCGAACAACGGTGAGGTCGATTATACCTTGGGTTATCCGGTCTTCCTGTATAACCGGCAATACCAGTTTATGATCTCGGCTTTCGAGGAGTATTGCTATAACAACGACCGGCAGACCAATCGCATCGACCGTGTGCCTCTTCGTAGTGGTTCGGTGGTTATCCGAAACGGACTCCATTCCACAACGGAGAGCCTCACTTACGTCCTCGACAACAATGGCAGGAACAATACCATCCTGCTCAAGAGCGATAATATCGACTTCTCCAACTCCGGTTTGGATGCTCTTCGTACAGTCAGCGCTGCTTTGCAGACTGAGGGAAACACCGTGGAGACCGATCTCTTCCGCGCTTTCGTCAGCGGTGATGTGGTGCAGAGTAATTCGCTTACCTCATCGGCTGCCGATATCAAACTGCTGGATGTCATCCGTGATCCCGGAGGTATGGGCAGTTCCTCATGGCTCGAAGCCGGTAGTACCTATAAGTTCGGTTATAGTACCCATTACCATTGGGAGTTTGGTGCCGAGATCGGTGCTAAATGGGGTGAAGGAGTCTCCCAGAGTATAGGTGTCGTATCCGCTCCTGCAGGAGCTGGTACCTATGCCGGTTCGGTCTTCGAGACCAACCGTTCGCTCACCCTCTCCCTGCCTTTCACATGGGAGTGGGATTGGACCAATAAGTACAGCTATGAATATACTACCTCCACCCGTATTGCTACCAGTTCCTCTTATACGAACGTAGGCGCTAACGCGGATGTCTTCTTGGGTGCTACCCGTAGTGTCATCACCGGTCTTGCCAAGTCCGTTTCGGTCATCTCCGATAGCCTTTGGCAAGCTCGTCAGACTGCTTATCAGGGCGGTGCCATCAAACTCCTTGCGCAGGGTACGGATGCCGATGGACATGCTTTCTATCTCGTCACGGGAGAGAAGACAGTCTTGGGTTCGACGATGGACAATACCTTCGTTTATTCGCAGAAATACATCATCCAATCCGTCATTCCTACCTTGGCGAAAAGGCGTCTGGACTTGCTGGAGAACTTCCCGAGTAAGGAGGCAGCGCAGACGGCTGCTAATAAGCGGAATGAACCGGTCTATTGGTATAAAGGCAAAGAGGAAAAGATCATCGATGCCGATACTATCCGCACCACTGCTTACGAGATGTTTGTGCCGAAGTACTCTTCGAAAGCCTTCCTCGATGAGGTAGCGTCCCTGAATACCCGCATCATGAGTTGGCTTAATATCCTCTTCTTTAATGAGAAAGAGAAAGTCATGGCGCGTATGTCGGGTCAGAAGTACGGCACTTTCTCCGTCGGCGGAGGTAATTCCTACACCCGTAATGATTCGTATTCCTACGGCGGATCCTATACCCATATGCCGCAGGAGGGCTTGTTCTTGTATAATCTTTCGCAGTCCGGTACGACCTTGGTGGAGCGTCTTACGGATAGCAACCTGCGTAATTTAGTGGATTTCTTGGAGAGTTCCGGAGGCGTTATTGGCGAGTCCGTCAAGGATGTGATCAAGAATCAGTTCTCCAAATTCTCCGATCAGTTCAAATTAGACGATAAAGTGACTAAAAAACCCGAGGACCTGACCGGAAAAACCGCTAATGCGCAGTGGAAGCTGGTCTTCGAACCGATCCTCTCCTTTACCAACGATGAGTTCCGCTCGAAGGAAGTCTCCTGTAGCCGCAAAGTGGGCTTTACCCTCTCGCCTGACCCGCACGGAGACATCGCGGTGTCGGTTTATCGTGCGAGCATAGATAAAGTCTTCGATGAGCAGTCGAAAGTCGCGCGTGAGCAAACCGAAATGGAGAATGACTCCATCGTCTATGGTAGTTATGTCTTCTTTACGGAAGCCGGTACTTCCTATTGTCCGCACGAGGGCGAGGAGCGCACGCGTTTGTACAACGCCGGTACGGCTGTCCTCGGTAACGGTACCCTCTATGCTGCCAAACCGGAGATATCTACCAACACCTATGAGCAGACTAACGTAGCTCCGGATAAACCCGCAGTCTTCCGTCTTACGCTCATGAATAACGCCGATCTGCAGACCCCCTTCCAAGGCGGTGAGTATATGCATCTCTCGCTCGCGGGAGGTAACCCCGATGGCGCGAAAGTGTTCATCGACGGAGTGCCTATCGCTGCCGGATACCCGCTTTATATCGTTCCCGGAAGTCCTGTCGTCAAGACCATGGAGGTCTATCGCGGACAAGCCGATGACTATACCGATATGGAGCTCCAACTCTCTCTCGATGAATGTCCGAAGGTATATAGCTCGCTCATGTTCTCCGTGCATTACCTGCCGGAGTCTTCGCCCGTGCAGATAGCGTTCCCGAGGGACAAATGGGTGATGAACACCCTCTCGGCGCGCGACTCGATAGGCTATTACCTGCCCGTCACTATTGATGGCTTCGATATTCACCATAAGAACTTCGACCATATCGAGTTCCAGTATAAGCTCTCCACCGAGAACAACGACGCATGGGTAACCCAGTGCTCCTTCTTCGCCGATGACAGCCTCTATAACAAGGCTTCGGGTAACAAGGCGATGATTGAGAACGGACGCATCACACCCTTCCGTTTCTACGGTGAGCGCGACCCGAAAGAACTGAACTACGACCTGCGCGCTGTATCCTTCTGCCGCTACGGATCGGGCTTCGTTACCAAAGAATCTCCCGTCATCAGTGGTGTCAAAGATACCCGCCCGCCGGTGCTCTTCGGCAAACCGCTGCCCGCCAACGGCATCCTCACGCTCGACGGAGATATCAAGCTGCGCTTCAGTGAACCGATTGCCGGTAACTGGCTCGACGAGGATAATAACTTCCAGGTGCTCGGTGTCACTAATGCCACCGGCATCACCCAGACCACCTCGCTCTATTTTGACGGCAATGAGAACCACTATGCCGCCAGCCTCGCTTCGCGCGAACTGGCCATCACCGACCTCACGCTCGACATGCTTATCAAGCCCGCCGAGAAAGGACGCGAGATGATCCTCTTTGCACATGGTAACCAGGAGGAGTCATTCACCTTCAGCCTCACGGCGGACAACCGTCTCAAACTCTCTACCGAGTCCGAAGGTGAGCACAAAGAGTACCTCTCCCTGCCGATGGACGAACTGTCCTCCACCGACTTCACGCGGGTAATCATGGCCTACGGGCTGTTCGATAACTCCATCCGTTTCTATGCCGGCACGAAGGATATCACCGATAATGACTTCATCGGATGGGTGCTGCAGGACGATGCGGCGCCGCTGCGGCTCGGTTGCGGCCTGAACGGCGAGAACCCCTTCCATGGCAACATGATGGAAGTACGTGTATGGACCAAGGCACTCAGCCCCGCCGAGATAGCCAATACCCACCTGCGCCGACTCACCGGCTTTGAGCACGGCTTGATGGCGTACTATCCGATGACCGAGAGCAAAGGTACCGAGTTGGACGACCTCGCCTCCGGAGCGACACTCCAGGCCAACGGACTCTCGTGGACCAACCCGCAGGGTATCTCACTCGCTACTAATGGCAACAAAGTGCGCTTGCAGCCGACCCTCTTCTCGCGCACTGAAGCTGAGGATTACACCTTTATGTGCTGGTTCCGTAGCGATAATGCCAAGCAGGATAACATTTCCCTCTTCGGCACCGCAATGAGTGACTCTGTCACCATGCAGCTCGCGTTCAGCGACGGGGCTATCCGCTTTACGGCCGACGACGTGGATGCCTTCGCTTCTGCCGACCTGACCGACGGCAATTGGCACCACTGCGTGCTCGTCGTCAGCAAGACCTATAATGCCGGTTCGCTCTATATCGACGGCCAACTGAAGTTCAACTTCCCGACGATAGGCCTCGGCGCGCTCTCCGGCACGTCCGTATGGCTCGCGGACGGTCTGGAAGGAAACATCGACGATGTATGTCTCTTCGAGCAGGCCCTGCCCGCGGAACTCATCGCCGAGTTCGGCAAGCAAACGCCTAACGGCGATGAAATGGGTCTGATCAACCTCCTCACTTTCTCGTGCGTCAAGCGCAATTCGTCGGGCGTGATGGAGCAAGTCTTCAGCCCCGATAACCAGCGCGTCTTCCGCGATGCCAACGGCAATGTGGTGAACAAAGTACAACCGCTGCTCGTGGACGATCTCGCTTCGCAAGCCGACAAGAGCAACTATGCGCCTGTCCGAGACCGAGGACTGCTCACCAACCTGCCGTTCAACTGGACCTATCAGGAATCCGAACTGCTCATCAATATCAAGGCGCAGCCGCGCGAGATCAACAAACGCACGATGTACCTCACCGTACGCGACGTCGAAGACCTCAACGGCAACCGCCTGCCCTCGCCGGTGATGTGGACCGCCTATGCGAACCTCAACAGCATTGTATGGGGCGGGCGCTCATTGCAGATCGTGACCGACTATGAACAGTCTTCCGCAGTGCGTAGCTCTATCACGATTGTTAACCAAACCGGTATGACGCGTCAATATACGATTGACCACCTGCCTACTTGGCTCTCTGTCTCGCCCGCACAAGGTACACTCGAAGCAGAGGATGAGAAGACGGTTACTTTCACCGTCAAGGAAGTTCTCAAACCCGGTCTGCATAACCACATCGTCTATCTGACAGACGATCAGGGACTGTCTGAACCACTCCTCATAGAGGTAGAAG